>Ga0209208_10002182_pt1 | contig 27986 bp, 27 predicted proteins | sample S1TSphfallax_3_FD_187694 | JGI IMG/M metagenome (GOLD analysis project Ga0209208, IMG submission 187694) | Host-associated microbial communities from peat moss isolated from Minnesota, USA - S1T2_Fd - Sphagnum fallax MG (SPAdes) (version 2) | ecosystem: Host-associated > Plants > Peat moss >...
TTCCTGTTTGACACGATTCGGAGCTTCTCTTCTTGGTAAGTATGTGGTATTCATGTAAAAAATTGGAGTTTTGGGGATGTACGCATGTATTTCTCTCAGCTTGTTGATCGTCTACTTCGTCTTCTTCATGTCCATGTTTGGTTCACTCGTACATGCCACGAGGGTTTGCGATTTACTTGGCTGCATGTGTTTTAAGCGATTTCGGAATTGTTATTTAGGTAGAGTTTCTTCTGCGGACTTTAAGGGTATTCTCTCGTCTTCTTGTGTTGTCATTGGCATGAGGTGGCTCTTTTTTCTTTCTGTTACCGGGAAGTGCGAAGTGAGCTTCCGCAAGTTCTGACTTTCTCACTCGTCCTTTAGAAAGTTCTGGAAGTTGCAGAACTTCAAAGGTTTTCGAGGTTAAGCTCCTTTAGGCTTTGGTTTTTTTTGGGGGGGGGAGGTTTGACACTGGAAGTGCGGTCTTCTTTGTGATGGAGTTTTTGGGGTTTGGATTTGTGAGATTGCCATGCCCGTCTTCGAGGGAGTTCCGGTTTTGCTTTTAGGCTTTCTATTTTGTGCTTCTTTTCTCTACACTTATGCAGTGTTATTACTTGACAGAAGAACTGCAGTCGCCCTAGTAATTGTAGTTTTGGAACTTTTGAGGCTTCCAATCTCATATTCTGTCAGCCATAGATGTGCCAGAAGTGCTACTTGTAAGTATTCTTGAGGAAGTTTAATGAGCTATTATGATGGTTAGATTTTATATGAAGGCATTTCTTTCTACAAGAGACTACCATGAATCTCTCTGTTTCTGGTGATGGAGGTCAGTTTTTCTGGCTGCAGCTGAAAATCTAGTTGTTTTGCCCTCTGAGAGTGGAGTCTTTGTCTGCATGCAGTTACGGATAGATGTTGATGCATGTGACCACAAATCTGTAATCTTCTTGCAAGTGAGCAAATGGGGCAGTGTTGCTCTTCAGAGGAGAAGGAGGATTTCACAAAAGCCTCTGAACCCCACAACAATTTCAATGGAAGTGTGCCTTCTGGTACACCAACAAACTTTTAGATGATGCAAACTAAGCAACCTTGTCGATGTTGATGCATCTTGTCTTTAACTTCAATGGGTTTTTGCTAGTTTGCCATTTTTTTTATCAGTGAAGCTGTTTTAGTTGGATTGATGATGCCTTGAAGATCTGAATCATCAGTCGGATGATGGCAAAGAGATTCAGAGATTGAAGGTGCTGAAAGTTCCTCTCATTATGATGATTGGCAAACTGGTAATGTAGATTTTAAAGCAAAGAAATCCTTTACGATGTTACTGATTTTATTACAATTGTGCACTCTTACAGGAAATGCTGCAAGAGCAGCAGAGCCAACAAGAACTGGCCCACCTACAAGAGTGCAGCCTATTCTAGTACCACTCCTGACCATTGAGGAGATAAGGGACTGCACAGATAACTTTGGGCCAAAAGCCTTGATTGGTGAGGGATCCTATGGTAGGGTGTATTATGCAACACTTCAAGATCGTGTGGCAGCTATCAAGAAGTTAGATGCCAGTGCTCAACCAGAGGCAGAATTCCTTTCACAGGCATGGCTTTCCACCTTGATACAAATTGTATTTTGTTTTTGTTGTGCCTCCGCATCTGACATCAATTGAAAGGTTGCATCATACTCTAGTATATTGCCACATAACTGCAATTTGTAATGTTGAGATGATTGATATAATGTTGTGGGCCTTCATAGGGTACAATTCAAATGTCACTACCCTACCTACCATGGTCTCCAATATGTATCTGCAGGGAGACATGCAAATGCATCGGAGTTTTTGCAATCAGATCTCTAAACTTATTCAATTTTGTGTTTTTTTGGGGTTGCCTGATGCAGGTGGCCTTGGTGTCAAGACTAAAGCATGAGAATGTTGTTGAGCTCATTGGATATTGCTTGGATGGGCCTTTACGTGTACTTGCATATGAATTTGCTACAATGGGATCTCTTCATGATATTTTACATGGTGGTCACTTTTTCACTTTCATTAGTAATCAAATGTTGGACAATTGTGGCTTTTGAACATGTTCTCTGGAGTGACAGAGATGATGCCCCAGTGGTTATGGACACAACAAAATATCCTCACATGGGCCTATGCATAAGTCACATGTTTTCTGTGGTTGGTTTGAAAAGCCCATGACATCTCCCATCACAGAAAGTAAATTCTTCAAACATCTAGTGTAGGTGACGCGTGGCAGAAGAGATAAGGTTTGGTTTGCATGCTGCAAGCAGGTCTTGACACTCTGGAATACATCCAGCAAATTTTTCAGTATTTTCTCTTCCCTCTCTGTTTTATGATCATTTAGGGCTGATGTTGGTTGCTCTGCAGGTAGGAAAGGTGTAAAAGGTGCCCAGCCAGGGCCAGTGCTTGACTGGATGCAACGAGTCAAGATTGCAGTTGGGGCAGCAAGGGGACTGGAGTATCTGCACGAGAAAGCACAACCACCTATCATTCATCGAGATATTAAGTCCAGCAATGTGTTGCTCTTTGATGATTATGTAGCCAAGATTGCAGACTTCAACCTATCAAATCAGGCCCCAGACATGGCTGCTCGTCTACATTCTACACGTGTTCTTGGCACCTTCGGATACCATGCACCTGAGTAAGTTACTGTGAATTTCCAGTATTCTGTGGTGTATGCATCATGAATTTTGCCACACTCTAATGCCCAAGTCAGTTGGAATGTGATTCGCTTCAATGCAGTCAATCATTGAGTCAGTTGGAATGTGCATCCTGCAGTGATGATATACATAATGTACCATCAAAGTCGAAGCTATGAAGCATTGACGATACCAATTATCTGAGCAGAGGATTGACAAGAAGGTTGTCTTAGCTATTACAAATCATCAGTAAGCATTCTCATTTGTGAGTTGCTGCTTGTAGATGCAGTTAACACACATCTGTGTTTGCTTGCAGAACATTGGCGTCCTCTTAAACTGTCAACTTGTCACAGGCAAGTTGAATACTATACCTTCCTAACATATTGATGGGTTGAAATTATGGCAGGTATGCTATGACAGGCCAGTTGACGCAGAAGAGTGATGTTTATAGTTTTGGAGTGGTTCTTTTGGAGCTTCTTACTGGTCGGAAACCTGTGGATCCTACAATGCCACGTGGACAACAAAGTCTTGTAACATGGGTAAGTTGAGTCAATCCTTTGCACAGATGCATGGACAACCACTTGTAGTATTGCTAGATGCCATTATTTCAGAAAGTAATAGTCCTATCTACTTCATCATTTCCATGAAGAGCTCCATGAAGTCTTTGTCCCACTTTGATCGGGTTTGATTTGTCCAGGCAACACCAAAACTCAGTGAAGACAAAGTCAAGCAATGTGTTGATCCCAAGCTGAGGAGTGACTATCCTGCAAAGGCTGTTGCCAAGGTATGCATTGCATGCATTTTATTCTTACCTGTATGCAGTTTGTCCCTCTGAGTTTTGAGAATCTCACAATAGAGATGTGTGTAATAAGAAGATTACAATTGACCTTTTTGCTGGTTATGTCTCTTGATTCCAAGCCAATGTCTTGACTGAGATTTCCTGTTGTTTCCAGAAACTGAGGACAGAGACTGAGGATAAATTTTTTTTGTTTAGTTTCTTGTTTAGTAAAGTTTTGAGCAGATTACTATATACTATCTACATCCACAGTGGTGCTGGTGAAGTCAGTGGAGAGTTACATCAGCTAGTTATTGCCATCTGTGATGAAGTTGATGGTCTGATACTTTGTGATTGACACTCACAAGGTTATGATCCCACCCATTCTTGTCTTTTTTTTTGTTGGTTTAGCCTGAACTGATAACGCTCACCTTCAAAGTGTATTGCAGATTGTTTTTTTCTGCACGCATAGATGTGTCATGAGAATAGATATGTGTGTCAATACAATTTACTGTCCTCTTTTCTATATGGAATGAGGGTGGGAACTGAGGGCTACTGAGACATTTGTGATGTGGAATGCAGATGGCAGCAGTAGCAGCCTTGTGTGTGCAGTATGAGGCAGATTTCCGCCCCAATATGAGCATTGTGGTGAAGGCACTGCAACCTCTTCTGACTGTGAGGCCTGCACCACAGGCAGAACATGGCAGCGAATAGAATTTCTCTCTTACGGAGCCCCTTTCTTAATTTATGGTTGCTTGTGTGCATTAATATTAACGAATGCTGGTGCTCCCTGCACGTGGGTGGAAGGAAAAAACATATCGTGTATTTGCACACTGCTCCCTTAGTAAATCCGTACTAGTTGCTTAACATAGCTGTGTGCCTGCCTACAGAGGCAGAACTCAGTTAGTAGAATGATATGAGGAGTTTGCTCTGTGTTTAGAGCATTTAGCAAGATACAGTCATGGTGTGATAATGGGGTTCAAATGATTAGGTTGATAATCTTGCTGCCACAACAGTGACATTTACACTTTTCTTGTTGCTGGTTTACGGGAAGAGCCACTGTGGGAGTTTCTGGTCTCAGAGCTTTACTGTGGAGTGTATGTAGTTGGGGTTTCCAGTACTGAAAATTTGTCTTAGGGGGGCTCTCTTTAATTATTTTGTCCTATGTTTTTCCACCCTAGTAGCTCTTCTTCAAGGTAATATATGTGGAATAAATCATGGTTCCTAAAGGATGTACCATCATTTGTCATCTGGTACCCAATGATTTTCCAAGTTGCACATGCATTTCTTTCTGTTTGAAATGGTGGGGAGCATCTGCCAGAAGGTACTGACAATAACAGGAGCTGAAGATGACGACTTGAACAGGCACTTATCCAGGCACAAGAGAAACCTTTTCACTTGTAGCTAGCAGACACCTGGGAGTTGATCTGAAGATCCTAATGAGTCGAACAAATTGTCGGAAGTATTCTGAGGTGCTGCTGCTCCTTTATGGTTTGGTGAGCACCTTCTAAAATATTTTTCCTCTTTGTGTCTTGATGTCAAAACCACTAACAAGCCAAGATTGTTTCCCTCCCCTTGATATGCAAAGTCACATCCACCTTTTGAGCATTGCCAATTCTTATGACACTTGCACACTTGCACAACACAAAAAATCACTGTCTTACTTGATGTTAAATCTTCTTATGACGTTGCATGCTACACAAAACAAAATCACTTGTCTTTCTTGATGCTAAGTCTTCATCACACTATCTCATCTCTTGTGGGAGCTTTTTGCACACTGGAATACGCTTGATCGAGTCCATTCCAGTTTGCAACACACGTCGATTGACATCATACATTTAATCTACTAATAAAAAATCCCAACCCTAAAACCTGCAAACACAACTGCCTTATCCTTTACCTCAGCATTAGGAAAAATAAGACTAAAAAAAAAGGGACAAAAATGAATATGGAAATATATGAATATGAATATAAGAAAAAGAACGAAAGGAACAAATTAAAAATAAAAGAAAATGCCTTTGATTGGTTCACTAATAATAGTTTACATTTTGGTGGACACGAGAACACGGGAACACGGGAACAGACGAGCGTTGATGCACTTCTGTTCCCCGTTCCCCTACCAACCAGGATTTTCAAATTTCAAAACATAGATACCTAAAAGGTATTTTACCACTGTCCCCCCTCGAACCCTTTCCATGCTCTGCCCGTTACCCGTTACCCGTGATTTGCCATGGGCATTCTTGTCGTCTCTTTAGGTTCCTTTTTATAGTTTTTTGTTTTCTCCTTCGTTTTGTGCTGTTGTCGTGAAAAGGCCGGCTTGGTCGCAGTTTTTGAAATCCTGTAAACGCTGCACAGAGAAGAAGAAGAAGTTGAAATGGAGAAGGGACCAAAAGGGAACTGGAATCGAAATCTTTGCGTCTCTTCTTTTTCGTAGATTGTAAATTTTTGTTGTTGTTGTTGATGTCTTGTCACTATTCCTGTCCGGTTTTGTCGTGTGAAGGTTTTTTAGGTTTTGCAGAGTATGGTGGTCGTTGTGGGAGTATTTGGGGTTGGAAGGCTTAGAAGAAGGAGCTGACGATGTGGAGTAGTAGTTGTGGGATTGCAAGTGGGAGAGTTTGTTGTTGTTGTTGTTATTGTTGTAGAGATAGGGGAGAGGAATAAGAAAGAGGAAGAGAGCAAGAGGAGGAGCAGGAAGCGCAGGAGGTAGGACGATTAAGGAGGAATTTGAGGAGGGAAAGTGTGGGGGAGTAATAACGAGGTCTTTAGTGGAGTAACGTAGGAGGAGATGGACTCGATGAATAGGATGAGGATGCAGAGTAGTCCACGACCGGCGTCGGCGAGACGAGTAGTTGCAGGGAAACGGACACGACCTGACGAGACCAAGAACTGCGTACGGAAGCTCCTGAAGCGGGAGATCAGCCGAGCGGGGAACCTGGCCTTTACCCGCACTAATTCGCAAGAGAAGTTTCGGAACTTTCATTTACAGGTGTGTGTGTGTGTGTGTGTGTAGGTCAAGTCTCGGTCAATTTTCTTGTGCAGAGGGAGGAGAGAGGAGGACTCGTTTCTTTAGCTCCACTTAGGTTTTCTCAGTTTCGTGTGGTTTTTCCCCCACCTCAGCCAGGGACTTGGTACCCGTTCGTCGATGCTGTGCTGACTAGGGTTTTCTTTCCGCTTGAACTCGGGCATTGATCTTGTCACATATAGTTGCAGCAACCATTGCACGCTATTTTTGGAGCTTTTCCAAAGCGATTTGTAACCCTAGCTGGGGATCAAGAGGCCACTTTTATATCCAAGTAACAATTGCTGCTTACAAAATATGTAGATGAACGTGAGGTTTTGCTGTGCTCCATAGGATATTGCTGTCCATAGTTTATGAGCCCATTCTACTCAAGGTGTGGGAAGTTGAGGTCCACTTCTCATAATGTCAAAGGTTTGCTTGAAGAAGGTTCAGCTCACGTCTTAGGACAACAAATATTTGAGTTTTCAATACACACTCCACTCATGGTCTTTTCTGTGTTTTTGGTTGGTCCACCATTGGCTGTCTGGATGATGTTATGATGTAACTTGTTGGCTTGGTGCATCTCTGCTACTGTTGGAGAAGATGGATATACTTGCAGTCTGTATATCAACTCATGTATAACACTTTCTTTGTTTCAAATGTTGCTTTTGCAGGAAGAGTTTGACACACATGACCCCAAAGCCCACCACTTTCTGAAGTTGCCATTTCTCAAGAAGCGGTCTCGGATTGTGGAAATTGGGGCTGCCAGGGACACTGTGTTTGCTCTCACACATTCTGGGATCTGTGCTGCTTTTAGCCGAGGTGCAGCACTTAACCCCAGTTGTTTCATCACCAATCTTATGGGGCACGTTGTTGTTGATTGCTATAGTGACTTACAAGCTGGGTTTGAATGTACCAGACACAAACAAGAGAATATGTTTCCTCAACATCAGTGCAGATGAAGTGATTCGCAGTTTGTTCTACAACAAGAACAATGATTCCTTGATCACTGTATCAGTATATGCTTCTGACAACTTCAGCTCCTTGAAGTGCAGAACCACTCCTATTGAGTATGTTTCCTATTATATACAATTTTTGATTGCATTCATATCATCAAGTTTGGACTCTCTTATACTCTTCTAAAAGCCCTGAGCTATTGAAGTTGTTTTTAATGTTCCTGGATTTTGAGACCTGTGTGTAAGTGTAGCAGCTCCTTCACACTGTGTTGATGTTGATCTGTTGTGTGTTATGTCTTGGGATGGGAGTGTGGTTAGTCACACTAACAGGGAATTTTCTTCTTCAGGTACATTCGAAGAGGCCAGCCTGATGCTGGTTTCCCCTTGTTTGAGTCTGAATCACTCAGATGGCCTGGTTTTGTTGAGTTTGATGATGTGAATGGAAAAGTACTCACATATTCTGCACAAGATCGGTATTGTTCATATTCTCATTCTATGTGTTCTGGGTCATTTGTGTCATGCTGTTCAAGTGGAGATTTGCCATTGTTAAAAATCAAGAGGGGTTCTTGCTATGTTTGATAGTGTTTGTGAAGATCTCATGGCATCCTCCTTGGACTGAAATGTGATAGGTGGGTGTTGTTGTGACAGGATATACAAGGTGTTTGACTTGAAAAACTACACCATGCTGTATTCCATCTCTGATGAGAATGTTCAGGAAATCAAGATCAGGTTAGTTTTAAAATGCAATTTCAGTGGTCAAAGGTAATCTCATGTTTTCCGTGGAGGTTATGAATATCCAGTCCACATACCAGTTTCCTCAAAGGTCATGAGTTCTGATAATTGTAATTGTAATGTATCAGCCCAGGCATCATGCTGCTTATCTTTGATAGGGCACAAAGTCATGTGCCATTAAAGATATTGTCAATTGAGGATGGTTCAGTGTTGAAAGCCTTTAATCATCTGCTGCACCGTAACAAGAAGGTGGACTTCATTGAGCAATTCAATGAAAAGCTGCTTGTAAAGCAGGAAAATGAGAACCTGCAGATTCTTGATGTATGTTCTTTTCTTGCCTTTTTGAATTATGTGCATTCTTTATAACCTTATTAATTAAGTAGTGCTAGTATCTCCTATATAATGCAACTTTGCTTCTGGAACATGTGACATTCAAATGCTTGACAATGACTTCCTTAACTTTGGCAATAAACTGAAGATTCTGCTATTTGAACGGGTTGCAATGTCAGGTGAGAAATGGGCAGCTCACAGAAGTAAGCAGAACAGAGTTTATGACACCATCAGCATTCATATTTTTGTATGAGAATCAACTCTTTTTAACCTTCCGCAACAGAACAGTGGCTGTATGGAATTTTCGGGGAGAGCTTGTGACATCATTTGAAGATCACTTGCTATGGTATCCTGACTGTAACACTAATAATATATACATCACGAGTGAGCAAGATCTCATTATCTCATACTGCAAGGCCCATGCAGACAAAACTGCAGATGAAGCTGGTATGTCCTTTGTCTTCCTAAGTATCAGCAATGTCAGGAGGTCATATGCTGCTTGTTGGAAGTTCTCTTTTGTAGAATGATCTGGAGTGAAATGCTCAGCAAGAACATTCTGTTCTATGTGCAGTGGGCTCGATCAACATAAGCAACATCTTGACAGGGAAATGCCTTGCAAAGATCAGGGCTGACGACCTGCGTGTTGGGATTAGGCCTCGAACATGTGCCAACTCTTCCAATATCAGAAGCTCCATCCATGAAGCTCTTGAAGATGTAACAGCCCTCTTCTATGATGAGGAGAGGAATGAAATATACACAGGAAATAGGCATGGCCTAGTTCATGTCTGGTCCAATTAGTTGTCTGGGTAGTAAACTTTATCTCTTATAAAGTTCTGATCCATAACCCTCATTCCAGGTATAATTTTTCCTTCATCTTGGTAGGATATGAGGTCCACAACTGCAGCCTGTTACAATCTCTGTTTGTCTGCAAGGACACTTTTTAGGGTGGAAGAGCTCAACACTTTCCTTTGTAATTTTCAATCTTTTTGGCCTTTCTGTTACATAATTCAAAAAACCAGTTTCTCTTGTTTTTTTGGGTTCATAAAAAAACTATAGCTGAGGTTCAAATTTGATTCATAATCTTTGGTTTGTCAGTTAGGTGGGAAACTAAATATCAATCTTTTGGGCATTGTAATTAATGAAAAATGGCGACTAATTACATGACCTGATTTTGTATCTGTATGTTGGCAACTTTTAGGTAGAAGATGTAGATGGAGCTTGCTAATGCTTCTAATGACAAATTAATCAAAGGCTTCTGGATATTATGACAATCACTGCCAGTGAGTATGATGAATTTTGTAGCAACATCTAAGATCGATTAGTTCATGATTGTGATATTGGACTTTGTTGTGTAGTGCTGTTGTGGAAGGAAGCTACAGAGAAGAAATGTTGATTACTGGAAATGACTATTGCTAGGAATGTAGGATTTCTGAAGGCATGCTCTGCAATGTACTTCTAATTTGAGTTCTGAGAATGACAACAAGATCTTCAATATTATTTTCAAAAATTTGCAATGAAGCAGTATTGCTGAAACTTTTCAATACAACAACTGGTGTGGTCTGGTGGTGTTTTGTACAGAAACTAAGAGCCTCATGGTATTCATAAAGTGACCACAATATTCTAATTAATTTGGGAGCTTCAATGGCATGCACAAGCTGTGCATACCAGTCTTCATGTCATCAGTTGTAATGGGTATTTTTGCTTCATTCATGATATACTCACCTCCATTGTAGAAGTTTCAAGTGCATCTTATTTAAATCACAAAATGCACAAAGCTAGTTCCAAATATGAATATCATGTTTCAAACAAAATCATGAAATATCATACACCTGTGAAACTTGTTCAATAGATTTGGATGAAACTAAAATCAATATAGAATAATCTAATAATTAAATAAAATAAAGGCTGAAAGACCAAAGCTAGATGGGTAACAAATCATTCCCACTTCAAGCCAAAAGTTTATCCCGAAATCCAAGACGAATGCAAAGTCTCTTCCCAACAAAGAGAACTAACTCTACCCAAGGTACAACTAATCAGACATTTCATCACTCTTCCTGACATGTATGTAATCTCCCAAAATACAGTACAGTTTTGTGAGGGACTCCAGTTTTTCAAGATTCCTTGTTTGTTGCTGTGTAATTGGAAATCCTCTCTTTCTTGAGCGATTTCAATAGTGACAAGCTGGCATGACTACCCGCTGACTTCATCTGCTCCCGACAGTTACCAAGACAAATAAAATCTGCCAGACTCTGACCATTCTTTTAAAGATAGATTTGAACATAATTTTCTATGTAATTTAAGTTCAATGCCAAAGAGGGGCAACTTGGTTGAGGCAGCTCTTTAATAACTGGGTTTCCTTTTTTCAAACATAGTTGGAAAGAAGAAAGGGTGGTGTGAAGATTAGTTTGACATATAAAGATTACCTGTCCAAAATTTAAACCCACACCCCAGATTAGAATTACACAAACTTATTCAACCTCCAGATCACCAGATCAACCTCCTTAGTACTGGAAACCTGGCCCAATTCAAATGCTAGGAAACACTGCAGAGTTCACAAGTCTACAAAACTAGATGATAGCTGTTCTGGTTGCACAGTTCCATTACAAACAGAGCACCACAAAAAAGACTGAAGATACCTACACTGGTTTAACACACAAGCCTTACAAACACTTGAGAAGCAAGTCAAATTCTATTTTCAGATCAACAGACTGAATATCAATAGGTGGCTCCTAGGCTGCTACAGGCAAGTCCAGCATATAAGATTCCAACATGAGACGAGTAGGGGGATGATGATGTCATGTCTACAATTAAATATATGAGCTTCCAGGCCTTACCCTCCTCGTCTTTAAACATCTCACTGTACACTTTCCCAGCTCCTTGTGGTCCACGAATGTAGAACATCACCTGCTATGTTCGAGGTATACCTTCCAAATTATATAAGAGGCACACATAACACAAGGGCTGGAGGGAAGTCTCAAGAATTAAAAATACTGCTGCTACCAGTTGCAGAGAGGGGATTCACTTTTCTCAGACTGCCAAAATAATGGGAAAAGAACTTGAAAAGAGCTTTTGGAAAAGATCCTTCAGCACAATGAAAGAAATGCACATATCTAACCTCAACACACTCAATGCCATCTTCATCTGTGAGTAATAGTGTGAGATTTGTTGTCAGGCAGCACAATTCCTAGTTTCTTGACCATAATCTGTTATCAGACTCCCTAACCAAACGGTCACCTGCAGAGAAACCTTAGAACTTAATCAAATCTCTCAAATCAGCAACTTCAGGGGAAATGGCCCAGCATGACCTCATAAGATGCTGAAGCTAAGGACAGGCACAGACTTGGGAAGCTCTCAAGCACTAAAGTCAATGGAAGTTATCAAGATTTTGTCAGTATGCCACCTACTTAAAAAGGAATTTGAGGTCATGTTGCACCCTCTCCAAAGCCTTGCCAAATATTTTGTACCTACAAGTGGAAATTGCTACATCAGCATTTTAGAAATGGAACTCCCAAATTCATCGGCTAAACTCCCATAGAATTTAGGCAAACTGCAACAACTCCTCCATTACAAAACAGAGGATTAGACTTGAACATTGCAGATGATTGCCACCTTGTGTGTTTGCAAAGAAACATCCTCGTGGAAATGCAGTCTACTGACTTCCTCATCCATGGGTGGTACTGAGATTAGAGGAATCCATAACCTAGTGGTTTCACCCTGGACCACCTGTTCCACAACTATGTACAACAGACAGGTGGCCTTTGCAAAATTGGTAGTCACATCCGTGCAAGGATTGTATTGCATCCACTATGAACCCAGTAAAGGAAAACACCGAACATACTCTCTTGCCTCAAATATCACTTCCTTGAAAACTGCACAAGCAGCAGCTGCAGCCACAGCCAAACCTGCCAGTATTATCAGACTGTATGACACACCCTCTGCCACAGTCACTGGTCTCTCTGGAACCTTGTCAGTGAGAGAGTCAAAGGGATCCTCCTCTTGCTGTTTGGAAAGACCTCTGCTCTGCAAGTCCGAACCAAAATCAGAATAGCAAGCTGCTAACATGCCCATGTCACTCTATCTGCAAAATCAGGTACAATGTGGCCTTACACCTCAGACCTAAGAATTTAGTAAATGGCCTGAATTTGCAATGTTGGGGTCTATATCATATTCAAAGCACATTATAAGTGCCTGCTACACACAGATATGTCAACCTGCAAAGAAATGGAAAAACAAGTGATTGTTATACACTGACCTCTTCATGCTGTGCAAATTTAGGCACAGGTTGAGATGTGAGGCACTGCACTGAATATGGGAAAAGGGGCAACAGTAATTCTTTTCTCACTTTTGGAAGAGTGCCTGATCCCTGAGACAAGCTACTGCGGTTGCATCTAAGGATTTCAGTAAGTAACACTCCCCTGAAACCTGAAATGAAAAGCCCACACCTTAAATGCATGAACCATACAATGTAGAGCAGAATTACAACTCAATAGAAAAACCCTTATCTGCACACACAATTAATCCATAAACAACTCCCTTTTTATTGCTATGTCTATTTTGAGGGATCTCCCCCAGCAGAAGAACCCTAGGGCGTTATGCCAGTGGAGCTCCCCCAATTTGACACGTTCCCTTGGAAATATTTCTTTTTTATGAAATTGGAAAGAAGCGAGGAAATAAAAAGGGTTGTGTTTATGTAAGGGGAGGTTCCAATACTTGTGCATTCTCCTGAGGTTCAGGAACACGCTCTCGTGCCCCTCCCTCAGGAGAATGCACTCATACAGGAACCTTCCCTAGAACATAAACCCTAAATCCTGCACAAAAACTGCATTTGACTCCAACATGCCAAGCATGTGACAAAGGCACATACCATCAGTTTTAGCACAGTTTCAACACAGTTTCCTGTTCTTAACACCAATGCATTCTGCATCTGCCCTACCAACAGATTTTTTAACTCTCAAGCAAATTGCAGATCATTCTCTGGTGGCTGGCGAGAGTTGAAGAACTGAGCCTGCAACACTAAACCCTAAACTCGAATGACAGGAGATCTGCTATAATTCAAGGATGGTTTAGGGTTTTTAATTAAACCCTAAAACATACTCCAATCCGCAAGCACATCAAGCTTCGATAATATCAGGCGCCTGTCTATCCTGTATCACTTTCATCATCCAGAACTTGATGAGCATCATGAAAATAGCACCATCAATGCACGCTAAAAGAAACAGTTTCGAACATAAATCTCGCATAAAAATTCAATCACGCTGCGACACAATAAGACACGGGACTGAATGACATTGAATCAAACCGTGATCCTGGGCACAGTTACACATTCATTAGTGCTGCAAACATAGAAGTCACAAACCACATCCGGAAAGAGTTCCTGCCAAAGGTGGTCGTCAAATTGGGTTCTAAAAGAAAAAATGCGAGCTGAATGACTTCCCACTCCCCTCCTCCTTATACGATTCTCCATTAAAAATTTCTTAGATATGAAATCCTCCACATCAAAGCTGTACAAAGCTGCGGCTGTAAAGGGTCTTTGGGCTTACTACTTACTACCAGTACTACTGCTGCGGCTGCTACGAACCAGATAATACGCGATCCTCCGACCCGAAAGAAAAACTGTGAAATCAGGCAATAATAGGAGCATGTACCAACCTTGCGAAAAGCAGTTCTAGAGGAACGCCATGACATCTTCTCGCTTCGATCATAGAGAAGAAGAAGAAGAAAAAGAAAGCACCAACGACGAAGCAACAGCGCGACGGTACGTTGTTGGTGCGACAACGCTCGCTTGTATGCAAGACGACAGAGTTAGGGTTAGTCCGAAGCTGTTTCTTGGATGAACAATCCAAGCAGAAACGTTTTTTTCATCCAATACATTTTGTCATTTCACAATTATTATCAGACCAGTGCATCAAAAGGGATTGAATTTAGAGTGATTTTCATTGCTGGAAATTCAAGTTAGATTCATTTAACAAGGTCCCATAAAGAACTCTGAAGTCAAGCCCAGTTCAACTATAACGCTGGAAATTTTATTAAATCTCAATATGAAATGCTGAAACTCAAGCATTTAATGCACAAGGTTCGAGTGTAATTATAGTACTTGTACAGGTAAGAGCGTGAAGATATATGTAGCAGTAGTGGAGGCGCTCAGGAGAAAGGAAATAGAGGATGAAACTCAATTTACGACCAAAATTCACGGTTTTCAGAGCTTCATCACCACACCCCGGCCCCTAATGTACTCTTTTCTGCAAGGTTTTTAAAAAACCTCACCCCTTGTGTGACCAAACTCAGGGTTCTGGTGCTGTGTTTTCCTTACTTTTCGGATAACTTTATTAACCCCCCCATAAGAACCCTATTATTGTCATTTTGTACTGGAAGAAGGCACACTTTGAGAGAGCACTCAAAGACGCCAGCCCCCCTCTTTGAGGACCCTGGAACACCTTCCCTCCCTTGGGTCTTGATCTAATTTAGAAGCTACTGGCTCAGATACCTCTCAGAGTGAAAGTTCTGCCAAGAAATTGCCTGCAAATACAATGAAAATTTTGGGTTAATGTTTTAGATGCGTTACAATCATGCATCGTATTATATGTATTTTGCATGTTGTCCACCCTAATACATTCCAACTAACAGCAATGTTTATCCCATACTTTTTGCCCAAAACCCGACCTTTCCTATACTCCATGTAAACCAAGTGGTTTGAAAACTAGGCAACTCTTTTCTACATCATATTAAAATTGGTCTGAGATTATACACCTTGATGCTCAAGGTTTTTTGTTTCACAATGTAGGCTTCACAGAATAGACTTGCTTTCTGTCACAAAGTTTCAAAGAACTTCAGGGCTATAAGCATTCGTTGCATTATTATGTCAATTTCTACATAATACTTTTGGCCCCATATTAGTCCATAAACCCATGAGCACGGCATTCCAAAAATAAGCAGAATATGCACATAAACGAGGTGGAGCTAGAGCTGAGAGACGCTTATGTAGGAACAACCTGGTCTCAAGGCATTAAACAACACAACACACTGGCAGAAAACTTTTGTTTCCCATTCATTTCACATGATAACTGGTGCTTACATGGCAGGTATCATGGGAAAAAAAGGGAAAAAAAGTGCAAACGCCCATACAAGTTTTCCATTGCTTTTTATTCAATGAACAACATTGCATGAACAATGCAACAAGTGATCCTGTTTTCAAGAGGTATCATTTGAATAAATCATTTACACAAAGGAATTCCAATCACATCAGAAGATTTTTGGGCAATCTAAAAAACATACACAACTAATACATTACACATATTAAGCAATAGAATCACACAATGTATAGGAATAGCAAATGGCATATAGTTAAAACAGGTATAGTTAGAATTTGCTAGTATAGTCAGCAACTAGTTTCCAGTGTCTTCCATTACACATGAAACAATATACCATTCTCCATTTGACCACCAACTACGCTTACAAAAAATGCAGGTCCAATTACACATCCCCCCTCCCCCACACACATGCGTATTAAAAGGGGGGGGATTTAATGAAGCATCAACCAACCCCATCCACTGACCGTTTCATTCAAATTGCCTATTTTCAAGTCTCTAGAACAAATTTGCAGCTCTGTTGACAAGCCACATACTAACAAAACAAAACATTGATGAGTGAACACATATCTGATTGCAGTACTTAAGCCACCAATTGGACCATCTTCACTAACAAATATGGATACATTTACCAACCCAAAACCCATCTTCTAAGGAGGTAGTGAAAATAATACCTTCAAACTAGAAGAGAAACATCAACTTCATCTGTCACATCAAAGTGGTCAATGCAAGTTTTTATCACCAAGATATCACCATGCAGAATTAAGGAATTAATGTTTTAAGCAAGGTTTGTGTTCAAACCTTCTCAAATCTTTGGCAGTCCACTGGCATGATGTGGAGGCCGAACACCATCTGCAAAAGGCTGGCTTTTCCATTTGCTTGATCTCTTCCTGTTTCCAATTCTTGAAATCTCACAGTATTGACTGGAGCAGGGATAAATTCTAAGGGAGCTTCTACAGGCATTCACAATTTGATCAGCAGAGACCCAAGGATGGCCATGGATGAAGGTGGTCTAAAGCAAATATTAGACCACAAAATCAATGGGAAAAAAAGTTAGGAGACCAAAATCAGACATTTTTCTTAGCCCCAGAAGATAAAAAAGAGGGTAACCATTCAAATGGCATTCCACTACAGATCCACGGCAACAATGTCTACAGCTGTGATTACAACCAAAGAGTTTAAGGGAATTGGTCACAAGCAGCACTGTGCAACTTGTCAGCACTGGATGACCAACATTAAACATCACTCACAACAATTTGTTCCTGCTCTTGGACAGCCTGCTCTACTGCATTTGTTCATTCCTGTTGGACTGTTGAAAGAGAAACCTAGATTGTATGATCTATATGTGTTACACCCGCATACATAAAGCTATCTGCCAAAGATAGATGTGCAGCAATTTGTTGAAGGAAATTGGCACAAACGTCCAAAGAAAATTTGGAAAATCCTCATACCACTGGTTGATGGTAGTGTTGCCAAAAAATGTTTACCTTACTGTCAGACATTTGGATGGAGCGCAAACACAAAAGGCACCACTGCACATAGCCTGTGCCCTAGAGAAGAATCCACAGAGAACAAGCATCTCCACCTGAGACAAAGAAGCTTAGGAAACTATGTAGAATGAGCTGCTAAGATCTGCATAGGACCCTAATAGTTAAGAAGGTTCCAACATACTCTTGTCTCTCTTCCTTTGGTATTTCACTTGCTATCCCAAGGGAAAAGCCTGAAGGAAGAATATTACAGTGGACAACAGGAAAGGTCCATGCCAATTGAGACCAGTTAGGAGGCAATCAGGAAGAGAAGTGGAAAGAAGAGGAAAACCAAGCTGCAAGGCACAGAAAAATAACAGCCAACAATCATGGGTAGGTTGGACCATTTTTGGGACATGCCTTTTATTAGTGGTTAGGAGAGACGAACCACACCAGCCAGAGCACACACCACCAGGATGGCCCTTGCAAATGCTTTCTGTTCACCCCTCAATGAATCATTTGTGGTCAGTGCCATTCTCTACTGGAGATTCCCTTGCTGGTCATTGTTGTTGGAACCCTCCAGCAGCACCTTTGCCTCCTGCCCTAACACCTCCACTGCTGGCTCCATTCTGTCCTGTTGGACCTGTGCTGTTTGGAATCCCCCCTTGAGGGGGCTGAGCCCCAGAATTCATTGAACCTGGAGCAAGGCCACCTGGCAATGTGTTGTGGAAATGCATCTGGGGCTGTTGGTGCTGATGCTGCTGCCCGGGAAGGATTGAGCCTGGGGCACCACTAAAGTGCATGCCTTGGATGCCTGCACCTGCTTAAACCATATCAATTCCCAAGACCATGATGTAAGGCTCTAAGACAATTCCAGAAAACCAAGTCATTTTACACCATGTGACTGGAAAAGTCAGAAGAACTCACTGCGGTGCTTTTGCTGCTGATTTTGCTGAGAGGGTTGAGGAGGAGGAAGTGGACCTTGAGGAGGAGGTGGAGGTGCTGGCTGTCCCTGTATCATCCCCTGTCAACATTCAACGTGGATCAGTAGTACTCTCCAGTATTTCTATCCAAAGTGAACAGAGAAAATCAAGTCACAGCCCATTACTGCACTTCTTTCCACCCATATGCCATACTAGTGTGAGTTTAGAGTGGTGGTTGATTCTCTTCCAGATGATGTGTAGCCAAAAAAAATTGTATATTTTGATGCATAGAAATTGGTTGGTCAGACCCTTGATGACAAACCTTCCCATGCAAGTTGGATGGATTATGTTGGGCATGATGTCAGCATGCAACTTCCAGAATTGATGCACATACTGCTCACTCAGACTGAGAAACCCATTGTGAAGCACATTTGTCTTCAAATGATAGAGCTTTACCTGGGGGTAATGTTGTATGTACATCAATTGGCCAGGATGTGCAAGCATCATCTGTGTTGGTGGGTACTGTACACACCCAGCCAAATACCACCCCATCACTTCGAAGCCATCTCACATTTTGCACACAATAGACTTCAATAGTTTTCACACAAAGCTTGGCCACCTCTATGGACATGCAAACTACAAAGGATACCAAACATCAGCTCTAATAGAGAGACCTCTCTCTTGCTTTGCAACAAAGTTCCCCCAATTTGAGGAAAGAGTATATGATTAGAGAGACCTCTTTCCTCAACTGGTTTAATGGATCAGACTCAGTACCTACTTTTGGACTGGTAGACCTGGACACCATGGACCCTCCTACCATCATCCATGAATTCCAGAACAATTCTGTTCAAGTTTTATGCATTTTTACCACATCATCTCCTCTGAGCCCTTGAACATCTTTACATCCTTTACTGTTCTAGCCTCCTCCAAAGTCCAAAGGCGGAATCTGACATGTTTAAAGGATACAGCTGAATATTCTTACCAACTGGCCATTGGGATGGAGGAAAGCAGGTTGCATTGGAGGAGCTTGGGATGGGTATCGTATCTGCTGCTGCTGTCCAAAAGGACTAACAACCTGAGTACAACATAGAACAATAATCAGATTTCCTTGCCAGGTTTGCTAAATCACTCTAAATTGGAAGACCATGAGAGAACAAAAAATATCCATGGAATGAGAAAGACCTGCTGCTGAGAATGGGCTGGAATCTTCATACTGGGCTGGCCTGGTATGACCTGTGGCATGCCACCTCCTGGAAACCCTGAGACAAATCCCCCTGGCTGTTGCATGTATGGACCAGCACCAGATGCAGCAGCAGCTGCTGCTGCTGCCATAGCATTGTGGTACTGCGTGAACTGAGCAGACTGCACTGGTTGCTGTTGCATGTACTGGAGAGGCACCCCTTGGAGAGAGGTTGCTGGAGGTAGACTGGCATGCATGTAGATAGGGCTTTGCATCATTGGTGAAGCTGGCCTTGGAGAGCTGAAGCTTGGTGTAAAAGCTTTGGCATTTGGGTTCAGTTTAAACTCCTGGTACCAAATAAAAAATGTAGTTAGCAATGCCTCAATGTACTCTTTGTGGAAAATGGCTACATTTGAAATATATGCTTTTTGAGACATCTATTCAGAACAGAACATTGAGGAACATCTCTGAGGGTACTAGAACATGGACAACACTTGTGTTCCATGGAGATGACCCTATCCCATAGATGTGGTTCTCAAATCATCAGAACCACATGGGGAAAGTTGTGTAAAGGTTGAACCCTCAGCAACACTAGTTCAAACTCTAAGTGACGGTCTGTAACTCAATCCACCAGTCAGAACACCCCAGATATTCCTGTCTAGCTTTATGCTCCGAAGAGAAAATCTTCAACAGGAATCCAAGGGGCTCATGGACTAACATACTCCGTAATGCAAACAACAAGAGAGAGATAGAGGAAGAGAGTAATACTTTTGCATTTGGGTTCAAGGAAGACTTCTTTGAGGCAGCTGCACCCCCATTCGAAGCTACAGAAGCAGAGGAGGAAGAACGTGACAGCGTAGGCGATAAGACCAACTGGCCTGGAGGCACCACTGCAGATGAGGGCAATTGAGCACTGAAACTAATGGGTGGTGGGACTGAAGAGGGTGCCACTAGTGGGCCAGAGGCTGATGGAGGTCCAGATGAATCAGATGATCCACTGAGCTGCTTGACAGGTGCACCAAGACCTGTTGGAAGGGGCACAGCTGAAGGGGAAGGGGCTGAGACTGCAGTTGAAAGCATGGGGGTTGGAGGGGCCAGGCTTGATTTTACATCCTGAGTGACAGCAGGCCGAGCAGATCCCTCTCTGACAAACTCGCCAGACATGCTTTTGACTGTTATTGGCAAAAGAACAAGTTAGCAGAACAAGTTAGCAGCTGCAACTCCCTTAATGGAAATATTTCTGGCTCCAGATGAACCTTCAATTATTGAAGTCCTCACATACAAGGATATGACATTCAGAAACGCAGTTCTTGAATTTGAGAAGAGATGCACTAGCCAATTATACCACTATCACAACTGAATAGTGATTTCACTAGGTGTCAATCACATTAAGAAACAAGTTGCAATCACTCAAGAACCCTTCAAAGCCAACTAATGAACACGATTCAAGGTTGCTACCAAGTAAATAGCTTGATGCCTCCACAGAGGCTGGCATGTGGGCTTAAGGATACTAACTCACGTGGAGATCTTGGGGAGCGGGGTTGTTCAAGATCCTTCTTCTGAGAAGTGGCAAAACAGCAAAAATCGAACATGCTGGTTAGCAATTCAAAAACATCTGAAAGATAAACAATTTTTTTTTTAAAAAAAACAACACTACAACTACTGGACTTAAAACAGATTCTCCAATAGAAGGAAATCTGGCAATACACTCATATGCATGAAATAACATCCGACAACAATGCAGGAAAAAAAACTAGACAGCCATTTTTGGAACTTGCTGATACAAGGGCATATGTGAATACTTCTGCATTCAACTCTTAAAAGTACCTTGAGGCTTTCACTAAAGGATTTGAGCTCGTTGACCTGGTCCTCACGCTGCTTCTTCCCCTTTTTCGCAGTTTCCTGCAGTTTGAACTCATGAAATTCCCTGCGAATGTCCGAGTCACCATCGCACCTTATATTCACAATCACCCCAACATGCATCAGCATATGCAACAGCAGACCAAACCCTACCTGTAGTCTCAAGTTTTTCAGGCAAATTATGTTGCACTGTATCTTGAGGGGTTTCTGTTCCTTGAGAACCGGCCATCATTGAAGGTAATATCCATGAGATTGCAGAGAGACCTCTGCAAAAACCTTTTGAAGGTCACTGCTGGGTCCGTTCCAGCCACACCAAAACAGACAACAATAATAATGGGTGTGATTGCAACCTTGTGAGTAACACTCACGAAGTATCAGACAATCACCTTCAACATGAACAGCAGTGTATTACTCCCACTGACTTTATCATCTCATGACAATGGGTGTAGATTATTATACAACAATTTGCTCAGAACTTAGGGAAAATACAGAAAACTGGGTCCAGAGTTTCTGTCAAGAGCTTCTCAGTCATGACACTGGCTAGCACTCAAGAGTGATAGCTCTTGACTGTCTCCAAAGGAAAATAGTTGCATGCTCTAGTGACTGAATTCTGCTGCACTGTATGGCAGTATGGACACTGACCTGCTGATGCATAAATGCATACTACACACTCATACATGCAGAGTGATTCCACACAAATGAGGGATGAGAACCTTTCATCCAGGTTGCATCAGCCTCATACATTTGGGCAATTGTCAATGTCAGGTAAATAACATGACTTCAGTTGTTGGTAGGATATACTGTTGCAGACTCCAAGCATTGAATCAACACGAAAAAGGGATCTCTATTGTGTAACATGGGCTTGAGGGCAGTGAGATGTGACAGACTACTCCCCCAAAACACTCATAGAATGGCAAACATCAACAGAACAAAGCTCAAAACATCTGAAAGCAACTAGCATTATGCATCATGCAAGTAGCAACATGCAAGTAACAGTATGCATTATGCATAGAGAATAATGAGCACACAGAAATAGCCAACCTGTAGACATCCTCAGGAACATTTGGACAGCTTGGGTCCAGATTGAGAGCTTGAATGGCTGCTGGATCTCCAACCAAAGGAGACATGAGTGGTGAGCACCTTCCAACTGGACTATGGTATGGCGACCCTGGACCCTGCATGACAAACCACAAGTAAGAGTGAGCACAGATTGGATTGGCAACATATTCAGCAGATGGTTCTCTTTCTGGGGAAGAGGGGGATATGAAAACCGAGAGAAAATGAGGAGATCTGCATGTAGGTTTAGAAGAGAAAAGACCACAATGACTGAACCCGCAGAACCCTTACAGGCAAAAGAAAAACATAAATTGATCCAGAGTATACTGGTGGTTCAATGCTCAGAGCAGTAAAGAAGCTGAGATAACACATGCAACTGCTGCCAAATGGTTGTTGTTTCCCTCCTATAAAATTGCACACTAATTAAAAGTGGACATTGCAGTTTCCCAAAACTTCAATTACTTATGAGTAGCAGGGACACAAAGCCTTGAGGCACCCATCATAATGACCCTGGCTCACTGATAACCGTAAGCAACTTATAGTTGTATGTATGAAGGATTTTGTCCACATTACCAGACCCGGTACACTTTCCAACTACAGTTGAAGGGGCCGGGGGGGAGGGGGGGCAGAAAGCCCTGACATCTTGTCTGAAAGAATTCCTCAAGAGACATAACATAACTCTGATATGAAGAACCTGGGAAGGCTCCAGGTCTCACTACAAGGGAATGGTTAAACCAGCCACACTTCCCTCCCCACAAAGAAAGGGGGGCTACCTTGTTAGAGCGTTTGCTTTTATCACCAACCAAGAGATGCCGCAGTCTGAGGTGCTCCCTGTGCGTGTCAAGCAAGCTATCAAGAGTCCCCACATCCCCCTTCTCTACTGAAGAAGCACGTCGATCTTGCAAGGATTCACGTTTTGATGGCCCATTTACAGTCTGCGGAAGATTACAGAAATGGTGTTGTCTTTTTGAGGCCATGTAACACTGGAAGCGTAATGACCCACTATACAATTTGTATCCTACACTAACCCAAAAAAGTTACAAACCCAACACAAACTAGATGCTACAGCTTTGTTTTAAAAGAAATGCTTCCATCAACTCCTACCATAGAGTAAAAGCAGGATGAACCCACTTTCATTAGAAACACGTGACACAGGTCATCAGGGCAGAGATGACATCTGCACCAAAATCTGAGGTTTTTAGGAGGGACTAACCACCATCAATTCTGTCAATCAAACCTGGTCAGCTCTTCTTAGCCTTGACAAGGGACCATATATCAGTGCTCTCAAGTAATAAGATTTAGTGAGACCTATTCAAAGCCAAAAAGCTAAACACGGAACTGGTTAATTATAAGTTTCAAACAAATTACAGAATGATACCACTATTCAGAATACCTGGAAACAGCACGTTCATTGACCAGATAATTAAACTGCAGCATGCCTAGATGAAGGCGGTATGACAAAGATCATTGCAAACAGTACAGGATCAAAATTCAGCAGGAGATCTCTTACTCTTTCTATGTCATTGGACCCTACCTGTGAAGAGTCTGCGGATGATGGGCGGCTGCCTTTGTTGTCTGTTTCACCCAAGGAAAAGATGCATACCATTAGCACCATTGTACATACAGCACAGCAAGCCAATGAAGAGGTCAGACCCACACCTTCCTCTAGCTGTTTTGCAAGAGTAGCAATGTAGCCTACAACAGAAAGGAAGCAGTATTCACCTGCTGCTGGTGTGCTAGTATTGCTGTCACTAGTGCTGGCAGTAAGCGGGGCAAAGCTTACTCCTCCAAACGTTTCATCGTTGTGGTCATCAATGTGACCATCTTCATCATCCTCACCAACATCCTTCTCTGCACGAAGCACAGACGAATACCTGCTTTCCTCGTCCATTGCTTCAACCTCTGACGTTAGTCGCATCCCTCTCTCCTGACAAAACATAAAGTGTCACAAACATAGCTTGAGCATTGGCCCATGACCTGCAATTGGTCTGATATATATCCTACCCTAAGAAGACTAACTTTGATAGTCATTAACATTATCCTGGCAAAATTCCTAGTGGCAATTCACATACATGGAGCTAGCATGCCTGAAACACTACCTCTGCAAGATGAATATTACGTGTTGTCTGCCCCTCAATTTCACGTGCAATCCTCAATGCCTCCCTTTCCCTTTCACGCATCTGTGGCCCCCTCTCAAGCTTTGTGGTGTAAAGCTCCTCATTGAATGTGCTCTCGACACCAAATAAGGCTTTGTTTGTTTCAAATTGATCCCAACTTCTGGTTAACATGACATAAAAGGAAATTCTTCAAGACTTTGGAATAGATAGCAGCACAAAACAGCAGGTGCAAATGTTTTGGCTGACACTGACAGCAGACAATTGACTTGAAGGCTAAATATATCAAGGAGATCACCAACACAGAGAACTGTAAATATATCTCTCTCTCATAAAAATTGAGAAACAGAGAACTATGAAGCTCAATAACCTCCAGGTGTGACTGAAATTTAGGCTCAGGTTTTCGGAGGCATCATCATCTGGTTTCCATGGCATCAACTCCCTCTCCAACTCACGATGTGGAACTTGAGACAGAACTGCATCTGTCACAATTTCAGCACGGTTTTCACGAGCGCGGCCATTAGGTAGTGTATCTCCACTGAGCAATACATCCTGCAGCAGACAGCCAACAGAAACATACATATCAACTTTGAGTGCACAAGATTCTGGTTAAGATGGCAATTTGAACTATAGACACACTTGGGTTCCAGAAGCAATGAGCCCACAAGTCACCTTAGCAATGATCTGTACAAAATCTTTGCCAAGAATAACAAAAGACTTCGAGGGGGGTTTCCTTTGAGCATCCTTCACAGCCTCACTTTTCCCACCTTTGACAGCCCCATCCCTAATGAGCCTTGCCATCTTTAATACCACCCCTGCCAAGCCAAAATTGCTAGTAATTAATACACATAACAGACAGATTTAAATCTCTCTTGAAAGAAAGGAAATGACACCTTGTCAATGAACATTTCAACTGCTCCAGGTTTCTCATAGTTAAGCATCCAACACATCTATTGCCCCTGGCTACTAGAAGACCAACTGGTCATACAAAAGGCCTCACCAAACTCTTTGTTGTCATTGTTGATGGCATGGAAGATGCCTGAATATACATGGCCATTCTTTGTCTGGACCTCAACCAGTTGGCCAATAAGGCATGTGTGGATGAACAAGAGACGTTGCTCTTGCACTGTCCTTTCACCACCTGTGAAACAAAAACATAGCTATGAGATTGCAGAGAAATATCCAAAACAAAACTTTGGAGGTAACACAACAATTGAGTGTGGTCATAACCTTGTGACGGTCACTCACAAACTGTCAGCCCTTCACTTTCATCATGTACAGCAGTCATTAGCTACCACGACTACCCACTGACTCCATCAGCTCCCATCAGTGGGTGAAGATAACTATGCAATAATCTGCCCACAATTCTGGTCAAAAAATTAAACAAAATCTGCATCCTGATTTCCTGTTGCATTTCCAGAAGCAACAGGAAGACTCAGTCATGATGTTGGCTAGCACCCAAGAGACATAGCTAGTACAAGAAAGTCAATATTACCTCATTCAAGCTGCAACAAGCTTGTGAGGGTAAGCTTCATTTCATTCAGTTTGTTCTTAAGAGGCATTGAAAGGCCTGGGAGTCAAAACAATAGTTTGACTACATCTAATGGCACAGTATGCCAAAATCAAAGATGATAAAAAGAAAAACCTCCTGTAAATGAACTTCACCAAAAATATATCCCATGATGCCTAGTTGGAAAACATTGATGCATCCAGAAGATCCAACAATACTAATATCTCAGGAAATATCTGCACTACCATTCTCCAAAAAAATGTAGCAATCACTGGAATCCCTTTCATTGAGCCATTTTGTCAAATGAAGGCAACTTAAGCTTGAACCCAAGTTAAGCTTCTAGAGGCAGGGACTTTTGGCACAAACCAGGAATGCTGTGTTCATAACCTTGGCGTGAAGAGGGGGCTAAAGATCATTATTAGATCTAATAATGCATCTTCTCGTGTTTGACTGAATCAATGAGGATTGCAGATGACAAAACATTTGCTATGATATAGTCACTGAAATTATAAATCTCTAACTAATCCCCAGAAGTGTTACTTGCAGGATATGGGGTGTCAAAACACCCAAAAAGTTTCAACACAGACAAGAATTGGAAGCCACATGAAACAGCATGAAACAACACAACAGAACACAGAGTGTGACCTTCACCTAGTGACTGATACAAAGTACCAGAACTTTCGCCTTCATATGTATGGCAAGGACAAGCTGCCATGACCCCTCACTCACTTCATCTGTTCCCAACAGTGCATGTCAATGAATACATGATGACATGCTTAATTACTTGGGCATGTCACCAACTCAGAATCTGTGCAATGAGGTGCTCTCACATTTCTGGAGAAAAGGGAAAACTCAGCTATAATGTGGGCTAGCATTCAGAAGAAAGACCCAATGAGAACAGTACCATATCTGGCACTCTTGAAACATCTTGCATGCGAGTACACAAGAGGAGGCCGAACCCTGCATTCTATGAACATGAAACAGATATTTGTGTCAAAGACTGACCTGGACTTGCACCTCTAACCACTGCTGCCTCTGTGGAAGACTTGAGCCCACCACTGTTATTGGTAGTCAGGTGGTTGTAATGAACACCTTGAGATGAAGAAATGGAGCTAGTCCGGGCTGGCTGCCTCCAATTCTGATTGTCAGAGCGAAAGCCTGCATCAGGTCGGCTACCCCCATCTTTGTCAGTGCGCCTCCTGCCAACACCATTTGCAACAGATGGTCGTGGTTGAGCTTGAACTTGACTCATTGCACTCTTGAACCCTTTGGCTGCCCCTGGCTGGCCAACCAGTGCTATGGCACTCTTTTTCTTCAACCTGCAAAAGGGTCAATGCAAGGTCAGGTAACCATCTGAGGAAACTAGACACATCTGAAACCCATACACATGCAACAGGTTGCAATGCATTAATTCTCAACAATTTCATTGCTTCCAAGCCCGAGAAACTCTTGTCAAGAGCCAATTCAGTAAAGGCTTATTCAAGTTGCATCATTGTGCAATGCAGAGGGAAGCATCCAGATCATCACTGCCATGCTGCCCAATTCACCTACTTGCTTCATCCCAATTCACAGGCAAGTTCTAACAAGAACAAATGCCATTACCCTAATGAACAAAAGAGAACAAATTTCTCGTGGATAGAAGGTAGGGTGGTGTCCAATAGCTGCTACATTCCAGCCCACCACTAAAGAGATAGAAAAGGATGACAAAAGAATAAACCTAATTCTATGAAGAAAGAAGAAAATTGCTACCACAAGTAGAGAGAATGACAAAGAATGGAGGAACAGTACAATTCCATACCAACAGCACAAGAACTTATCACATCATGGCAATTTTAGCATCCTTCTCTCAAATATCAAAATTCTACACCCAATACTATGCACCCTAAACCTATGCATCATGCCCAAAAACGTCTATGCAGCACCGTCGTACGTACGTACGTACGTACATACATACATACCTTGCATACAAGCTACTCCCGTTACGTCAAACAAATCCAAAGCTGGCTTCCCCGAGAGAATAAGCACCCAATAAGTTTCTCGATGAAAACGGATCGTGCAAACGGACTCTAAAAGCACGACCCACAACTGACAGCCGTTTCTGAGAGTGCCAGAAACAGAGACAAATGAACAAGGGGGCAAAAACAGAAAGAGAAGCACGGAGACAACGAGAGCAGACGCTGCCTCCTATTCTGAAAACGCAAAAGCCGAAGACACCCACTACAAGAAAACTAAAACTAAGTTCACAAACACAAATGCATGGACCTGAGAAAAACCCACTGACGCGCTTGCGAACCCGAGACAACAACACTTTAGGGTTAGAAGAAAAAAGGCGAAAGAAGAACCCAGCCAACCCCCCCTCCCCCCACCCACCCCCCAAAA
>Ga0209208_10002183_pt1 | contig 27977 bp, 20 predicted proteins | sample S1TSphfallax_3_FD_187694 | JGI IMG/M metagenome (GOLD analysis project Ga0209208, IMG submission 187694) | Host-associated microbial communities from peat moss isolated from Minnesota, USA - S1T2_Fd - Sphagnum fallax MG (SPAdes) (version 2) | ecosystem: Host-associated > Plants > Peat moss >...
CCCCCCCTTCACAAAAGTAAATTATGGGTTTATAGGAAAAATTAAAATTGGAAAATCAAAAGAAACACAAAATTCAGATTCCTAGTTTAGTTTAGTTGGGCTTTAACTTGTTGACAATATGGACAATAGTGTTGAAACCCTAGTGGACCTCCCCCAATGCTTTCTTTATATGTGGTGGTTTGGGTTTTTTTTTGTAATGGGAGGATTTGAAGTTTGTACCTTATCTCGTTTTGGTCGATATTGTATGTTGCATTTGCAAGGTGGATGGATAGTTGTAGTGGACTTCTTGAACATTAGAGCAGCTCCACCCATATGCTCCAGCCCTCCAACCAACAGAATTTTTCACATCCAACATTTAGTTATTTACTTTTTTTTTCCCAGCTCCATCCATAGAACTGAACTGGGGGATTGCAAAAGGTAGGAGACTACTAACAGCAACCCACCCATTTTGGATGAATCAAATCACCACGAAGCCAATCAACAATAGGTGTTAGATTGTACTGTTCCTTTAGCCAGCCAGCCAGCCAGTGAGAGCAAAAATTCTGGGCCAAAACCATTTTGCCAAGCAAAAACCCGGCATGTTTTGACTTTTCTTCATCCAAAATTTGTTGTAGTGTGCAATAGTGGAGTTGCTCTTAGAAATTATATTTTCCTTGAACCTAATGTTCATTGCACATGTTTACAAATGACCTGCCATTGTTGTTGTTGTTGTGTGTGTACGGTGTTGTATTAGACTTTCTGTGAGATATAATATCCTATGTAATATATGTGTATATATTGTGAACTACATGTGGTCGGACTCCTTGTATATGTCATTGTGCAATGTTATTTTGTTTGTTGGTTGGTTTTGTTTGGTAGAGCCAACAATAATCATCCCTCCCCCTCTCCTATCCACCCCTTACTCTTTGGTTTGTATTCTAGCTTTTCTCACAGGGATAAGAATGGCTATGATTTCTGAACCATCTCAGAGGCTTCACTCACTCCCATATGTACTATTGCATTCATTTCTAGATCAAGTTTTTTTGCACCTTGTTCCACGTATAAATTACCTCTTCAAACAAAACCAAGTTCTTTCCAGATCATATATTCACTAATTTCCAGACCTATGCAGATCATAAGTGCTGTTCCCAATATGAACAGTAGTAGCCTAACACATAATGAAAAACATTGGAAAGCAAGCAGAATGAGTTTCTCAATGCAAGAATAATGCCAGAAGTCCCAAAGAGAAACACTAATACATGAATGAGTTTAGGTTTTCTGCAGTTCAAAATTGCAAGTTTCAATTAACATAATAACCGTGTCGATTAATACCTTAAATATCATGAAACATTCATGTTAAGCAGAATGGGTTTTGCAATGCAATGCAATGCATTGCATGCAATACTAGAAGTTTCAACAAGTAAACAAACACCTCATTAGTGTGCTGGTGGTGTTAGTGTGCAAGCAGCAGGGCTTAGATATACCGTTAGCGTCAAATTTACGAAACTTTCATGGCAACCGAACTGAAATGGGTGGTTTTGCAAAATTATGCAAGAAGTTATAATAATATACTAACACCCAGCACAGCAAAACCTCTTCCATCATCAGCTTCAATGCTTCAATCTCCCCCTCACCCCCAGCCAAAAGAAGAGTATAATTCTGCTGCTTGTGGAAGAGCAGATGTGATGTATTCTCTCCAGAGTCACATGGCCACCAATTTGGAGACTAGTCTTGTATCAGTTTCTGCAGCTGTTGTTGTTGTTGTTGTTTTTCTGTATTCTTTGAGTCAGAGGGAATGAATTATCATGCTAATATTTGCTGCTTGCTGCTGCTGGCTGCTGCTGCCCAGTGTGGGTGGCTGTGTTTAAAGTTTAGATTTCTGGTAGGGCCTGAAAGCAGCCAGGCTGATGATGTCTCTTGAAACAAAAAAGCCAAGCTCCATAGTGTGTGTGTACCTGTTTTGTGTCTGACAGGAGGAAAGGAAAAAGACTAGATATAAAATAACAAAGGAACTTTATGGGAGGATAGTGAAAAAACCCAATGTTGTGCTGCAAGTATCATGTTTGTTTTTTGATATATATGTGACTGGTAACCCTAATACCCAATACAATTGTGTTCACGGATTTTACACTTGCATCATCTTTGACAACCAGTTCGAGGAGGAGGCTCTCTTTTTTTGATTATTCTCTCTTTTAAGGCGGGGGGGGGGGGGGGGAAGGGAAATTATTTTCCGACAGAACACCCAGTGAGACAGACTGCTTTACATTCTAGCCAATCTGGAGACCCACAAAAAGACTTTCAGAGTCTTCTTGGTTTGGCTGCTTTGTGAATTTGGCTTTGGCTTTGGCTTTTGAAGGAGATTGTAACAAAGGCCATGGGGAATCCAAATGGTCTCCTGAAAGCCTGGCTTCTGTAGTTAGACAGATGATCAATGTACATAATAGTACGTACATACCTAATACTTCCTTTGCGGGGGTCCAGACTCCAGACTCTAGACTCCAGACTCCATGGATTTTCTTAAAAGTTGTTGCATGATTGCTGGTCAATACATACGGATGAGTACATGATCCCCGCCCCCCGACCCAACCCACCAGTGCACCCCCTCATTCATCCATTGGAGACGGGCTTCTTCTAAACCCTAAACCCAGCCAAACTGGTATAGTTCAATGTTTGTATTATTTATTATTTATTATTTACAATTAATAATAATAATAATAATAATAAGAATTGTTGGGAGAAGATTGGCATGACATGAATCTGCATGCATGGATTGACTAGCAATCATGCAACAACTCTTTCAGAAAATCTGGGGAAGAAGATGTATACCCGGGGAGCATGCCCTGGCTGATACCCACTTCTTGGCTGATACCCACCTCTAACCTTGAGTATACCCACCTCTTGGCTGATACCCACCTCTAACCTCGAGTATACTTGCTCGTCTAACACTGGATATAACAAGAATGGGGCTTGTTTGTTTGTCGAATGAATGAGGCAATTTTGTAACGTGCTAGGCTATACTTACTAAGTTTTGTAGTTTTTGTATGGACATTTTGTAGCCATGGGTGCAAGCAACACACACACACACAATCAAACTTGCCAGTCGCCACAAGTTGGCCATAATTGTTTGTATTCAGAAACAATTTTGCCAAAAAAACCTTTTTTTTTCCTTCAAAAAAATTTAAAATAAAATTATATATATATATATATATATATATAATTTTATTTATTATTATTATTATTAATTTTTTTTTGAGAAAATGTGTAGCTGAAGTTTGCAGAAAAGAGGAGAAACTGACAAATCATTTCCAATTGTGGCTATATATTGTGCTTTCCATAAGGCACCGGCGGCAAAATCCGAGTGTATTTTGCTGCTCACATTACAGACCGTAAAAATGACAAGCATTCTGGAATTATGAAATGCATTCTAGAGTTAGCATTCCATTTTTTGAAATGCCCCAAATCATTTAAAATTTTAAAAATTAAAAAAAAAAAAATTCCAGTGATACTTGCCGGGTAACTATCAGATATCCACTAAGTATCATAGGATTTATTTATTTATTTATTATTATTATTATTTTGTGCTAGGCCCTAGGTAGAGGGTGTTACGGGAAGAAGGGCCCACTCGGGGTGAGAGCCAAGCATGGGCCGCTTCTGGTAATGCCCTCTTGACGGAGGGCCTTTCCTCCACATAATACACATAACGAATGTAATCTTCCACACAAGAAGATGATTCTGTTTCATAATCTTTCAGGGGTAAAAAATTACGCTTCATTATCTTCCAAACTAGAAGATTATGTATTACAAAAAAAGTTTCCATGTTTTGTCTCGCATGTTCCCATGAACGTTCCCATTTTCTAACGACATTCCCATGTTAGTTCCCATAGTGCTGGGTTGGCAAGGGCTGGCTAATTATGCACCGTAATCGGCAGCCACTTACCCATTCCATAGCAAATAACACCTGGACATAAGGGCCATCCCCTATATATAATTTGGTGCACATATATGTATATATAATATATGAGAGTTCACACCCAATTCCCAATTTGTTGCAAATTTGTCATAAAAAGCCAACATTTAAAGCACAATTTTTCATCTTCTTTTTGGGTGACTTAAGTGGAGCATCCAAAGCACATTTCCTTTGCATTTGTGTTTAAAATAGTGGGGACCCAAATTTAGCCATATTACCATCTTAACTTACGAGCTATACCCATTTTTTGTTTGTACCCATTTTTGTTTGTTTGTTTATTTGTTTGGTGGGACTTTATAACCTCTAAGGAAGATAGTAGTAAAAGTCCCCCTCGAGATTAACTTACTTTCCAACATTGTGAGCTCATGAGTTCCAGTTTATGAAAACACATGACTTCACAAATCAATGAAAGATATTGGATTCCCCTTAGTAGGGACGAAGCTCCATCCAAGTGGAAGTAGCTTTGTAATGAGATACTAAAAAAAACACAAGGCCAAAAAGGCCAACAAAGGGCTATATATGGAGGGCAAGTTGTGCACCATGAATATTCATGTGTTTTGTGGTTTGTATTCGACTCTTTCTTCTTTCCCTTGACTCGTGGTTTTGTTGGTTTCCCTCAATTCCAACTCAACCGCAACCGCATCACGTAGTTTGTGTGTTGAATAAAAACACCTTTTGCTTTAAAAACCTCAACCCGTGTACTGACAAACCCAACTTTTGATAAGTTTGTGTGTGTCTTTGAGTGTGACAAACAAACAAGGGAGTGTGAGAAGCAAGGCATTTATTAAAAGACTTAAACCACACCAGATGTTATTGAACAAACAACAAATTTATTCATCACTTTAGGGCTACTACTTACTATAAAGTTCAATCCAAACCTCCCCCCTCCCCACCCAAAAGCCATAATTACTAGGGTTTGATACTTACTACAAAGTTCCATCCAAAAACCCCCATAATTACTAGGGTTTGATACTTACTACAAAGTTCCATCCAAAAACCCCCATAATTACTAGGGTTTGATACTTACTACAAAGTTCCATCCAAAAACCCCCATATATTACTAGGGTTTGATACTTACAACAAAGTTCAATCCAAAACCCCCCCATAATTAGGGTTTGATGCAAACCATGAAGATCTGATGTAAACCTTGGGGAACCCATGTTGGGTTTTTGGCTCATGAGTGAGTCAATTCCTCAACCTTAGTGGGATTATGTGGGCCAGAGTGAAGCAGCACTCACCAGCATGCCACACAAGATGGATGGATGGATGATATGTGGACAGGAACACTCTTTTTCATTCTATTCCTGTCCCATAGTTAACCATTGGAGGTTAGCTACATACTAGCCATCCACATGTTTACTTACCAACCTAGTTAGTAGTCATCAAGTGCCCCCCCAAGTTACCTACTTATCCACCTACATAATAACTAAATTAGGTTTCCTACCTACTTAACTAACTATGGTACTTAGTACTTACCCACTTATGCAAATAGTTACCTAGTTACTTATGTAGGTAGTAGCCTAGTTGATGCAAATATGACACTAGGAAGGACAAGATAGTTTACCTTGGTAACTCAGTTGTGGTTCATCCACAATTAAGTTGTAATGGGTGTGTGTGTGTGGATGGTAAGTACAAAGCTAACCACAGTGGGTAACCACTTTGGTTAACTATAGGATGGAAGACAACAGAAAAGTGTTTTCTGTCCACACAATTGCTCATACTAGAATTGTAAATCCTTGCACCATCCCCCACAAAAAAGGAATGGAAATGCAACGAAGTTTTATCTTCCATGACAAAAGTTGTAAACATTTCTAAGTCGGAAGAAGCATTGTTTTATGCCCTTGCCTTTGAAGTTGGGTTAAATTTAACATAATTAGTTTGTTCAATAAGGTACACACTTTGAGATAAAGATTATGTAATATTAATTATGTATAATCAATTAAATGCAATAACTTGTTTAAAATGTAAGACCAAGTTTATATGTTTTTCAATAAAATTCTACTTATGTTGTACCTAGAAAATCTAAACCTTTTTTAAAACCAAAGCAACATCCTTGCTTGGTTTTAAGTTTTGAAATAGACTGGTTCTCTAGTTAAGTTTTCTATGGTAATTCCAAGGAAACTTTTAAACCTAGAGTATGGAGATTCTAGAACCTAACTTCATACCCTAACTTGAAGATACTAAATTTCAAAAACCTACCAACATTGGTAAACTTGACCCTAGAATTGGCCCACAAGTTTTGATGCCATTTTGACATGGTTCAAATCTTAAAGTGTTTTTAGGATGAGCCATAGTTCCACCCCAAAGGTCTTTATTTTTTGTTTAGTGATGAATTTTTTCATCAACTTATTTAAATTATTCAAAATCTCAATTTATTTATTTATCTTAATAGTTCTCTCCTTTCACCTAGTTATACCATAATGAAAGTGTGGGCAAAAGATATGAGATAAAAGTCCTTGCCTCCCCCACACCTCCTTCCAACCATGCAATTGTGGGTAAAGGATACATGATAAAAATATCTCCTTTTTCACCCCTTCTTCCTTCCCTCCCTCCACTTTATCCCATTGTGACATGAAGAGACATAAATTGTTGAACCAATTCCATTGGAAACAAGGATGTGGAATTAGGGTTGAAGGTGAACATCACCTTTTTGTTGGTTATTCATCATGAGTTGTAATGGTTGTCAACATTTCAATATTACTACAACTTTTGTGAAGGAGCTTGTTTCTTGGCTTTTTTGTGTGTGGGTTGGTTTTATTTCTATTGAAGGTGTGTACAAGGTGTTGGTGAGCTTGGGAGGGAATTGATAATGAAATCAATTCTACAAATTTTTGGCAATCGTTGTTCTTGTTATGTTGTTTATTATGTTTGCATTGTGGAATGCTCTTGTACTAGGACTTTGGCAAGCTCAAGCTTATCCAATTAAGGTGGAGGTATTTCACCAAGATTACGAATAAGCTATGTGTGAACCTTGTTTTAAGCAAGCAATTGATGTTCATAAGCTTGAAAGTGCTTAAAAGAAAGATACATTGGAAATAGCAATAGATTTGTAAAACTTCCATCATATGAAATTTTACTTCAATTTGCAATGTTACAATGTACCATGTAATTAAGATGGAAGATGGTAGAGGGGTGATCACAAAATGAGGGAATGCCAAGGTCTTGGTGAGGCATTGGGTTGTGAAAAGATTCAAGAAATTGGGTTTGTTGAAGGGAGTGACATTTTGAATATGGTGATGATTATGTAAACGTTTTACTATTCATAGTTGGAAAGGAACGTATCATGTTTCAACTACAAGTCAATCATACAAATTGTTGCAAATAACCTTTTGAGTTTTCAAAAATGTTGTATGATCATTGTGGTATATGGGTTGAAAGCAATTAATATGACATTGGGGTCAATTGGTGGGGATATTGGTGTCTTAATTTTATTACATAGATACTTGTGGATTTGCCAAATTGTGATGATAGATTTCTTTTGAAGGAACAATTGTTAGAACAAGTAGTGAGATTTAGGAATATCAAAACATTTGATGAAAGATATGAAGATGAAATAGTGTGTGATCATGGGTGTTTATTTGAATTTTACAGTTGTGTTATAACTTGTTATATTGAAGAAGATTACAACTCAATAATACATTTGTATGGGACAAAAATCAAAATATCATTAGTCAGCTTGAGGAGAATATAGTATGTGAGATTGATTGTATTGTCAAATATATATATATATATATATATATATAATGTGTATGTCTATGTTAATTTCATACGAAATATTTAGCATGAAGTGTAAGTGTTGATTGGGTCTTGCATTGAGTGGCATAATTGAATAAAGGGTCAAGTAGATTAGCATAGAACCAACTTGGGACAAAGGAGAGTTTAAACTCTAGCATTTTTCAAATTAAATATTAAAATCTTAGAAACATAACATATTAATGTGTTATCATTTTTGTTTTGAGCTTTTGGACAAAAGAAATATAATAAGCTTGATGGATTTGCTATGCTTGTTCATGTAATGTAGTAGGGATTCAACTATTGTTGTCCTTCCTTTTTCTTTTTGGTTACACCATATCCTTCTTTGGATTGGGGTCTTTGTGGGATAAATTGTGATGCTCCTTCCTTTTCCATGTTCCCTTATGAAAAAATTGGGGCATTTTAGGTGCATGTTGTTTCAATTCATTACAATTTTCCCGACCAAGATTCATGGAATGCAAAAACCCTATTATCACTGGCCATGACCTGTGGTATGGAATATTCTCAAACGCCCTAGGTGCTCTCTTTACCGTGTCCATGAGAATATTCACATGGCCTGGGATAACATAAGCTCGGGCCTTTGGGAATATTCTTCGTAATCGGGGTCCTGAACCAAGAGTTACGAAGAATGTTCTCAAAAAAGCCTGGACTATACGAGCCTTGGTGATGGAATATTCTCATCACTAGGGTCAAGAGAGGTTTGGGTGTTCCATGCCATGGTTTATGGCCAAAACCTGGATGAGAAAACCTGGATGAGAATTCGTAGAAACTGAGGACGACAAAGTTTTCAGAACTGGGTGAATACAGTAAAGTTATCTATAAAGTGGCCCAAAGGGTGGGTACTGGGCACCAGTTTTGAACAAACTGGGAATGAAATCAAGAGTCATGTTGAAAATAGTATTAAGGAAAAAAAAACAGGGGACCAAACTGGGTTTCTCACCTAAATTGGTCCTCATTTGAGAATCACCCCCAGTTTTCTGGATTTGCTTTGCCTGGGCCAATGTGTGCTCATACTTGTATTTCACCCCCAGTTTTCTGGATTTGCCTTATCCGCCCGAGCAGGAGTTTCATCCCCAGGTTTTGTGAATTTGCCTTGTCTAATACCTTCACTATTGCTTGAATTCTTCATTAAATCAGCTGGACTTTGTCAGAATAAAATCCTGCAAATCTTGTGAACTGATAGCCAGTTCCATGCAACAGCACCCAGTTTCACTCATGTTACAGTATTTATGTTTACACTCAAATTGGGGATAAATTAGGGATTACACAGTCAAACTAGGGACCAAACACAGGTTGATTTTCAAGGAGGACTTTAATCTCCTCATGCAAGCACCCACCATGTATTTGTTAAGATTGAACTTCTCTCTCTCACAAAGGCCTTCTCTCTACTCTTCATTTGCAGTGAATGGCATAACAAACTCTCATTCCATATGAACAAAATAATAAGGATGGGTGGCAGATGAGGAGATGGGAACAGAAGTCTCAAGATTGGTACACTCTCTCTCTCTCTAGCTACAATTGCTCTCTCTCTCCCTGCAAGCTCATGATCTTGTAGGCTGATCCTCAAGTAGCAACAGAGTGCACTGACCTCCTTCCCGGATGAGTGTTTCCCATCCACACACAAATTTGCAGGCGCAGTTGTGATAGATGTGTGTCACCATGCAATACGGTTTTATACAAAAGGAATTTATTCAGAAGCAGATTGTATAGAGCTTCATGGAATGCATGGATCTCAGCTTCATGACTAAATTTGTCATCATGGCACCAGTCTGAGATTTTCCTTGGTAATTCAAGCAAACCACTCTGCTTCTACCTATCAACTTTCACACAAGTTCAATATTCTTAAGCTTTGAGGACAATCAGTAGTCACAAAAGATTGCACTTTCTTTGAATTATCGACCAATTCAACTATTTCAATAGGACTAGTATTCTCTACCCTGTGATTCAAGCAGAAACCTAATAGAATCCAAAATTCTGGACCTGATTCAGGAACTGCATGAACAATTAACAATCCGAGTTTGAAATACGTCTCTAGGAGCTGCAACACTTCCTGAATGGCTCTTGAGGTACTCCCAGATTTAAACATTCAGTCCTGTAGTTTCCTTGCCATTTTAATGCTGACAAACCCAAGAACCCACAAATCACCCCTTTCAGTGATCACTAACAGCTTAGAACAATCTTCTCATGAACTGATTAACCTTGAAAGACTGTTTTCTGTAAACCCTAAAACCTTCTTTTGAAAGACTGTTTTCTGTAAATCAGGATCAAACACCCACAAGCAGAAAAACTAGATGTAGTTGGAAACTTCTAAAACCATGCCATATAACCTCAATTTACCTTCACAACTACAGATGAATAGCCCACCACCTTGCGAGCCTTGCCCTCTGAATCATAATCTTGCATAGCTGCAGATCAGTCAGGAAAAAGAAATCAGGTTCCTATTCCAATACTATAAACAAAGACCAGAGAGTAATGTATCAGTGGACCTGGGGTACCCGATTGCTCATTGCCATCTTTTTGTTTCAAATACAATCCTCCTCAAATGCAAACCAGCAAGAGAAAAATGGTTCAACTACCCTGGAAGTTTTTGCATTATGATATACCCCAGACTAGTTCACTTCTGTTCTTTAGGGGCAACAATTGAATCCCACAATTTACACATCCGTGAGAACTGGCTCCTCCTTGCATTTGGCAAATCACCACAAAGATGAACACCATCTTCAACAGTGTTTGACGTGATGATGATTGCAATGGAAAATTTTCCTGTGTAGCTCTTGACTCCAGTCTTTCTTTCATAGTGGGAGAGGCAGATGCAACACTTATGCAAATTCAAGAGATGCTGCTGCCATGAGATCACAACAGAGGGTCTACATCTGGTAAGGCACCCAAGACATCAATACTCATTCCAGATGCTTGCTAAGTTGTGAGGAAATGAAAGACATTCACCCAACATGTCATATCTTTCCTGCAAGTTTCTAAGTTGTTGTTTAAGCCTAACTAACAAAATGAGAACATGGTGAGTGCCGGATTTGAGCTGCTTTTGATAAGCTCCATAGCCAAAGTTTCAAAAACCAGGATACACAACTCTCCTCAGCTCAAAGAGGAGAACACTCATTTTCCGTACAAGTGTAACTGGCTACCACACACAATTCAGTTGCTCTTCTCCACCATAGCAGCTGAGGCGGATTGCAAATGGATGCAACTTGAAAGCATCACACCAACTCCCAAAAATCTGAGAATCAGGGCACATAATATTTCCCTCAAGCTCAACAGTTGTCACTCATCTTTGTTGTATGCATGCGTGTACTAAGCTGGCTACACTATGTCTCTCCACCATAGCAGTTGTGGCAGATGCAATGGGTGCAACTGAAACACATTGCACAAAGCTCTGAAAATCTTCAGTACCAGTGACAATTTTACATCAAAGGCAGCAGCTACAGTAAGTTGTATTACGCTTTTGTTGCCTCTCAAGGCAGCTGCAACATAAGTAAAGCACAAACTGGACATGTAGAAATCCTAGGTCTTATAGACAACAAAACTTTGTATGGTAAAGGAGCATAGCCATTGAGAATGCATTCTAAAAATTGGTGGGTCATTGCAAAATGTGTTTGCCCCTTCTGGCAAAGTTCAAACCAAAGTTGGGTGAGTGAGTACCAGGCAAGAACCCATAGATTGGTAAAGAACCAACTAGTATTGAAATGAGATTTTGTGAAAAATATGAAGTTGAGAGGTGTTGAAAACCTTTCATAATTATCACACACTATGATATGAATAATTTCACCACTTCTATGACAATATCATAATAGACTATTACTTTGTACATCATGAGAAGAAATAATTTCAAAATCTTAAAAATGAATTGATGTTTTGAAAAAGGAAAAATCCAATGATAATGATTCATTTGATTCATTCGGTAGGACAACTTTAGGTTCCACAAGTAATGGTCGTTACTTTAGACAATTCCAAATTAGAATATCAAGTTTAATCCATTCTCAAGTAAAAGAGGCATAGAAAGGTCTCTTTTCATATTATGTCGTCTTTTTTTCTTTTTTTCTTAACACCATATTCATGAACATTTTCAATACTTTCTCCACTAGTTTGCATCTCATTTTTTTTTCATTTGAATTGAATTGAATTTAGTTGAATTTAAATTCCATTCAATGTATTTGAATTCAATTCAAGTTGCATACAATGTCATTGCTTGAAACTCAATTTTCACGAAATCAATTCATTTTCTCATCAATTAATCAACACTTGTAGTGCACAGCAACACGAAGCCCAAGTTATTTGTTTTGTCAATGTGGAAAGCTAACCCTAAGCCACAATACCAACTCAAAATGAGCCTTCGACCTTAATACAAGGACCATGCTTATATGAAAGTGTTTTTTTAAATCCAATACCACGATCAGGCTAGTATGAATTATTGTTTGAAATATTCAGTACCAGTACCAACTAGTACATTCAAAAATTGATACCCGCCCAACACTAGTTCAAGTGAGCAATAGTTTTGTCAAGAAAAACCTTGAAAAATATTAGAATACTTTCTTTGTATTTTATGTTGATTTGTTCATGACAAAGATTGCAAGTATTTCCTTTATGGGTGGTAGTGTTTTTTTTGGTGCAAAATTTGACCAAAATGCACAAAATAAAAATATTTGGGAATATTTTGTTGCAATATCCTGTTTTTTGGGGGAAAAAAGCATCAAAATTTGAAAATAAATCAGCACATATAAAGTCTACTTCTAGTTTGTTAGCCTTTTTCAAAAAAAAATTTACTATTTAGATAAGTTTAATTTAATGTTTAATCCCTCTTGGGAGGCTAGCCAACACAACATCAAAAATTTAAAAAACAATAATCATGAATGGGTGTATAATGTTTGAAAATAGATTTTCAGCTAAACTTTCAACATCCCAAGGTTGAAAACATAATGGGAATGGGGTTATATATATACCCAACCTTCTTGTCAAATTTAGTGGAAATTCATTAAAATTTTGATGAAGAAATCGTTTTTCAAATTCTATGGGAATTTTGATGAATTGTATCAAAATTTGTAAACCATATAGATGACTATATATTATAAAGGTTTCAAATTGGAGCAAAGAAAAATGTGAAAATTGTTCCATGTTGTGTAATTACATTTTTACATAATGGTTCACATCATTTAGCAAGTTCACAAGACAAGTTGCTTCATGTCCCCTTCACATGCATGGTAAATCATTGTTCAATTATAGCCTACATTTCAGAAGAGGAAAAGAGAATCTATGTAACTAAAAAAACCAATGGAGAGAGAATTAAATCTAGTCCAAATTTAGAGTTGTAGCTCTACCTTTGAAAAATCTCAAAATATTTTACAAAATAGCTATAATAATAAAATAATGAACAAGAGACATAGGTAAATAGAAAGCAAAAGTTAAAATATTTGAGAACCTCATGTTTTGAACATTAAAAACTCTAATTTCAAATGTTGAAATGACCTTATATTTTAAAATTAATTGATTTCAACACATGCCCATTGAAATCAACCATCCCAATACTATTTTTTCACAATTATGAAAAAATTATTGTCACAATTAAAGGATATTGAAAGTTGTTGTCTAATTTGGCCCCAAGTGTCAAAATAATTCATTTTTGGGCCTAGGGTCAATTTGACACCTTAGGTTCTTTTGGTGGCCATAGGATTTTGGCACTTCAATTATAAGAATTTATGGGACTATGGGACATCTTAGGTTGTTTTGGCATCTCAAATGTTGAAATAATTCATTTTTGGGCCTTGGGTTGGTTCAATCCCTCATTTTTTTTGTCCTAGGATTAAGGCACTTTGATGTATATCATTTATGGGCACCACATTGAATGCCAACATATGGATCCCCTTATTATTATTCAATTTATGTTATTTAAGAGATGTTGTATTTAACATTAGAAATATATATGATGCTTTGATTTTTAGCTTTGTTTAAAATTGTCAACTATAAAATGTTTCAAATACTAAACACATACATGCAAGAACAAACAACAAAGGAAGGTAATACAAACACATTGTTTATTTTTGCAACATCAATAATACCAAAGACGGGAAAAAAAAAGAAAAAAAAGACCAAGTCCATATTAGGTAGGAAATAATAGGAAATACACATTTAAAAAGTGAGAAACTAAATGGGAATATCAAAATTAAAACCTAATTGTAATGTCTTTGTTGGTGATGTGATGTGACATGTCATATTACTTTCTTCAATGGAATTGAACACTCATGCTCAACACTCCCATTCATTGAAAAAAGTATGAGAAAAGCTAGTTATCATCATTAGATGTTCTTATGTTAGCAACATTTTAAAGATTAAAAAAAGAATGAAAATTTAAAACTTATAACTCCAAAAGAGCTTTGGTGAATATATCTGACATTTAGTTTTGAACATAAATATAAGTCAAGGCAATTTCCTTTCATTAAAAGAATTTTCAAAACGTGTGAAATTGGAGATCAATATGTTTTGTGTGTCAATAAAATTTAGGATTTAACACAAGATGTATAGCAAATTGATTATCAAAATTTTAAAAATAGGGTCCTTTTGAGAATAACCAATATTATGTAAAAATCTCCAAAACCAAACAAATTCTTTTGTTGTAATGCAACATATTCATTCTTTATAGTTGAAACATTTGTGTAGTATGTTTGTTTTTGTGAAATCTAACAAATAAAAGTTTAATTGAAAAAAACCATACAATCAATTATCAACTTTCGATCATTCAGGTCATGAGCCTAATCAACATTAAGGAAGTAATAACTATGTTAATGTTGTGTTCATTGCCATAGGAAAGTGCAAGATGAATAGTATCACATAAACATTACAAAATTCATTTAATTGCGCTAACATGAAGGTGTTGAAGGCATTAACAAAACTATGTTAGATTGCATATTAAATGTAAAAGACTAAGGCATGTACCCAAGGTAACATACATGATGTTACTAATTATTTGTTTGTGAGGAAATTTATGTATGAAAATTAATAGATTCATAAACAACTTGATTGTGAAGTTGGACGTTTTATTCAACTCTAGTGTTGAATTAACTGGCTTGGATCCATCATAACCAAACTTGTGAAAAACATGTCAAACATAGCATGTTTGATCAATGTAGATCACATGAAGGTCATGATTACAACATATGTGAAGGCCCACATAATGAACCAATAGTAATTTCAAGTTTTTGATCGAGGTAAACAACCATCTCAAAAAGCTTTGGATGATGTTTACATATGTCCATGTTGTCAACAATCTAGATTGAAATGTAAAGCTTAAGGGCAATAGTAATGTAGTACATATAAGGGTCAACAATGTTAACATTCAAAGATCATATTTTAGGAGAAATGCATTGAACTTCATGTTTCACTACTATGATGCATGATGAAATCCATACAAAGACTTGAGAAGACAATGAAGTTTATATTCAACATTGGCTTATTGAAAGTTCAAAGATTGTACCTTGTAGATCTTTTCATCTAGGTCTCCATTTTAAAAAACAGTCTTCATGTCAAACTAAAGTAACTCCATATCCTCTTGTGTAGAAATAATGAGAAGTGATCATATAAATTCATATTTGACAACAAGGAAAAAAGTATGGTTAACACCAACACTTGTGAATTTGACCCTTAAGCATGTTTTATAATGATTGATAGTCCCATTAGTTTTGTAGTTCAACTTGAAATCCATTTGCATCGAATTACACACATTTTGGAAGCAAATCTTGTTTTGATGGCATGTCTTGTTTTGCATAAATGTGTCATATTCTTTGATCATGGCTTAATGTCAAGTTTTCTTTCATTAGAAGAAATTTGAAAATCAATGATTGAATTTGCAACTCATTTATATTTGTAATGGACACATGTGACTAAAAATAACCTAGTTGTTTTGGACAAGTGCCATAAAACAATTAGCCGCAAACGACATGACATGACCATGAAGTTGAAAGTGTACTCGCAAACCTTATGACTAGGCTAAAATTTCTCATCCATTGCCATGGATGATCCTTAATATGACATGGAACCCCAATTTGCAATTGTATTTGCAATTACATTTGGGATAGTCACATGCTACCAAAATGTGCCATTGATGGGTGGTTAGGATTTAACCACATGGTAATTTTAAAAGCCAAAGGCCATAAAACGTGTGGCAATTTTTCATTTGTTCAAAAATATATATTATAATTATAGTAATTGAATATTATAATTATAATAATTAAATGTTATAATTATAATAATTAAATTTTATAATTGTAAAAATTAATTAATTATAATTTATTCGAGGCTAGACTATAATAGGCAACTTATTATAAGTTAGGCTAGCTAACATAGGCTAATAAGTAGGTAGGATCTTCTTTATTTTGTTGGGGACAAGCCTTTTGATTAGCTCATCCCAAGTGGCACAAGCATTATGTTTATGGTGCATACAATGAATCTAGTCCATTTCTTCACCTACTTATATACTTTATAAGTTTGAAGTTGTAGGCAAAAGATATGGGACAATTCTAATGAAAGGGAAACACTACAACACTACAACATTATTTCATCCTTTGTCCCATACAAAAACATTATCATATATCCACACAATAAAATATTTATTGTTTTCATTAACTATTTACTACCTATCCTACTTACTACATATTACCTTGGCAACATACTTACAATTTATTACTTAACTTACCTAATTAATTGTTATTATTATTATTATTATTATTATAAAATTATACATCCACATAATAAAATATTTACAATTTAACCTACCTACTACTTACTATTACCTATTCTATTAATCACATATTATCTAGACTACATACTTACTATTTACTACCTACCCTACCTAATAAATTAATATCTTATCCTACATTTAATAAATTAATTGTTTAACATAACAAATTAATTAATCAATTAATATAAAAACACTATGATACATCCACAAAATAAAATACCTTTTGCTTAAATTATAACCTACCTACTTACCACCTACTAGTAGTTATCCTACTTATTACATATTACCTGGGTTACATACCTATTATCTACTACCTAGCCTACCTAAAACAATACCTAGCCTACATTTAATAAATGTATTGTTTAACATAGCTAATTAATTAGTCAAATTAATACAAAAAAATTATGACATATCCAAAAAATAAAATACCTTTTTTTAAGCTTGCCTACCTACCTACTACTTACTAGTACCTATCCTATTTATTACATACTACTTAGGTTACATACCTACTATCTACTACCTAACCTACCTAATAAATTAATAACCTACCCTACATTTAATAAATTATTTATTTAACATAACTAATTATTTTATCAATTAATACAAAAGCATTATGACATATCCACAAAATAAAATACCTCTTTCTTAGCTTACCGACCTACCTACTACCTACTAGTACCTATCCTACTTATTACATACTACCTAACCTAACTAATTAATTGATTAAGTACCTAATTAATTAATTAATATGAAACATCATCACATATTCACATAATAAACTAATAAACCTACTTACTACCTACTATCTAGTTTACCAATTAAGTAATGACCTAGCCTACCAATTAGCTACCTAGCTTACCTAGCCTAACTAGGTCTAACCTTCATAACCTAGCCTATTATCTACACCTAATAAACTAGCCTAATGTTACCTATAGATAACTTAGGCCAATTAATTAAATATGCAAGCTAGGCTATGCTACCAATGTACATAGGCCTACTTAGTTTAGTGTAATTTATTAAACTTTACTATTTAGTTTATCAACTAGGTTATAATAAACATTTTTTAGCAAACTCTTAGCTATTAGATATTATATCATGGAAGACCCATGGATAATTGCAAAGAATACCCACGGATGGGTACATTGAAGGGATAATAGTCGAATTGAAATAAAAAAGTTTGCCATATGTGGTCTATGTTTCTTTGTTCATGTGATAGAATATACTATTGTAGTTGAAAAACCTTTCATTTGTAGTTGCAAAAACAACTACATTATCATCCATTGATGAATGTAATCAAAATTGGATGACATTGTTACCTTTTCATCTACATTTTCAATGAAAATATATTAGTCGTAAGTTCTAGTCACATCTACAACTAGAATTTGGTTCAACCCTTCCTATAATTGCATATGCAACTACAACAAGTTGCAACTAGGATTAACACATTACTAGTTGTAAAATTAGTTGGTTTGGACATTGTTGTTGCAAAAATATGGTCAAAATGGACAACATTTCTTCTAGTCTGTTCATTACATTTCAAAGTTTCATGATAGTCATTAGGCTCCTAAATGAAACAAATCATTTTGCCAAACAAATGAATGAAGGATGGGTATTTTTATTTTAGGCCCCAATATCCAAATAGTTGAAATGCATGCCATTCTCACAAAGAGAGAACATAAATTGGTGGAATAAGAATGTGCACAAAATCCATCACATCTTTTATGGTTGGAACTTCATGAAAATTATGTACAACCATTGGAACATGATTATCTCCCACCAGTTTTGTGGATCTTGAAGCTTTTAAACGTTCAAAAAAGTGAATATTTAATTGGAACATTTGAATCATTATTAATGGATGGAACAAGATTACTAGGTACAACAAGAAAATTACCGTTAGTAATTTAAAAAATAGTAAATATTATGTGTGTAACTTGAAGAGTTGAAAGAATTCATAAAATAAAAGGTATTTTCTTCATTTCATAATCTAAATGATTTTTTTAAATACAATATTTGATTAAAATGCATACAACACTTTTGGAATCAAGTTTATGTTGAGGCCCATGAACATATTTTTATAACTTAATACATAAGTGGTTACAATCACAATCCAACAAACCAAAAAGGGCATTGGATTGCAAATAAAAATAATAAAAATAGAATAATTTCTTTATGTTTTGCCATTTAAAACCATGGCAAGTTATTGTTTTTCATTCATACGAATGTCAAGGAATGTAAACCAAAAATCTATTTGAAGAAATTTTAAGTATAAGTTTTTGATTTGGGACCTCCAAAAGTGCACATCAACACATGAGACATGAGTCAATTTTGCAAAGAACTATCAAAGGGATTCATATAATAAAACATGATTGATGGGAGTAAAATTAACCACATTAAAAAAAACCCATACCCTAAAATATGTGGAATTTTAAAACTTTAAAAATTCAAAGAACTTTCCACAATTGATCCAAAATTTTTAAATTTCAAAGGTTCTTTACCACACATAAATGGGGTAAAATGTACATGATGTGTTAAATTTCTTTGTAGTTTACTATAAAAGAAAATATAAAAATTGGTTATGATTTGAAATTATTATCATTTAAAAATAAAACATTGAATTTACAAGGAATTAGGACATTTTCAAAAATTCATATAAATTGATGAAGAAAAAAACATGTTGTGTACTTGGAAAACTATGAGCATTTATTATAACAAGTTGCAAAAAGAAAATTCCAAAATTCATTCATATGAAAAAATGTTTTTTGGGAAAAAAAACATATAATCCTTTTTTTTCAGTAATTAGGTTGGTTCATTGTGTCTTGTTTGCACCCAAGTAATGTTTAAATTATAAATCTATCAAATCTAGAACTTTAAAGGTGTTTTGTGGTTGATAGGATGTGAAGCAACATGATTAAACAAGTAAATTATTGTTGTTATAACCTCTAGCCAAAAAATTAATTGCATCTCATTCATATAACATATTTTTTACCATCTCAATACTGCGATTGTCACATTCTATAACTCCATTATATTCTAAATAGTAAAGTGTAGTAATTTCATGTCAAATACATTTAAATAGAAAATTTTATTCATGAACATAGTCCTCATCTTCTTGATGTGACTACCTATTTTTTAAATAAAAATACATTGCAATTTTTTACACATTTGAAAAAACATCATTCTTGTACACCATGAAAAATAAAATTTTGAACATATTATGATTATCTTTGAATGAAAGAAACATAGTAATGACCCTTGTTAATAAAATCAATATGCATTGGACCTAAGGTACATTTGCATGAAAAAAATTATCAAGTTTTTATGTTCATTCATGTTGAGTTGTTTTGGAAATTTTTGGAAGTGGTTCTTGCCATGTGTGCACCTAAAACAAAAAGGCTCATAAATATGAACAATAAATTATTTGGAAACAATCATGGCATTAGCCATTTTCTTGATGGTTTCAATGTTCACATGTTTGAGTTTGCAATGCCATGTATGCAAAGATTTGAACTCTGTAATTATAACAATATTTGCTTCAACAAGTACATCAATTGATGTTACATGTACATGTATATTGTTGTTAATCATAAATATACAACCAACTCCTTATCTTGTGCATACATCTTGCAAGTTGTAAAATCATAAACAATTGAGATGCCTTTCACTAGTACAACAAAATGCATCCCTATTCATTATGAAATTTTACTAGATTTTGAATGAATCCACTTATCCCCACTAAATGTGGACAATGGATTTATTGGCAAGTTGAATGGGGACTAATGAACAACACCCACATTTTGTAATAGGGCTTGTTAGTAATTTGTCCCATAGAAAAAAAAAAGCTTTTTCAACTCTACAACATAAAGAACACATTGAACTCCATTCTTCATTCATTATTAATGAAATTCTAAATATAAATATCTCTTATTTTCACATCCCATATGGTTGCATAATTAGCAACACAAACGACAAGTCGTTGAGGAATTGGTTGAAGATTCTTGATACAATGCCATTTATCTATCATGTCTTATGTTACATCAAATTTTGCATACCAAGAACTATTGTCTAACCTTTTTTCTATGTAACAAACTAGATCATGATTAATAGATACAAAATCATCAATGACTTCTACACCAACAATAAGACCTTGCTTAGATGCACAACCAATATTCCTATGTAAAAAACTACCATAGTTCTGTTATATGGTTCATGACATAACCTTTTTTGTCTTTTGATATATTTGTTAAAAATGCATATGCAATAACTTCATTAATTTCCATCTCTTTGACATTCACTTCAACCTTTTTTTTCTTTGGGCATTTTTTATGCCAATGACCTTGTTCATGACACAAATGACATGCAATGCAATCTTCTTTTGATTAACAATACACTTCTCTCTAAGTCTTTGTTATTCTTGTGCTTCTAGTCTACATTAATTTTCATGTTCAATTATAATCAATAATTGTCTTTCCAAAATATGGCAATTGTTGGCATAGCCCTTTAATTGTAGCAAAGAATAAAGACACTATGTTTCTTTCATGCTACACAAATAAAAGTTCTCATGAACATGTGACAAATTCTCTTTAATTCTTTGCTCATGAATTTTAAACATGGACTATGTTTCATTATAATTTATACAATTCATGATTTGCTTTTACTATTCCTTGTCTACAAATTGCAAAGTATTTAATATTGATGTAATCTTATCATTTTTGTCTTAAACAATGTTTTTTTTTTACATCAACATGTTTACAATAACATTCACTATCTCCTAGCTTCCCTTGTTTTGAAAATAAATTGCATCTTTGTCACCTCCAAAGAGAGAAGTTTTTTCCATTGAATGTTTTTGGTCCAACTAGGTCTTTGTTTTCTTGACGATGTTGCCATTAGATTTGTAGCTTGCATCACAATGAAAATTACTTTGTGTTTAATAACACCTAAATACATATTGGAACACATTATGTGTGTGGGCCCATAACTGAAAGTACTTCAAATACTAAGCACATACACATAGGAACAAACAAGAAAAGAATGTAAAATAAATACATTATTTATTGTTGCAAGATCAATAGTGCAAAAGACATAAGAAGGACCAAATCCATATGGAGGTAAGAAATAATAGGAAACATAGGATGAACAAATAAAAAACTAAGTGGGAATATCATAGTTGTAACGTTTTTGGTATTGATGTGATGTGGCATGTGATACTATTGTAGTCAATGGATTTGAACATTCACGTTCAACAAACTAGTTCTCTTAATACAATGAGTACTCATAATACAAGTACATTTTGCACATACGTTAAAATTGTTATATAATTATCTTCTTCTTTCATTTTCATTTTGAATTCCTAATTAAATGGACACATTAGTTGGGACATTAATCATTGATATTAGTCCCATGTATTTATTTTATATTCTAATAAGATTAAATGAATATTTTGAAAAAAGAAGATTGATCATTATTAGGCAAAGTGACTCCATAACTTTTTTGAAATTTTAGACATTTCAAGAAAAAATTCTCAAAAATTTAAAGCATTGCAAATTTTAATTAATTTGTGTCAAATATGACATCACCAAAGGGTATGAAATGGGGTGTGCAATAGAGGTAAATTGTACATGATGTTCATATTTTCATTGAACAATTGTGATGCCATTTCCAAAACCAACATTGCCAAAGAATTACAAATGAACATTTGCAATGTTTTAAGTTATTAACTCTTCAAAACACACACCAAGCCCTAATTGGTAGTGGTTGAGAGTAAGGACTCTTGTAACATCTAGATTTGCTTAAGCCTTTACCATGTTGTGAAATTTCTGACAATTGCCTTTTGACAATAACATGTGAAGCAATTGGGGAAGTCTAGATTCCCAAACAAAGCATTCACAACAACATATATTGTTCCCATTTGAAAAACCCTAAAATCTAAGAATGGTGTATGTAGAAGTAATTTGAAAGATTACCACCCAAATTATTCTGTGAATGATCGCCATTTTGACTCCATCACAAAATCCTTAAAAGAAACCCTATGGTATTATAGGCTACAAATTTAATGGTCCTGTACAAAATTGTCGCCAGTTATGGCGAAATCTGGCTTGGGAGGAGGCTGGCAACTACTACATTACAAAATTGAAAGACAAAACACTTGTAGCCTAGTAGTAGGCTAGAACCAAGGTTTGTCTTTTGGGTAATTTTCTGGACCCAACTACCCAAGCATCCCAGACCCTGGGGAATGGAGGGGAAACCCAACATAACTAGCCTTTTTGGGAGAGCTATCTCCAAAACATTTGGGAGTCCACACACACACACACACACACTCTCCCAAAACCCTAAAAAATGAATGTAGCCACCACCACATAGTGTGTGGCAAGTGCTTGTTTTCACCATCCCACACTTTGGGACTCCACAAGAGCTCTTCTTGGCTAGTTGCAACCTTTTTGCCCAATACATGGACATGTGTAAGGGTTTAGGAATCATGGGATGTCACACCTTGAGCTTCTTCACCCCCTTCACAAATAATGAAAACCATTACATTAATGGAACATGCAAGGTACCGGCCATTGTGCTCATAAGTGATGAGTTTCATCCATGTGAAAGTATTATCTATGGTCATCAAATTTCATCCAAATTGTTAATGTCATCCATGTGAGATCTAGTTTGGTACAAAAAAGTTCTAATCTAGTCTACCCATAAATGGAAGCACATCCATTGGTAGTAATTTCAGATTCATGGATGTGAAAGTATTATTTAGGTGATCAAATTTCATCCAAATTATTAATTTCATCCATGTGAGATCTAGTTTGGTACAAAAAAGTTCTAATCTAGTCTACCCATAAATGGAAGCACATCCATTGGTAGTAATTTCGGATTCATGGATGTGAAAGTATTATTTAGGTGATCAAATTTCATCCAAATTATTAATTTCATCCATTTGAGATCTAGTTTTGTACAAAAAAGGTTATATTCTAGTCTACCCATAAATGGATGCACATCCATTGGTAGTAATTTAAGATTCAACCATGTGAAAGTATTATCTAGGTCATCAAATTTCATCCAAATTAATTTTTGTCATCCATTTGAGATCTAGTTTTGTACAAAAAAGGTTATATTCTAGTCTACCCATAAATGGAAGCACATCCATTGGTAGTAATTTCAGATTCACGGATGTGAAAGTATTATTTAGGTCATCAAATTTCATCCAAATTATTAATGTCATCCATTTGAGATCTAGTTTTGTACAAAAAAAGGTTATATTCTAGTCTACCCATAAATGGAAGCACATCCATTGGTCATTAGCGCCCATGCAATCCTCATGTTTTCCTCACTCACTTGCTTGGAATGCTATCACTTGGAACTATGGACATGGTGATGCGTGATTCTCCCGTGTTGCTGACAATGCAACTTTTCACAACTCTACCCAAATCCCAATCCCTAACACTTTACACTTTGGAAAGGATCGAATACAACCTTATGAAAAACCAACAACTTGATGCTCCTCTCAATGAAAAATTAAAAAAATAAAAATAAAATAATAAATTGTCACTTTAATGGCACAAAGTAGACAAGCCAATGCAAGTTTTAGGCTAGAATATATCTAAATATGAGACTTAGAACAACTGCATATATGAGACTCGAAAACGCTCAAAAGAGAATAATGCACATATGAGACTCCCAAAATGCTCAAACGAGAAATGCATGTATGCGACTCGAAAACGCACAAAAGAGAATGTCCAAGAGAGTTGACAAAGTGACATAGAATATGGACTCAAGGTTTGCTAGTAATTGGGGGATCCGTTTTTAGCCAAATTATATACATACCATGTGGCTTTGAATCAATGGAATTTTTTAAATTTAAAAATGGCAATAGAAAAAAAATTATGAAGAATTTTTAATAAAAAAAATGAGGGGCCATGAAATAATGTGTTTTGTACTTTTTAAAAAAAAATTAGAAATTTATTTTTTCCTTGTTGTACAAAAGGTCGACAAAGTCTATGGTCACATGCCCAATGCATATTTTCATATTTAGTCTAAAGTATTGTGGGTCTACTACTAACCTTACTCAATGGGAACGAGGCTCTTGGTGATTGATGATTGGGGCTCGTGATCTACCTCATGTGCTACTCTTCCATTCATGTCTCCTTTTTTTCTTAGAAAAATTTGTTTAAAATTTATAAAAAAAAAAGAGAAAAAGAAAAAGTAAGGAGGTTCATATCAAGCATTTGGTGCATTGTGCACTCAAGCAATGGATGCCACATATTTTGATTAATTAATTAAATTTTTAATTGTAGATTTTGAAGTACAAAAAAAACCCCAATCTATACATGAAAAGACAAATTTAAATGAGATACTTTGATCCCTAATTTATTCGTTCCCCCAAAAAAAGAAAAGGAAAATGATTTTATAAATGAAAAAAAAGAGAAAAAGTCTTTGTTTCCTCATGCAATTGGATGAACAAGTGCCAAAATCAAGAGATTATTAAATAATTTGCCCACATTATTATAACAATGAGTTTCTCAAACTATTGCAACAAGTGTGCCCCAAGATTGTTCTCATCCAATTGGAATCAGTTTTGTTTGTTCTTGTGAGTTGGTTTGTTTGGAGGTCCCCACTCCCAAAGTGTGCAAAAATCACATGTGACGACAAAGTTTGCCATCTTTTGCATGCAAATGCTCTTGGGTTTTTGGCTTTCATTTTGAAAAGCTATCAAATGAAAGGCTATCCTATTGTGAACTCAAGTTTACTTTCGATATGAAATGGTTGTTGTGCACATGAAAGGATCCCCTTGGCCCCCGTACTAACAACATATAGATGGTGTTTTTCTAAGAAGAAAGGAGACGGCATGACCCTCCTTATAAGGAGGAGGTGTATCCATAGGCTCCACTAATTACATGTTCCAATGCAATATCTGTACACTAGTTAAGCATCATATCACATGCGAAAACCCAAAATTAAAAAAGGGAAAAAAAAAAAAAAAAAAAAAAAAAAAACAAACAAAAACGGAGGGTGGGCAATCAAGTTGCCCACCCTCAAAGCTAGTCCATGAAAAGCCTAAATGAATGGCAAATGTATGAGATGAACAAAGACTTTCAACATTCAAATCGGTGTTGTCTAGGTCCAACTAGTTTTATAAAATTTAATGGAACCTTTTGTTTTGAACCCAATTCTTCATCTACATAATAATATTATTATTGATTTTTGTTTGTATGTGTTGTTCATCCTTACCTCTCCCAAGCAAGCCAAATTGCTTCAATTGTTTCCTAATACTATCTCACTCCTATCCATGTTACATGGATATGAAAAGACAAATTAACATATACGCCTTTTTCATGTTCATGTTATGTATATATTAAAATAATTTAACAACCTACCTCTTACATGGATATGAAAAGACAAATTAACATATATGCCTTTTTCATGTTCATGTTATGTATATATTAAAATAATTTAACAACCTACCTCTTTCTTTCAAACATTTTGGTTTAAGCTTTTCTTTTGTGCATTTATATGGACATGAAAGATTTGACAGAAATAATGATGAACTATTGAGAAACATGTAAGAACATACCCAAAGATTTTTTTTAAAAATTAAAAATAAATAAATAAATATATGTATATATATATTGAAAAAAGGGGAAAAATAAAGAGAGAGAAAGGAGATTTTTCTCAATTTCAAACTTAGGATTATGCTCATACTTGTAATAGTAGTACTAATCAAGGATTTGTTGGAAAAAAAATAATTTTTATTAATACCTAATACTCACAATACTAGTTGTAATATAGGTAACATGGCTTTGTCTCTTTGTACATTATAACTACCTGTTTTTTAATCATTTTAAAGGTTTTGGTTAGATTTAATCAAATGAAAGAGTTCAATGGAGTTAGTATTGGAGAACCTTTTTAGGTTTGGTGATAATTAAATTATCTTGGGAAATGTCGATTTTTTAAAGGAATTATTTGTTTGAAATGTCGGAACTTAAAGAAATTACAAGGAAGAAAAAAATATGAAATTTAATGGGAAACCCATGAGCTTCTAGCTTCAGGCCAATCCACCATTGGAGAACAAGTATCAAATAATTGAAGACATTTCTCTATCCTATAATTTGGTGGACATTATGTCTCCCCAATTTTGCAAAAAGAAGCAATGAATCTTGTGGTAAAGGGAGACCATTATGTTAAAGATGCAATAATTAGTGACACTCTTTTTTCATAAACTATCGAGACTATCAAAATGTGGAGAAAAGCTGCTCCAAAACAAAACAAAATAAGGGGTGTGTCACAATATGGCCTTGCCATTTACATTAAAAAGTATCTTAAGGCAAAAGAAGAATTATGGAAACTTAAATATTTCAACATGCAAAAATATAATCTTCAAAAAATTCTCTGAAAGAAACCAAAATCCTTCAACATAATAATATAACTCTATAATTAATCTCAAATTTCAACACAAGCAAAAATATCATCTTTCAAAAAAAAATCCTCATATAAAAATAAACCTATTACCTAGGGACCAAAATCCCTTAAGCTACTATATACTCTATAATGAATCGAAACACAATATCTTTTGCCTTGGTACTCAAGGCCAAAAATTGTGTGTCAAAATGGCAAAATCATTAGGCTCATGCTTTTGAGGCAAAAGGGAACAATAGAGGGCATTATGTTATTATAGCTTATAACCAACCAAGTGCATATCAACTTTGTTTGTCCTATTACGTGCCACATACATAGCCTAGTTGTGACAAAATTAGTTTCAACTTAAACTCAACTTGCAGTAAGTAAAGAACCATATGATAATTTATGGGGAAGGGCTTTCCTCCACATTAAAACAAACTTGTTCAAAAAACGAACACCAAAAGTTTCATCGGATAATCTTAAATGACATGAACCCAGTTCCACATGAAAAGAATGTGATGGCGTCTAGGGGGACTGATTTAGTAGCAATACAAATAAAATCTGACTCCTCTTATCACATGGCGACGTTTGCAAGTAATGACAAAAGAAACGACTCGAATATAGACATGTAGATTTTTATCTTTACTTGGATCAAAGGGAATCCATCCACGAGCTTTAACTTATGTACACAAAACTTGTGACTTGGAAAAGCATAAAAGCAAAAGTCCCTCAACCTCTTTTTCACCAACAAAAACAACATGAAAAGAAAGAAGTGAAGCTTTTTAGCCAGACATGTTGAGATCCGTGATGGTGAAATTTGTGACTTACCCATAGTGAAAAAGCCGACATTAAATTAGAACATAGGAAAAATGAAATTTCCTAGTGTACTTGGATAGCTAGCACCTTACATCCTTTGAAAAAGAGGAGGTATAATACAGCTTCTCCTTAAGAGAGGGAGGGATCTTACACATATAAGTCCTTAAAAGTGCAACAAATTCTTAAGGAGGGATCAAACTTAAACCAATAAGTCCTTAAGAGTGGGAGTGATGGGAATCGTAAGGAAGAATCAAGATCCCTACCACTCTTAAGGAGTAGACGTAAGATCCTCTAGTCTCTTCATGTCATGATTTTACTTATGTTTAAAGTTCATGA
>Ga0209208_10002184_pt1 | contig 27970 bp, 22 predicted proteins | sample S1TSphfallax_3_FD_187694 | JGI IMG/M metagenome (GOLD analysis project Ga0209208, IMG submission 187694) | Host-associated microbial communities from peat moss isolated from Minnesota, USA - S1T2_Fd - Sphagnum fallax MG (SPAdes) (version 2) | ecosystem: Host-associated > Plants > Peat moss >...
GATCTGTCGTTGATGGAGCATGCCCAGGTTTACCAGGCTGTGCACTGATCCCAGAATGCCAGTTCCCAACATGACTCACAGAAATCCTACACTCAGCATCCTTCTTGAGAGTATACCGCCTAAAGTCTCGGTACATCCGTGGTGTCTTTTCTGTCTTACTGCTGTACTTCCAGGCTATGTCACATTCATTCTTAGCAGCACCTCTCACAGGATCCCGATACTCATACATGTTGAGAACAGGAAACTTGAGAAGGTTATAAAGCTCAATGGCACTTTTCACTGCTGGGTCTGAGCAATTGATGACAAATGTGGAGGAATCACAACTCCCTGCCATTTGTGTCCTGTTTGGCACATCTTCTTGTGTTATTGGTTTCAGGCTATGTGGGGTGCCAAAGAGATCGTCTCCAGTGACTATAATGGAATCATCATGTTGGAATGTTGAGTTCTCAACACTTGTGAACAGCTCATTGTATGACCTCATGGATTGCAACCAGGGATCTAGAGGCTTATAGATGATAGCAATTACTGTGAAGGCAAGAACAGACACCACAAAGAACCCAAGACAAACATTGCTTGCGATCTGCACCATTCGCTGACCAAAGACATCAGGATATGAGGCCCCCGATGGTTGCCCCCTGTCCTCCATCCTGAAGATGGTCAGTATTAGTTTTTAATAAAATGGGAAGACCTGCACAATTTCCAAGAAAAAATAGACATCATTTAGATTGCACATAATTTAGGCTCACCAGTGCAGGACAATAGGAGCATTTGGGAAACCTAAGAAGACGGGATGGTTGAGAGACAATAGATGGCTAGGTGAGCATCAGCCAAAGCATCAAGGTGATTGCAAACATCATAAGTGGCAATGGACCTGAGTTGTGTCAGTTCTGACCAAAACAAAACAAACAGGATAAGAAGACATCTTCATCAGTAGTAAGAATTTCTTTTACTTACAGCTTAAGTCATGAATAGAATGAGAGATGACCCGACCATGAGATCATAGAAATTTCAGATCTGTCAACATGCAAGCAAACAGGGAAAAGAGGGAACCAAACCCTAAATCAAGACTGAGGAGCAGATTGAATACCAATCACAATCACAAAATGTTCAGGTATATTCAACAGCAGCATGTCTGATAGCAACCAGCTACCATAACGTCCCCTATCATTACTCCTTATCACTGGGTAGCCATCACTGTCATCTGTTAACCAATATACTGAGTTTCTGTCACAAGACCAGCAGTAATGGGAAGTCTCAGCCATGATGCTGGCTAGCTCTACAAGACCTAAAAGAGAAGAAGAAGACCAAAAAACTAATGAGAATGGGAAACAAGCAAACAGAATGGAAAACAAAAAAACAAACAAGAAACAAGAAAATAGAGAGAGAAACAAGAAGAACTTTAATAGGATGACCTTTTTCAGGACAAAGTGGGCTTTCAAAAGCTCCCCAATTAGGATCAAGAAGCCCTTGAGAATTTGAAGTTTCCCAAGGCAGAAACAACAAACAGAAATCTTTCTCTGGTTCTTTTTAACACACACCTTGAGGAGTAACCTCTTCTATTCAGAAGACTAATTAAACTCACCATTTGAGCTAGAAAGCTGTGTCAGTGCAGCAGACTGTTTAGTACTACGGATTTGGAGAATCTAAAATATTGGAATTCACATAAGCTATACAAATTACGTTAAAGCCTGCATATTCACCATTTAGAGAGAATTGAGAGGCCAGAAATCAACTAAGCAAAAGGAAACGAAAATCAACAGCCACAAAAGAAAGAGGTAAACCTCCAACAAACAGCCACACTCTAGACCATGGAGAGAAACAGTAACGGGAAAGAAAACGCCACCCATAGCCATTCCTCACGCAAAAACACTATAGATAGACATAAGAAGAACAAAAATTGGGACCTCCAACATCTCAATCGTTACCATAATATAGTCAGAGCATTTAAACCTCACACCACACACACACAGAGGAGGACAAATTCAAAGCAAGGAGAGAAACAGGGAGGGCAGGGAGAAATACCATCACATGGGCACCACTGCAGTTGTTACCCAGTCCAGTAGAGATGGTACGAGAGATCCTTGCAACTCGTGCCAAAACACAAAACCCAGCAACAACTGAAGCACCGCCACAACCAAAGCACTGCAGAACCCAATTTTCAACAGTGAAGCTGGTGAGAGAAAGTGGCCTTTGCGCACATTCAGACATGATCTCTAACCGAGCGGAGAAAGAAAACTGAGTGTTCTCATTCGTCAATGAGCTCGGTTTTCTAAAGTCGGCCACTGGATTTGTGCAGATTTACTCAAAACGAAGTTAAATACTGCCCAGTTTAAAACTTTCAATTTTGCAAAATATTTTGCAAATTCTAAATTAAAAGGATTGAGTGAATTGTCCAACAAATGGACTCTCATTGGCCTAGGGTTTACAATATCTTAGCAGTTTAGGGTGTGTGTGTGTGTGTGTGTGTGGTTGGGACTTTTGGTTTTGGGTCTTCCTAAATCTGCGGCTACATGTGAAAAACTCCAAAGTGGTTTCTTACAGAATTCAATTTCAAGTAGTTTTTCTGCTCTACTGTGAAATTCCCAAAATTGAATCAATAGCATTGAGTTCATTGGGTTGGCCCCTTAGGCAATTGCCGCTGTTCTCCAAATGTGGCTGCACATTCGCTGAAATCTGGAAGCCCTCTAAATTTTGCCATGAAATGCAATCGAGGTCACCCTTAGAATTCAGATCACTTCTGATTCCCCCTTTGGAAGCATCACTTTGGATGACGATCTTCCAAGTCTCTTCAATCCATCCCTCCACTAACATCAAAACCACTTGCGGAGCGTCACCAACCACAGCAAGTGTGATGCAGTGGAATTTCCACAAAGTTCATCGAGGCAAAAGAATCATTTCATGATAGGTAGGAAAACATGCCACTCATCAATGAAGCAAGCTTTCTATGTAACCTCATTCCTTATAAATTGTCATTAGATTAAGTGGTTGCATATGTATGAGGAGAATGGCTGCAATTAGGCTTCACAATATACACTGGACACTACATCAAGAGTTGCTTGACAATTGTTGAACGTTGATGAAAAGACAAGAAATTGTTTGTATTACCACAAAAGTTGGCAAAGTAGACACTAGGTTAAGGATCTATCATCTCAAAAGGTATTTTGTTTGTTTTGTTTCACATTAAGATGTCCCAAACCATGGCACCCTTCATCAAGCACTTGGTACCATTGGAAAATTCCCCTTGATCATCAATGTACAAAGGTGGTTTTGTAACTTGATGTAAATAGTTTATTACTTATCTAATTATTTTGGAGTTAAATTTAATAATTTATTCAGTGATTGGGTTTTATAATTTTATAATAGTTTGGTGAGTTATCAATAATTAGTTATGGCTTTAATTTATGTGCATGATTCAAAGTTGATAACTCATTAAAAAAATCATGTTACAAATTAATGTGGATGTTGAATCATATGATAGTGATATGATATGTAAGACTTTAGGAAAAAAATTTATTTTTTATTTTTTATTAGTATATAAGTGGGTGTTTGGGATTTTTGGAAACACCTTCACTTGACGAGAACAAATTGTTGTATGAGTGCAAAGTTTGATGAAATAAAAATTTGAAAGGAATTGAAATTGTAGTCCTTAAAGGTTTTATCATAATTTATGAGTGTTTGAAATCCATGGTAGGAAAACGTGTGATAAAATAATTATACATAAAAAATTTAAAAATATTTGCATGAACAAGAACATAAATTCATAACTATATAATAAACATATATAATTTCAATCCAATACCCGCTTGTGGTCTACCATTTCATCATGTTTAGACCAATGTTGGCCAAGTATGTTTAGGCAAGTAAAAATTATTAAGTGAGGTTCCAATCCCATAAACCTTATTCAGAATTGGGTCCAATATTTGGAACCAAATGTTAATTCAAACCAAAAATCCGTTTAATTAAAAAAATCCACCTTAAGACCTATATTTAAGAATTGAGAAAAAATTTATAATTAATCAAATCCAACATTCATCAATTCGTTTATTTCTAGATTAAATTCCGGATCTTATTAAGTTTAGGGTTAGGTTTAGGTTTTAGAATGTTGAACTTTCAAACAATCATCTTTTTGTTTTTATCAACGTTGCTGCTTTTAATCAATTAAATGTTTTGTGATTTTTAGCCACCTTTCTTTGGCATTTTGTTTTTGTGTTCATTTTGGTCTAGGTCTCCAATTTGTTGTTCATTGTCTCATATCAAGTTGCTTATGGGTGTTGTTGCTTTTCACTTTCACAATGAATATTTATGGCCATTTTTAACATTTTTTTAATGCATTGTTGTTTTCAATTGATTGTGTGTTTTTTTACCACCTTTTTTCAATATCTTTTTTTTGCAAAAGCCAACATTCTTATTCTTTTTTCTTGTCAAAAAAATTTTTTGCACCTACTTGAATTTGTCATAAATTTTCAGCATTTACAATAATTGTTTTCATGATTTCCAGGTAAACTTTCTCACATTTATTGTTGTTGTTCATGATTGTTGAAAACTAGTTCTCTTCATGTTTTTGTATTTTTGCAAGTTGAAGTTGCTACTGCATGTGTTCATTGCATTTCAAAGTTGTTGCATCATGCTTAGGTTGGTAATAAACCTTCAATAAGATGACAAATCACTTCAAAAACTTTATTGATTTCCAAGGATTTTGTAATCTTTCACCCCTTCCATTTTTTAAAAAGTTGTTGTGTTCATGTTATAGTTTAAAAAATAAAATAGTTTTGTATCCTTCCATTTTTTGTTGTTGTGTTTTTGTCACAGTTAAAAGGATGAAACAATTTTATATTCTCTAACCTCTTTCATTTTTTTGTTATTATTGTGTGTTCATGTTGCAACTAAAAACATGAAACAATTATGTATTCTTTCACTTGTTCCATTTAATGTCATTGTTGTGTTGTTGCAATTAAAAGGATGAAACAACTTTGTGTTTTTTTAGCCTTTCCTTTTTTGTTGTTATTATGTTCATGTTGTAATTAAAAGCATGAAATAAATTTGTATTTTTTGACCCCTTCCATTTTATTTTTTGTTGTTGTTGTTGTGTTATTCTTGTAACTAAAATGACACAACACCTTTTGATGACATCTACAAGTGGCATTCACCTTAACACATGAATGGTCAATTTGTGTCTTTAGCCAAAAGTATTAGTCAAGGATCCCAAGAAACATTGAGTATTGAAGGAAATGCATCTTGGGCACTTCTTATTCCATAGCTTTTGGCCAACTAAAACATGTAGTATCATTGGCATCACACTCTAAATTATTAGGGGTTTTTTTTATTGTCAATGATGGTGTAAATTTTAATTCATGTGATTCTCAAATCATGCAATGCATTGTTTTTCATTCAAATTTAATTGATGTTAATGTTTAAAATGTTTGCCATGGAAAAAAAAAGGCCTTGTGAGCTATAACAAAGATCATGGTATTTTTGGGTTAAACAAAACATGTATTTCATGAACATGTGGAAAAGTGTAAGAAGTGGGAATTGTTGTTGGTGCAAAAAGTTCAAAGAGATGGAAATCAAGAATAAACAACAAAAAAAATAAAATATTTCTCCTTCTATGATTATTGATTTTTTGGCAACCAACAACCTTCTAACAAAGTTAACCTTACACAACATGCCTTTTTTGAAAATTGGTGTTATGCATCAAGTGAAAGGTTATCATTCATTGTCTTTCATGGTTGAGGCACATGGTTTTGAGACAATGTTCATGTGTTGTGTTTTCACTTTGACTCTAGTTAATGACATATGTGTTACCAAACATTGTGGAACAAATATGTTTTATCCTTATTTGTTTCATGTGTTACATGCATAACATCTTTCAATCTTTGGATGTTTCATAATGGACATGACACCTTTACCATGGTTGCCAATTTTATCAACAATTTATGTGAGCCCATTGCATGCCATATTGATTTTTTTTTAAGTGCATAACATAACAAGTGTAACCATGGCAAATTAGGTCAAGGTTTTACTAATTGACTTTTTGAGGTTATTTAACAAAGTCATTGCTTATGTCAAGGGTGAAAGGTTGAATCTAAGTACCTTGGTTTTGACATTGACAAATGTTGTTACTTGTTTTCCTTTTCAATTATCCAACCCATTTGTGGGATCATGTTTTGGTCATGCCATGTCAAAGATATGTCAATATGCTTATGATGATTTTAATGTGTGTGCTAGATCTTTAATAATGAGTTTGAAACATTTTCAAGCATCATCATAAAAAATTATAACTTGGTTAAAAAATTTTGGGAATGGAAAATAAAAGTGAAAGGATCCTTGTATTATTACATGGTTGCTAGCAAGGATGTTAAAAATGACTATGAACATGTGATTTACATCACAAATTATTTTGTTGCAAAAGACATTAGAATATTTGAATGTAATCTCCATTTGATATGGGCAACAATAGTTTTTACATTTTTCATCACAAGTCCCAATGTGCCAAACTTGGGCTATTGCTCAATATATTACAAATATCTTACTATAGATGGTCATGCAATGTCAAACCAAAGTCAAAGCTTTTTGGTTATTGTCAAATGCTCTTGCATTTGCTTTCAAACTTTCACCTTGTGCATATTTCAATGAAATCTAAAGTGACAAAAATCCAAGCTTTGAATCAACCTTCATTTCAAATGACTTTGAATCAAAGTTGCTAGAATTAAAATTAGGGATGAACTCACAATTGATTAGTGTATTAACACCTTTTTTGGCATTTTTTGGCTCCTACATTAATGCCATGCACATAATATGTTGGTCATCACCTTGGACCCTTGTTTTAAAAACATGAAGTTCATACAAAATTACATGGGCAAATAGTTGTTGTTGATGTTGTTGTAGAATATGATGTTAAAGTTGTACACCCACTATTGTTGTATGTTTACTTCCATTTGAATCTTGTGAAAGCATTGATAGACCCAACAACATTTGAAGATGATAATTATTTTTTTGGGCATATTATTTATGTTGACGATGCCATCATATCCACATTGAAGAATGAATTACAAATTTTTGAATGCTTGTTTATGACCAATAGAAACTTGAAATCCCTCGGGTGAACAAATAATACATGCAATGCAATTTTCACATGTGTCATTTTTGGCTCATTAAGTATTTGGCATATTAGGCTAATTAAACCTTAGATTGACACTAATTTTGTTTGTAGTGTTGTTGGTGTTAACCCAAATCTTTGACAATTTTGGCTTGGAATTGACAATTTGAATTGCCTTATCCTCATTATTAAAAATTGGTTTGATGATGCCTGCTTTGAGTGTGAAACAACTAAAGAAAAAAATTTGGATCATTTTTTCACATGTGAAGACACATTGATTGATGAACACAAAAAGTTTATTGAAGAACAAGGTTTTATTTAAAAAAGACTTAAACTTTGATTACTTTTGGTAGTTTCCAAAGTATTTGTGGGTAGGTAGTACATTAGAAGTTTTTTTTAGTTTATTTATGATTTGTAATATCTACAAATCAGATTCTTCTATTACAGGAATGTGCATTGCAATCTTTTGGTGATGAGGTGGGCAAGAAGATGGTTGAATCCTCAAAAAAGGTTGATTGTCAATTCCCTAAACACCTTTGTGGTTTTGTTGATGGGTGGGGATAAGAATTTTGTTTTGTTTTACCGATGCTAATGCTCGGGGATTTAACTTTCATTTTTTTGGCACACTTTTTGTTGATGATTGAAATTTGAGATTTAAAATTTAAAATTCAGAAATTTGTTTGTATTTTGAATGGTTTTGTTACTATGTGGAGTGTTGAGTTTGAAATTTTGTTGATTTCTTTTGTTCTATTGACATATGGAGGTTTAACTTTCAAAATCTTTCTGTTTGGTGTGATTTTGTCATTGCATTCACAGAAACCATTCAAAAGATCTTTGGCATTTCTTAATTCATGAGGATTTGACTTGCTAAAATTATTTTTGGTATTTTGTGGTTATGTTAATATGTGGGGCCAACAATTCACAAGCTTCATGATTTTTGTAATTGTGGTGATGTGTGGAGCTACAACCAATAATTTTTTTGTTTTTCTTAAGGTTATATTATGTCAATGTATGAAGCTTTTTGTTTTGTGTGGTTGTGTTGATTGGGGAAAAACCAACAAAGATATATCCTAGTTGTTGATCGGATAATGATATGACCAAAAAAAAGTTAACTACAAAAAAACAAGAAACTTTGTGTGTAATTTGTAATGAAAAACCATAGCCTATTCATACTTGGATCACCTAATTGGGATTTATGGGATGTTCTTATTTATGAATACCACATTGTAAATGAATACTATATGTATATTTTAAAATAAAAAACCATTGATTTAAATCATTTCATCATTTTAATTAGAAGCCTAAAAGCCTAATTATACTTGGGACCACCTCCTCTTTTTAAAAAATGAAAATTGGCACTCTAGGGAATCACCATGTTCTAAAATGACAAACAAAATCTTATGCTGATGTTTTCATATACTTCAAATTTTTATCAAATCCATACTCAGAGGTTCCAAAAAAAAAATGCAAAACCAGCCAACACTAGTTTAGACCTATATTGAATACTTTTGTCACTAATTTTTCAACAAAATCAAAACCAAGTTTTAAAAAAAACATGAGGCATGCTCTTAGTATTGTTGGAAAGCCCTTGATGAATAAGATTTTATGGAGGTGATTTTGTAATTTTCAAATTTATGGTATGAGATATACTGAATCTTTCAGTAATATGTGCCACTAAAAATTCAACTAAATTAACAAATAAATTTTTTTGGAAGGATAAATTAGTTGGGTAACCAGTTCATACTTGGGGCCAAACAGCACAAGCCACACTAGGATGGAATGACAAGGTAATGCTTCCTGGATGGTGAGGAAAAATTTGGGTGTATGAAACAAAGAGATTGCTGGTTATGGCCATTCTGGTAAGTTCAAAGATCTAACCAGCTACAAGTCAAATAAGAAATGTTTGATATATTGTCCCAAAACTCAACATAAAATAACACTCACTTGTGGTGATGGCTTGCTGGTATAGCCCAATCTGGGGACTTGAAATCAGGTTCTGGGTTCAAATCCAGTGGTGTGCATGTGAAATTCCTTCCAATGAGCTTCTTCACTTGAGGTGCCAATAGTGTGTGTCAGGTTGTGTCTGCTGTTGTTGAATCAAGTCAAATAATGTAAGTGAAAAAATCACTCAGTAGTCTCCCTCGCTGCAAGACTTCTGTGCCAACAAACAAAACAAAACTGCAGAAACATGATTTGGAAAACTAAATAGTGCATAAGGAATTGATGTTTGCTGTACTCCCTCGCACGGGATTGCTCATCCACACACCACCACCTAATTGTTCTTTCCTTGATTTGCGATCCAACGCCCATTTGTTTTACGATTTTAGGAAAAAAATCAATTAACTTGGAACACTTGATGGGAGGAAAAGAAACTCGTAATACCTTATTTCGACAACCTTCGCAAGGATGGTAGCTAGTTTGGGAATTGAGGAATGTTACGGAGATGGTGTGATCTTTACGTGAAAAGTTCAATTACCTAATATGGCTAGCTTGCTGCTTGCTTGATGTCTCTCGCACAAACAGTTGAGTCCACAGCTCTCGACAATCATCGCAAAGTACTTTAAGCGGGATATCGAAATGTACCGCAAGCAGCACTATGATGGTGCTTCCCAGCCAATCTGTACCTCAATTTCTATGTAAATCAATAGTTCGTCTCTAACCATACACTCATTAATGATTGAGCGCATCTGATCACTTTCTTCAAGCATAGATTGCATCAGTTTCATCGCTTTACAAAACACACCTTCACACAACCAGAATCATCTATCAAACTCTAAGTCACACCCACAAGAATTCTCAGAAATAAGAGTGATCTACATACAATTGTGCAGTACCATTATAATCTTGATTCAAAACTCCCTTATAGACCATATTAGCATTTATAGGTGAAGGCTTCTGATCAACTTCATTAGATATTAGTGTGGTCCACGGCAAATTTTGTGGCTACTTTTGCTTTCACACACTGCACAAACTTCAGACTCCAGAGGTGGGAGGTGAATTAAACAGCAACAGTCCCAACCACGATTCCTCCACTCCCATTAAACCCTAAACCGAAAACGTCGTTTCCTAACCCTAAGGTGCGCATTGTCATCAGGGTTACATCCCGATGACGCATGGAGATGGAGGAGGGGAGGTGGACGAGAGTCACACTGAGCAGAAAAGCGAAGAGATCAGAGTTTACAGACTCACAGTTGGAACACACATCTCGAATGGAACGCCCAGGAAACATGCCGTCTGTTGATCAATCCCCATTCCGCATCTGGCCGCCTCATTTTTTGGCCCGACAGACATAGACTCGCCTAAATCGGCTGCAGAGCACAACATCGAGGGGTTCACGACTCCAATGGCGGAGGTGCGACCTGTGAAGAAGGCGAGGGTGCATGAAGGTGACCACGGGGCAGAGGAGGGCCTCGGTCTCGTGAAGCTTGTGGATCGTCGACGTGTCGACGTCGAGAAGCTGGAGACCCACATCGCACACCTAGAAAAAGAGGCACGTTGTCTAGATATTCATTTGTTGGCTTGGACCTTTTCTTTTCTTCGCTACCAAAATGAGGACAAAATGTGGTGCGCTGGATACTTTCAATGCATTCAATTCATTGTGCCTCTCTGAATAACAATTTACATCTCAAATCGCATAACTGTTGCCGTTTATTAAGTCCATGTGCGTAAATGTTTGATCGGTTTGAATTCCAACCCTACTTGCATCGGCGATGTTCAAGACAAGTTTCTGGTTCGATGTGCAGTTATTGAGAGGAGGGTGTTTTGAATCCCTTGATGAATGTATCTGAAGAATCACAAATCAGTTTGATAATCCACAGGATTGATACTTTATGGCTGGCTCAGTAGCCATGTGCATTTCAATTATGAGGTTTCTCGGATATCCTTGTCTCCCATTCCAAGGGTAGCTGAAATGATAGTCACAATTGCAGAGCAGAATTGCTTCTAGAATGGCTGATTCTGTGAATGTATTAAGCTATTTTGTTTGTGAGGGGTAAACTGCTCCAAGAGCAATGCAATCAGGAAGATGGCCTCAAGTGTTACTTGCCAAACCATTTTGTTTAGCGTACCATGACCAAATTGCTAAGTTGTATCTCCTAAATCATGCACAAAATTCATTAGTTTGTGCCCTGACAAGAATCAAAGTCAGCTTGAAATTCATGCATTTATGGCACTATTTTTGCAGTTTCATTATGTGCCTTTTGAAGTTTTAGCCAGCAGGGTTGACAGAGTAGCTCCCTCTTTGATGGATGTGATTCAGTTGAAAGAGGCTCAGGTTAAACTCAGTGAAGCAGAGTCATTGCTCCAACAGATCCGAAAGAGATCACCACCAAAAAAGGACAAATGTGAGGAGAAGGTGGCTTCCCGAGGTGTCACAACCAAATTTCCCTTGGAGTCAAATAGCACAGTTCCAAAGGAGTCAAATGGGGCTGTTGCAAAGTCCACTTGGACTTCATCTCACTCATCTCCTCTTAAGAAAACTTGGGTAGCTGATGAAGGGAGGACAAGTGCATCTGTCCGCTTCAATAAGACAGAACGATCCATTGCAAGTTCATCTCATGGGGTTGTGGAGCAGCATTCAAAGTTGCCAGCATCTAGTCAGACTTATTCAGGGAGAATCCAGGACATGAAGCCGAGTGATAAGCTTTCAGGTATGTGGTGTCTCATTGAATCATGCTGAGTAAAAATTGACTTCAGAAGGTTCTTTTTGTATGTTTGAACATGTCAACTTTTAAAGTTGAGACCACCAAGTCTCAGCTCTTGATGTTGGTATATGACATTGCAAACTGAACTTGTGTACTTTGATACTACTGCACTCTTAGTTCTAAGACTCTTATTGCTGTACAGCATAGATTTGTGTCTTCACAATTGAGTATCTGTGGGAGAGCAGTAGATGCACTTTCTTGCAGTTGTCTCTATGTTTATTGGAAATCATATGTTGCAGGGCAGAAGAAATTCAAGGTGGTTGTGCCACAGAGAGAACACATGGATTTGATTGTCAACATACGGAGCCAGAAGAAGGCAAAAAAATTGGATGTTGGGTTACCCAGTTACATTCCCATTCAGCACAAGCGCAAACCAAGAAGTCTTGTGCTCAGCCCTGCAACTGACCATCTTTGTGCAACTAGGTATTCTTGGTTGTTTCTTTGAGTTCTCTCTTAGGGCTGCTTCTCCCTTCACATGCACACCTGGGTCCAATGATTACAAATTGGCTCTGTTGAGACCATGCTCATTCTCGTCCAGTGGCTAAAGAAGATGTACTGCATCTAAGTAGTCACCATTGGCATGCTTAAGGGAAATTTTCAGGGTGCAGGAGGTCCCAACCATGACCTTCTATGTAGAGCCTCTATACGCCTTAGGTGTGAATGCTTGCTTCTACTGGGGCAAGCTAAAATGAAATGAAACTTACTGAGACAAGTTTGTTGCAGTTTGAATGAGGTTAGTTTTGACTTTTTTGTTATTAGCTCTGTTGAGTGCTAGCCACCATCATGACTGAGTCTTCCTGTTGTGTCAGGTATTGTGACAGAAACTCAGGATACAGATTTTCATGTTATTTTATGCCCTAAGTTTTGAGTAGATTAATGTTTTATCCACACCCCCACTGTCAAGAGATGATGAAGGCAGTGGAGACTAATGGCTGCTAGTTGCTGCCATTCATTGATGAGGCTGAACATCTGATACTTTGTGAGTGACATTCACAAGGTCATGACCACTCTAATTCTTGTCAAATTTGTTCTGTTTTGGCTCAAACTGACACAATGGTTATCTTCCAATTGTTATTTTGGAGTTTTTTCTGCAATCTCATTCATATTTTGTTCTGTTGAGAGATTTTTCACTACTTTGAGTTAATTCCAATTTTCTGTTGAGTGGCTTAGAAGTTGAAGTTGAGTTTCTTACAACTGGGATGTGGCAACATCAGTCTTCCATTGGATTTAGAATTGAACTTTTACTTTTGACATGGATTTGTGGGTGCAGTGCATTGGACGGGGTTGTGAATTTTTGGCAAATAAAAGAAAAAGGGTGAGCTCAAATGCAGTTGTGGTTGTCCTCTTTTGACCTGCCCTGTCTTTCACTTTATCAAATGTCTGCATTTAGGGTACAGGTGCATGGTTCAGGTTCTCAGATTTGAGGGGCAAGTTGTGGGTTTGTTGAGGGCATTGATTTGGTATTCTACCTTGTAGACTGACTTCACCCTCCTTAGCTTGAGATTGCATGTCTGTCAAAAATATTGAAAATATTAGCTTCCATGGTGCAGGCTTGGGTTGAATCTCAGTCATACTGTGGACTGTATATCTCCGATCACAAGGAGGTGGCCAGAGGACTTGGCTTGGCACCCTATGGGCAATGCTTTGTTTGCTGTGTACCATGCAGATGGAGGACCTCAAGTGTCTATCATAAATGCCAGCAAACAGGTACCTTACCTTGTGATTAGTCTCAAAAGCAAGATACCATGTTATGTGTGTTAAGATGCTTCAGAAGCAATATATTTTGGGTGACCAAAGCTAGTTTGCTGTCCTTGCCATTGCTGCATCCACCAAGGGAGATTATGAATGACAGAGGTGAGAAATCTCTTGTTGACATATTGTGTCAATAGACAAGAATTCTTTTCACTGTTCATGATGCTGGCATAATTGGCTATGGTGCATTGCAGAAACCTGAAGTGCAATTTCTAAATGACAAACCTCATGAAAAGGGGATTATCAACAGCATTCAGTTCATGCCATGGAGCAATGGGACACAGTTTGCCACAGCAGGTTGTGACCATGGGGTGGTGTTGTGGAGTGAGAAAGAGGGAAGTGACAGATGTTGGCAACCACATCTTCTCCACCGAGTGCTGCATTCATCTTCAGTCAGCGGTGTGGCAGGCATTCCTCACAAGCAGCTGGTTCTCTCTTCAGGTTGCTGACAATCTGCTGGGCATATGTTGGATTCTGTTTTGAGTCATGTGCTTTCATCTCTTGCTGTAGGAAAGACCCTTCCTAACAAAAATTCTTATGAAAATCACAGCTGAAAACCTGTTATGTCAAGTCTTGTGTGTTGAAAGAGCTGCTTCACTTTGCACACAGGGTTGGATAAGCGCTTATTTGCGGTGGACCTCGCTCATGGGAAGTCAGCATTTCAACACACCCTGGAAAGCAAAGCATTAGGAGTGCTGTCGAATCCTGCAGACTTCAATCTTTTTATGGCACAAACTGGGTGTATATCTACTCTTTTTTGCAAATTGCTATTTTGGTTTCTCAACAGCTCCAACCTTGTTGGAGTTCACATGTCATACTGTTTTGGTGCTCCTCTAAACATCCTTATGGGATTTAGAATCAGCTAAAAGCTGCATATTGCCCATCTGTCAGCTGATAGGCCTCTGTTTTTGCCTTGTTATTTTCTCAGAGATTCACGCTGATGGCAGATGCCCAAAATGATTTGCAGGACCCCTGGACAGCAGCTAAGATTGTTTGATATCAGAGTGCACAGGACAGAACTACATGCATTTGGGTGGAAACAAGAAGCAGGTGATTCACAGTCAGGCTACATCAGTCAGTCATGGTCACCTGATGGGCTTTACTGCGCATCAGGGTCTACAGATCCAAAGATACACGTTTTTGACATTAGATATAACAGTAGTGAACCTGCACAGACTTTGGATGCTCATCAAAAGAGGGTGTTCAAGGCAGCCTGGCACCCTAATCTGCCATTGCTCTTGTCTATCTCCTCTGATCTCTTTATTGGCTTGCATAGAATTTTTGAGTAATGCAGGCAGGGTTTCCACATCTCATAATTGTCCTGGACATGGGTGTGCCATCATGGTGACAATCACCATGAGCTTGAACCTTGCACCACAGATTCAGAGGCTATGGGTTTATGGATTAAGGATAAGATTGTCAAAGTATTGGAACCCATTGAGTCATCATCCAAATCTCTAATCAATCTAGAAAAATTATTGATTCTATTCTATGGGCTTTTAGGAATAAGAATGCTTTGATTTCTCTTTCAAGAGCCATTGGTCGTTTCTGGGATACTTATAAGGTCACACAACATATCCCATCACCAACTGGATGGCTCAAATATTGAAAGAAATATACCAGAACAGAATTGGTCCCTAGAAGTTGAACAAAGGGGTATGGCATAATCAAGAACTGATCACAAACACAAAAAGTTCTGTCACATCCTCACCATCCACAACATCCCACTTTGAGATGTTGTAATGACAAATGCAAATATTTCTTTTTAAACTATTATAACAATGAAATGGTTTGGACTAGTGACATTGTCTTTCATCTCAGCAAACAAACACCTAGTCTATCACAACCTTAACTTTGGGTTTGCAACCAAGGCCAAGGGATTGCAAAGGTGCGAGCCAAGAGAAAGCCTGAGAGTCACATCGCATATTTTCGGGAGTGTAGAAAAGTGTGAGGGAGTGAACCCTCACACTTCCAAGGCAACTCCCACTTTGGGAGATGGAGTCCCAGTGGATTTTCGAAATTTTAGAGAGTGATTTCAAGGGTCAAAACTCAATGGCTTGTGGCGTTCTTTATATCATTGGAAAGATCTTGGAACGTATATGTTTAAAATGGGCTCGCATTGCTCATTTGGACATCTAAAACACAAGTTATGGTCAAAAGAAGGGTCGGGAGTCAAAATTGCCAGTTTGACTCCTGACCAGAAAAAGTCAAAAATCGACCCGATTTACTTGTCTACAGATGGCGTGCGACATACCATTGGAAAGCTCTCGACAAGGGCTACAACTTTGCTTTAGACCGCATTTTAATCCGAAGTCGCAAAGTTATGGGGCTCCAAAGTCGTGAGAATCCCAACTTGGGCGATTTTAGGCCCCATGGAGAGGTGCAGAGTATATTATAAGGGGGAAGGTGATGGCTTCCCCCCCAAGTCTAGGCTGTGGTGAGTCTTGTGTGTCCATGCTGCCTGTGGTTCATCCTAGCACCAAAAGTGCTCCAACTACGCATTAACCATCTTGTGTGGGTTTTGTGCAAGCCCATGTGAGTGAGTGAAGCTTGTCAATTCTTTCTAGTCCCATCCCGGAGCTCTAGCACGCCCCTCTACCCCTCAAAGTGCTGTGAGTTAGGGAGCGTGCCTCGACCTCTCCTTCTTCCGTTGTTTTCTACTTAGACTCACATTTGAGTCTTTCAAAAAGTTGGGAGTGCGTCATAGTCCAAGTTTGCCATTTTGCCAAATTTGTCCCACCCCTCCCTTTTTGTGTTGACACATGTGTTACATGCATGTATTACATGTGAAAACATGAATAGGTGGATATTTTGGATTGTCACACTTGGAATTTTTCTAAAATACATATTAACATAAAATTTAAAGGCATATTCAAAATTAACATTGTCAATTTTTAAAATTATTCATGTTATCATAGATTTTAATGGGGATCATCATAAAGTTTTGGATGAATTCTAAGATTATTATGGATTTGTAATGGACTTTTTAAATGAGAACATTACATTTGTCATACAAAAAATGAAAAATGTGGATTCATAAAATATGTCAAAATACTATCAAAATAAAAAATTCAAACATCATCAAATGAAGAATTGATTAATGAAGTGCATTGAAAAGTTTCTAATATATGTTTTTTTTTTAATTTTAGAAAATTTTAATTGATGTGATTGTTGTAAAATTTTATCCTTGAGAGTCCATTTCACATTAAAATTTTAAATCTTTTCCACATGAATTTTTCTATCAATCACATGTTTAGGGATATTCATAGGTTGGCTAATTAATATTTATGGTTAAAAACATGGGGGATAATTTTAAGATTTATGATTTGATAATTGTTAAAATTGCAAAAAGAATTGCTAGTGTTAAATTATGAACTTTCAAATGCCACTTTTGAGCCACCTAACTATGCTTTCACCCTTATGTGGTCCATAAGTAGATTAATTTGATTCAAGCAGTGATTCTTAGTATACATTACCATTCGGTTGTTGATGGGAGGTGTGAAAAGGTTATGTCGCAAGTCTAACTCTTGTTTGAAGAGTAAGTTTGATACACACCATTTGTAACAAACTTTGTAATTGATTTGATTAAAAGCAAAACGTTGTTGTTTGTGCACTTGTTGATTGAGGAAGGGGATGGTTTGGTGGAACTTCTTCAAGGGGAGACACTAAATGAAGTGATGGACAAGTTCATAGAGTTTTATTTTCCCAACATTAGGAAATTAATCTCATTCTTGAAGCATCATCCAAGGAGCCAAGACTACCTTTTTAACATTTTGGGCCTGAAATATAAAAATGGTTACGATTACATTCATGATAATTGTTTCCTAGATCAACAATTTGGAGAAAAAATGTCCTCATTTAATATGTCCATGCACGGAGATGTTATTGGATGGGACTTGGTGAAACAAATGAAGTGTGATAACAATCTTCAAACATGTTGGATCATGTGAAACATGTTGATGGATGGATGACCTTGGTTTACCATGCGTATGATCCAACTTCTAAGAGTTGGAGAATTGATTTTATTTTTGACATTTTTGTGTTATGCAAGGGGGAGAGTTTATGAAACATGTTAGGTTCTAAACACTCTGCCACATCCCTCATTCCATCCCATCTTGGTTACATCTTCAAAAAATTCTATAACATAGTTTAGAAGGAAGTTGACATAGATTATGTTGTTTTGCAAAACTTATCTCCATAAGAGGTTGTAAACATGCTTACATGCAACCTTTCAAAAATTGTGCATAATGTTTGGCTACAACATTTGGTTACAACACTTTGAGAATGGGGATCTTGTTTACATGTTATGATGGCTGAAGACTATGTTCGAGCTTTCAAGCATACTACATCATACTACCTTTTCAAAAAAGGTGATCGTTCTGGCCAGGGACTCAACAAAAGTGAACTTCTCATGCAGAAAAAAGACCATATATATGTATATATCCACAATGTGTCGGATTGTTTCTTTTATTAATTTTTGTGTTTGTGGGTTATATAGTTTAAATATACACTCCTAGATCATGCCCTTGCCATTAGCCTAGGCCAAAAATGGCAAAGAACACAGGTACTGAGCAAAACATATATCATGACCCCAATGAGGGAGGCATCATGCAACCAAGGGGCCCAAGTTTTTTTCTTTGGAGAGAGGGTGGCGATGTTGGATTTTTTGTTGTTCCCAATGGGTTCCCAAGTTCCCAAATGTGTTCTTCACCATGTTCCCAATAGCTTTTCAGTTTATCCCATATCCTTTGCTGTATGTTCTACTCATGTGACCTAAATAACCAGGCTTTGAACCGGCCCAAAGGAGGAGATTACAACACATCTATTTTGGGACAATGTAAGGCTGAAGGCTTGATTAATGTTTTTGGTGATGGGCCAATCAAACATGCCCATCACAAGAGAAAAAAAAAAAACTGAAGTTTGAACGTCACAACTAGTTAATATGAATATGAATCACAATAAACACCCCTAGTTTATATGGGGGTATTAGTCCAGGTTGACAATGGTGGCAAACAGTTTTGGAAATAGAAATTTCATGCAACGAACAAGAAGGCTAAGGGGGGCTAACATTTTTCTTTTTGGGTTTTTATAGGAGAGGGGGTGGGGTGGGGTGGGGTGTTTTCCCTATTCCCAATGTGTTCTCACTATGTTCCCATCAAGTTCCCAAGGTGTTGCATTAGGTTTTCAAAATGTTTCTCAAGTTCTCAATGTGTTCCCAATAGCAATTCATTTTCTATTCCATATTATTTGGCCATGGTTCAAATTCCCTATATATAACTTGTAAAGGGGGTGGGGGGAAGCATGACAAAGCATGCTTCTATTTTGGGGAGGGAAGCATATTTAGGCTTCTATGCTGGGGAGTTTCAACAATATTGGTGATGGGCCAATCAAATGGCTCTTTCTGAAGAAAAAAAAAGAAACTGTGGTCACACCCCTCACTAATTAATAGAAGCATGAATAGGTGAGTTCTTTGCAAGGGGTGAATGCCCATGCCAAAAATGGTGACAAAATCTCTTGGCAAAAGAAATTTCATGCCCCCAATGGGAAGGCCCAAGCATGCACTCAAGGTGCCATGCTTTTTTTCCTTTTAAGTTCCCAATGTGTTCCCAACATGTTCACCAAGTTCCCAGTGTGTTCCTCAACATGTTCTCCATAGCACCTCACTTTTATCACATATGCTTTGGCAAATGTTGTCCTCCTTTCACCTGTGTAGGTGGTCCAAAAGGGAAGGAACTCTACACATCAAAACAGAGCCTTCTATTTTGGGAAGCATTAATAATTATTATTTTTTGAGTGATGGGCCAATCAAAATGGCTCGTAGCAAAAATAAAAATAAAAATCAAATTGGGATACAACTCATCTAATTAATAGGAGAGGTGAATACTTGTATACTTACCATTACAAGTATATGAAGATGCAGCCTCCAACTACTCAAGTGACATGCTAGTGACAAACCATGTGGTCCATAATTTCAGTTGGTTGCAGTTGATTTTTAGAAGACACTCAAGTTAAGTGTCCTAACTACTTACTTACACAACCAAAAAGAAGAAGAAGGATGTGTTCCAATTCAATTGGGCCCACCTCATCCATCCTCCCACATGCAGCAGCATCATCTTCTCTTGGAAAAATCTTTTTAAAAAAAAACAAAAAACCCAACAATAGGATTCAATAGTAGAATAGATAGTCTCATATCATGCCATGACACACCAAGCCCACGATAATTTCACCCCATGATTTCACACGTTGCTGCTGCTTGGGACCCTACTCCTAAGCACCTCCTATTCATTCATTCCTTCCTTCCTCCGCCCAGTCCCTTAACGAGAAACTCACCATTTGGGGGGCAAAAAAACCCTTTTCTGGCCCCCCAAATGAAGAGAGGAAGTCGTCATTTTTGTCACATACTAAGACCATAGGAGTCCTCCAAACAAACGATGTTGGTGTTCGTCCTTGTGCCTAAGGGGCTTCTGTCAATTGCACGAGCTTTTGGAGCCTGGAATCAGAACGCAAATCAAACTGGAGCGGGCCCCAAATAATAAGGGTCCCCCAATTTCGTACCTCCCGTGTCCACAAGGGCCGCCTGTTTGTTTCAGTCCTTTTATCGAGGCCTAAAGAGAGTCATGGAATAGGATTCGATCCCCAATGATATTCGAACGACGGATAATACAAGGAGAAGCTACGGACTGATGGGTAACGAGAGGGACTTGTGGTCAGATTAGCAGCTGGCCTTGGGGCAAAGATGTCTGGTTTTCCTTCATTTTCATTTTGGGCTTCTCAAAGTTTTTTTGGTTTTTGTTGCGGCGGTCGGACGGATCGATCTCAGACCCAAAGAAAGCGGTTTGCTTTCAGCGTCGATCGACTGATCGTTGAAACCTCAGCAAAGTACTAGTGTGCTGCGCATCCGAATCGAAGAAGGTTTGTGATCAGCGGATTGAGATTTGGTGTTTTTTTTCTTGTTTTTTTTTGGGGGGGTTGGGGGTGGTTTTTGGAAACTTGGAGTGTGGTGGAGTTTCGCTGAGCTTAAAATTCCTTTCTTTTTTAGTTAGCAGAGTGAGAATGTGACCTTTTGCTCCCGGATCTGTGGGGTCTGATTTCCCTAGTTCAATGAGCTTTCTTGCAACTCTTCGGCGTTTCATAGGACTGGAAATTTTTTGAGCTCCTTGAAACCTGTTTGGGAACTACAGGATCTTGTATTAGATCCTGTGCTACCTTTGCGTAGATATCAAGCACAGCTCTGTGTGTGTGTGTGTGTTTTGGGTTTTCCTTTTTGGTTTTTGTTGTTGCATTTCCTTTTCGTTTCTCCGGCTGCAAGATTTCGCAAATTCTAGTGATTTAGAGGCCGTGAATGATGCTATAACATTAGCCAGATTTGGCTTTTCAAAGAATGAAATGCTGTTGCAGTTGAATTTTTATTGCAAGACGGCTCAGATCTTAGATCTTGTAACATGCCGATACACTTTGTGAGCCCACTCACGGGGGATTGTTTTAGGCTTTTTGTAAACTGAATATTGTTTGCACATGTTTTGTTTCCCTTCTGCAGAACATCAGCTCTAGATCTGCGTCGGGTGCGGCGGAGCGAGGGGCGGGAAGCCGCATTTAGAAAACTGAGTATAGCGGAATCTACCTCTCAATATTCACATCGGCAAAAATGGTTGCGTCATTGAATGGAGGCCATGATTCACAGTACAAGTTTCTGATATACGGAAGGACGGGATGGATTGGCGGGTTGCTAGGAAAGCTGTGTGCAGAGCAAGGGATAAGCTACGAGTATGGTGCAGGTAGGCTGGAGAACAGAGCCCAGATACAAGAGGACATAGATCGGGTGAAGCCCACGCATGTATTCAATGCTGCAGGGGTGACAGGACGCCCTAATGTGGACTGGTGCGAGAGCCACAAGGTAGAGACCATTCGAGCCAATGTGGTAGGCACTCTTACTCTCGCAGATGTGTGCAAGCAGAACAACCTTCTCTTGGTCAACTATGCTACTGGCTGCATCTTTGAGTACGATGAAGCCCATCCCCTTGGCAGTGGCATTGGATTCAAGGAAGAAGACACTCCGAATTTCTTCGGTTCTTACTATTCCAGGACCAAGGCTATGGTAAGCTGGAGCATTCTTCCCTCCTCAGGATCCAAGCTGAGGGTTCAGTTTTACGTCAATTGATGTTGCAGACACTGCGTTGATTTGAGTATGTAGTATGTAGTATGTATGAAGCGGATGTTCATCGTGGCAGGTGGAGGAGCTCTTGAAGGAATTTGATAATGTGTGTACATTGCGTGTACGGATGCCCATCACAGGGGACCTTACAACTCCCCGCAACTTCATAACCAAGATCACTCGGTATGAGAAGGTGGTGAACATCCCTAACTCCATGACCATTCTGGATGAGCTTTTGCCGATATCTATTGAGATGGGCAAACGCAATCTGCGAGGTATTTGGAACTTTACAAACCCTGGTGTTGTGAGCCACAATGAAATCCTTGAGATGTACAAAAAGTATGTGGATCCCAATTTCACCTACAAGAACTTCACTTTGGAGGAGCAGGCCAAGGTGATTGTTGCAGCCCGCAGTAACAATGAGCTTGATGCCAGCAAGCTCCAGAAAGAATTTCCTGAGATGTTGTCCATCAAGGATTCTCTCATTAAGTATGTTTTTGAGCCGAACAAGAAAGTCAACACCTTCTGAGCATCAAGTTTGGGGTTCCATAATTTCACATTTTATCAGCACACAATCTGCATCATTAATTTTCTCAGAAGCATGATCTACACTGGGTGCTCTTAGCATTCTTCACATATTACTGAACATCTGATGTTTGTATTTAAATGAATATGTCATGTTTGTTATGCCCATTTCCGTAATTCTATGAAGCATGTTGGGGGTCAGTTGCGAGGTATAAGAATCTAGATGCAAATGTTGTCAATGTCTATCTATATTTATGCTCTGGTGTAGTGAGCACCCAGTAAGGTCCATTAGGTATTCTTTTCTGATTATTGGAAGTGGGAGGGGAGGAAAGCTCAGGATAATACTACAAGCTTTTTAAATTTATGTAGAGCCTTCAAGTTTTTGTTTACTTCAAATTTAGCAGCCGCAAGCTGATTGCATCCTGGAGGAGCAAAATAAATCCCTGGTTGTGAATTCTGAACTCAGTTTCTTTCACGGAAGTTTTCACAAACAGCGGAAATAGTCTTGAATTGCATCAAATTGGTCCATCTCCAGAAGCATCCATCTGGATTCATATTTCAGTTACAAGTGACATTGTGTAGCTGTCAGGAATTCAAGTCTTTTATTGAACTGCCCTTGATATTTACCTATTTGGTAGCTGGGATTGTAATCAAACAGGATTAGTTCATCCTTACAGAGCTATTACTGTCATTTTGAATAATACATTATTTTCTTGCCAATTGCAGAGCTAATTTAACAATCAGATTAGTGGCATGATTAATATGTTGCCTGGATGTGCATTCTATAATGAACTGGTCCTTTACAAGAAAGGTGGGGATCTAATGTGTGGGTATACACCAATGTTGGTTGGGTCTTAGTTTTCTTAGAGACCCACTGGGTCTGGGTTTCAGAAGCTTTTCTGATACCTGACCCAGTCTGTTTCTTTTATTTTTATTTCTACAACATACCCGCGGAGGGTTTCAAAAAGTTGAATTTTTTTGTCCCCAGGTTTCAAAGTGCTGGTTTTTAAACACTTCATACCAATCAGTTTTCAAAGACGGTTCTTAGACAAAGGGTATCAAAAGTTTTGTTATTTTGAATATTTAACTTTTTATCTAGTTTTTAAAAATGATTTAAAAATCTTTAAAAAATTAAAATCAAACAAATTTTACAAACATTTTATATCACCAAAAATTCAACTTGCTCAAAAGCACCTTCAAATTCATCCTTTTCAATCAGATCCACCAAATTGGAAGGTGATTTACAATCAATTTAAAAATCATTCGACCAGTTCTTGTTCACAAATATCAGTTTTTCTAAATTTTTTTATTGTAAACAACAACTTCTCGAGTTTGAAAATATCCTTGCTAAAAAACAATCTTTTCAATTTCAATTTGTGACCCAACAATCCTTAGGATTTGCTAGGCCCCAAAAAACCAATAATAAGAAATATGGCTTCATGTTTTGTCCACCACTAAAGAAGGCACTTGACTTCTTTGAAATCCACTTGGTAACACCTAAAAATCAACATTTCATTAGTGACAAGTTTTGTGATTGGCTCACTTGTGTTGGGAGTTTGTAAAAAAAAGATTCAAATCAAATTTTGCATCTCCTATTTGATGTGCACGTCCAACTCTAGATTGTCTCATTGGGTATAAATAATGATAACATTTTAGAAGCATAGGATATAATGGTTGTCCATCATATTCTTCATAATGATCACCCATTTTTCACAACCAAAAAAAGAAAATCTCAAATGGAAGCTTTTAAATCTAGGGTCTAGCATAAAACATAACATGTTATCATCATCATCATCCATCAACTTAATTTGGGTAGGTGGGTTTGTAATTTCTTCCCTACATTTCAAACAAATGGTAATGGCATACTACAATATATAAGACAATAACCAATGGTTATTAGATTGGTTCAAAACACATGCACTCACAACATGAGAGACAATCCACAATTATTTGAAAAATGCGCCAAGTAAGAAGAGGGGGCACTGATTTTGATAATATTTTGCATGTTGTAACAAACGATAATAAGATCCGAGAATTGTAAGGCTTCTTGGAACATAATGATTTTACTAGCAAAATTGCAATGAATATTTTTAAAATACTATATATGTATCAAACAAGCATAATTGAATGACAAATAAAAGATTTAAATCAACAAAGAAAAGGAATTTTATTTTTTTGTAAAAGTTCAAAATTTCACCTTACCTTCATTGGAGTATTCAATTTCCTAGGGCGAATGTTGAAATTTGAACATGCCTAGTTCCATTCTTGTTTGCCTTTCCTCAACTTTTAAAGCCAAGTCATACATTTTTGCAAATTTGACCACACAATACTTGATAAAAATAAATTGATGGTTTTTGAAAACCTTTTCATCCATTGTAGCATATAGACATGCCTTAAAAAAGGAATGGCCAAAATAGATGCCTTGGGCACTTTCATCTAGGCCTAAAATTTCACATTTAACAATTCATTTCAAGGTAATTGTCATTATAGTTAGATTTGACCTTTCATCTTTCACATACGCAATAATTTTTTTTCTCAATCCATATTGGTCAAGCAATTTTGTTAGATTTGTGGTTAAGTTTTGACCAATAGTTTCTATTGCTTCAAACAACCCAATAGTCACTTGTTTAGGCTGTCAATTCTTTTCCCAAGAAGTTAATAAAAAAAGCAAAAATATCATGTGCCCCCCTGGATATCCATAAGTTAAAAACTTGTTGCAATTTACAATCTCCCAATTTTGGTAAAACATATAATTATTTCATTTTCTCCTCCAATTTAAGTAATATTTCATGAGAAAATTATTTTTAGAAAGGAAGACAACTCGAGGACATAGATGTAAAATTAAAGGCTTAAACCAAACACTTTCCACAAATTGCAATGGCAATTGATTTTTCATAAAACACCAAGGTCCTTCAAAAATACTTTTTGTTATTCATTGTGTTGATTTAAAGGAATTTTGACAAAGAAAAATTTAAATATTACATTTCCTAAAACCTTTTTTTTTTTTTTTGGCTAGTTGTCTTTCAAATGGTCCTCTTACTAAAACATTTAATTTTTCCTCAATTTTTTTGATAATTGTTGCATGATCACTTTCCACATGTTTTTTCAAAATTGTTATACCATATGTCTTATAATATGTTATGAATCCTTTTCTTTCTTTTGTGTTTGGATTAAAAACATGCACATGATTGTTGTGACAAAAAAAACATCTCATGACTTGAGGATTTCTAGGATCAACTTTTTAATCATCATTTACATTTGAAAAAGCCCAAAAAATTGCATTCCTATTCTGTCCTTTCCATTTTTTCTTTTGAGCATGCAACATTTCAAGTATTCTTTCCATGCTCAAAGGAAATACTAAAAGAAATCTTGTATTATGCAACCATTCAATTTGTAACTATATGCAACTAAATGTCATTTGTAATTATGTTTTGTCATTTTATAACCAATCACCATCTATTTAAATCTTTTTTTTTTTTGCAACTATTATGCAAATTATTTGTGACTATTAGGTTTTACATCCTTTTATGATGACTAAATTTATAGGCTTTTCATCCAAGAAGTGGCTTCTATGTCCAATTAGTTATAAAAATAGTTACAATTTGGTTACTTCTATGTGATGTACATATACCTTTGATATATATTAAAATGTTTAAAAATATATTAAGGATATAATTATATATTCAGAAATTTAATTATATTATATTTAGGACATATTCAATATACATTTTGCATATATTGTGGCTATGTAGGCTAGGCAAGTTGATAAATTAATAATAAATTATAAATATTTATTAGTATTAATTTATAATTTATAACTTAGTTTAATTACTTAAAAAATTTAGTAAATACTGAAATTTATTATTATCCAATAATTTAATACTTTGTGTTACTATTAGTTAATTACTTAGTTAATAAATATAAAATTTTGGCTAGATAATTAATAATCATTTAATATAAATTATTAATTAGTATGAATAGTTAAATATTTATAACTTTTTTAAATATATATTTTATATTTTATTGATAGTAATTGATAATACAGTAATAATAATTATTATTATTATAATTATGAGTAATAATATACTGATTATTATTTATTTGAATTAAATTATTTATCAATATATTAAATAATTATATTTACTACTATTTAATAATTTAATAGTTTATGCTACTACTAGTTATTACCTAATTAGTAGGTGGTAATAAGTAGTAGGTAGGTTGGTAAGTGGGTAAGCAATTATTTAATGCTTAAATAATCAAGTAATTCTAATTAGTTAGTTAGTAAATTACTTATTAGATATTTAGTTTACAAACTTGAAAAGGAAGACAAAGGATAATGGATAAACTTTAATTGCAATTTAGTTTTAACTTAGTCGCAAACTAGGTTGTAACTAAAAAAATTATCCCATATGTTTTGTTTTACATTTTCATCTTATAAAAGTACATAAGGAAGGTGTTTTGTTTTACATTTTTATATTAAAAATAAGTGTATTTTGGGATGAGCCAATGAAAAAGGCTTTTATTTTAAAAGGCTAAACCTAAAATAAAATAAAATAAAAATACTTCCATAACTACATTTTTGTTTACCTACCCACCTACTTACCTACCTTCTTTCCAACCTACCTTTTTTCCTACCTACTTAACTACCTACATACATGCCTGCCTAAATATTGATTTAAATGTATTTTGACCAAAATTCAATTAACATGCCATGTGGCAAATTTTTATCGTGCCACGTGGCATGATTTAACATGATCGAAAATAAATGAAAAAAATCTAATATGTAATTTAAAAACATAATTTAAAAAATATTATGTTACCATGTGGCATTTTGTAATGGGTTATAATAAAGTTGCAAATAATGATGAGTACAAACTTTATACAAATGGTCAACAGATGAAGGTGTATATGTTGACCATATACATTATCCATGTGGAACATGATGACATCATGTTAAGTCATCATTTGGAACTAGATGTTGTATGTGATTTCACTTATGCAACTAATGGAATTTTAGTTGTACATGTTGGTTGTAACTTTATTTTTAATTGCAAATTTTTTAAAAATTATAGTGAAATAACTAAAACAATGAAATTTGCTATTTCTTTTGTTGTGCTTTGTTTTATCTAAATTGAAATTCATAATTTCATCTTCCATATTCCATTCATTTAAACCAATTTCATTTTCACCATCAATTATCATCACATTTTCATTTTGATTCAATTGCATTTTTTACAAGATATTACATAGGTTCGAAGGTTTAAGGTTTAGGGTTTAGTTTTGATATCTAATTTGTCCAAAAAATATCAAAACAAAATACAAGCAATTAAAAAAATTACAAAAACAAACTACAAGTAATTATAAATAAATAAAGCAAGGCAATTACAAGCATTTATAATATTTAGAAGATAATTGAAGTAAAAGGCAAAAGATTTGAAAACAGACATTTCATGTGAAAATTTTGGTGCAAGTATGGTCTTAGTCTTCACATGACAAAATACACATTATGTCAAATACTTATGATTCTATTTTAAAAGATGTTTAATTAAAATAAAAACATGAATTGAAACACACACTTGATATAAAATTACAACAATAGAAATGAAAAAAATGAAAAAAAAAAACACTTCAAAAATAGAAAATCTAGAAAAAAATACTTATTGTTGAAAATTATTAGAAAATGTGTGTAATCAATGAAGTTGGAAATTCCACACTTGCAAAAAAAAATGTGAGGGGGAA
>Ga0209208_10002185_pt1 | contig 27964 bp, 25 predicted proteins | sample S1TSphfallax_3_FD_187694 | JGI IMG/M metagenome (GOLD analysis project Ga0209208, IMG submission 187694) | Host-associated microbial communities from peat moss isolated from Minnesota, USA - S1T2_Fd - Sphagnum fallax MG (SPAdes) (version 2) | ecosystem: Host-associated > Plants > Peat moss >...
GGGGGGGGGGGGGGGGGGGGTGTGGAATATTAATCAAGCCAAGGGCAGATGGGGTAAAATGAATGTAGCAGTACTTTTGTACTGCTGGCATTTAACACCTTTGCCCGGTTTAAATATTTCCCCTCTTGACCTAATACTTTTGTTATACCAATGATAACACCACAAGTTACAAGATACAACCCAAAATCTCATCCCCCATCCCCAAATCACAAATTTGTTTAGAAATTAGACTTCACCCATTCTTCCCAAAAGAGCGCATCACCATTTTTTGGCCTGGGCTAATACCCCCTTGCAAAGAACACACTACCTATTCATTTTGTTAACAACTACGCCTTGTTTTTAGAGAAATTCATTTAGATTTAGCCAAGGCCTGTGCTTATTTCAAAATGTCCACAGCATCCAAAATGTTGGATGGTGGTGTTCAAAGTCCCATTATATAACCTTGACGAAACTAGACACTAAACTCAGTATGGAGGAACAACAATGTTCATGTATCTTCATGATTGTGCTTGTCATCTACTTGGGCTCTGTGCTGCTCTGAAATACCCCTTACAATCAAACTAAACTGACATAAGGTCAGAATATTAATATATTTTCACCTTTTCCTTGAATTTTACAATATTAAAATTCAATGCCAAAACAAAATTCCATGGTCATTTAAAAATTTCCATGAAATCATTTTCAACTTCATTAGCTCCGTAAACAAAATTCAATCTTCACCTAGTGAATACATTTTGAAAATTATCTTTCAACTACACTAAAAAAACTCATGAAACCATATCACTCTCAAAGAAAGATTTTTAAAGTATTAATCTTCAAAATCAATGGCATGTTATGTAAATGGAATTCAAATATGTGTTGGTGTTGGTTGAGACAACAAAAACATTCAATTTTCACATGTCACAAATTGAAGCTTGTGACCCTTAGAATTAGGGTCCAAACTCCATATTTGACCAATTTTGAAGCAGCAATTTGAAGCAGCAAAATTCATCAAATATGTTTTAACATTTTAACCCCCCTTTTTCACTATGTTAAGATTGATCCTCACTTTTGTCACTGGATTTGCCCCATGTGTGCAGGCATTCCCTACATGCACTTGTGCCAAGCTTGCCGATCAGGCAGGACACCCTGCCATAGGGGTGAGACCCAGTCGTTATGCCAGATTAATGCCCTGGTAGCAGGGCATTACTCTACACAAAGATCCCCTTTCTTGACTTGAACAATCAGGCCACAAGATCTACATCGTCATTTCTGAGCTATAGGGGTAGCTTGTTTCAGACATGGAGAACACAGAAATGCCTATGGAGATCCTATTGTTTGTATCATAGAAGGAAACCAAATCAAAATTTTCAATGCAGTAATTTTCACACATGCACACCTTGAACATATCATTGACCTCATCAACCTCCTCAAGATAGGTAGGTAGATTGGTGACTAAAAACAGCTAAAGAAGTAGGTTGCAACTTCAACAGTGTATGCTTCTTTGCCACTTTTCACCTGATGACAAAGGGCTGTAGTGTGCACCTCATCTAGATAAATGGAGTGCTACAGCCTGTAGCCAGATGCAAGGCGACTGACAGCCAATTATGTGACCCACCATCTGTTTTATAACAGACCAAGATCTACATGCTTGCTTAGTACAAATACAAGTTTGCAAACAACCAGATGCATGGTATGCAGACCACATCATACACTGAACAAAGAGCCCCTGGGAAGTATGATCTAAAATTTTTAAAAAGGAAAACACATGTTGCCCACTTGAACTCTTCAAGATATGATACAGGGACAAGATTTATAGTGGCTATGTTCAGTGCCAGATCTGATTGCTAATACATTGCAGTCATTGGTTAGAGGACTGACCAGAACCATGACCTGCTGGGAGTACATAAGGGCAGAGCTTTCCATCAAGCCCAGTTCAACCTCATGCACAGCAACAACATCCTGCAAGAGGAAAGCCAGTGAATTTAGAGCAAAACTTTTGCAACCCCCATGCAGGAGAAAACAATGAGATGTGCAAGGCTCTGATCAGTTGGAGTAGAAGAAACTTGTCTGTATGCTTCCCTTCAGGAGCCTCTGCTAAAAGAGTTTCAAATCTAGGTTACTCATAAAAATCACTCACAACAAGCTACAACATCACTGAAAGATTCTACTTGGGACAACTTCTGATGGAAAAGAAAAAGATGTTGACACTTACAGCAGGGATGGTGAAAAAACGGTGAGAATGAAGCTCCATCCATTTGGTGCAAGCTTGGAATTGCACACATGCATCTCTTACAGTCTTCCTTGATGAGTAAAGTGGCAACTTTGTGGTTTTTAGAGATTGAGTATGTTCAAAAGCAAATTGATATTGAAAACTGACTTCTTACTATAACACATCTCTACCTTACTTTCTTTCTCTATATACAAAGACTGATCTTGCAATCCTACATTCCTAGAGGTAATACAGAGACTCTGTGCAACCCTGTGCTTCAAAATTTGACTACCTTCAAGGGCCAGTAGCTGTTAACACTGAAGGTCTTGCCCTTGTTATGACAGCCTATGCTACTATGGACTCAGAAGCTGTGAGTGTGACCGACTAAAGTGATTCCGCCAAATGGATAGGTGACTCTCCATACATTCTCCAACCTGATATTGTCCAGTCCTTAGCTCCTGCACAAGAGCTTTTAAAGCATTAGTTTACTTTTCTCCACAGCACAGAAGACCACAAAGCATTTTAATATCAAGGACATAACTGTAACTTATTGGCAGTACCACAGTACAGATTAGTTCCAAGAGATATGATCATTGCATCATATATGAAGCTAGAATAAGACTTACTTAAGTTTCTGCTCAAGGGGAGTAGTGATTGATTTGTAGTAGTGTCGATGGGGGCCTAGATCCATTGTCTTACGGGGATGGTTCAAACCATAAGAATTTGTCTTGTCCATGTCATTGGTGCAGCAATCCTGCAGCATCTTCAAACTGGCACTGCTTCGGATGTCAAAAAATTGGTTCCTTTGGTGTTCAGGAAAGCGTTCTGAGCCTCGACCAAAAGCAACTGGTGTCTTTGGCACTGGTGAGGTTGTGAGCGAGTCTGTTATAGAGGCAGACTGCCGCAGCTTGCTGCAAAAGGTTCCAAGTAGTCTTGCCAAGTCTTCAGTTAACCAAGCTGCATCTGCTATGGGACTACACAACATACCCACCTTGTCCACCTGCCCAATTCACCCAAAGAGCCAGAATAAGTGTAATATTAGCCTCAAAAAGAAATTGAAGCTTTCAGGTGCACATATTACTCGACTTTCTGGCTCCATATGATTGGCACACAACTTCCTAGAGAACAACAAAATACAGTGAGGCACCATCCCCAAACTGAATGAGATCCATCAAGTTGCAAGAAGATAGGTGAATGCTACCTACCTTCTCATCATCTTCCATAAGGTCCAAACCACTGATCTCATTTGATGAAGCAAGTAAGCTGCTGACAATCTTAGCAGCTGTCAGTATTTTAGCATCCATGTTGGGAGATGTCTTCTGCCCTTGGTTGTGTCCTTTTGTACTTGCAGCTGAAACTCCACTGCTGACCTTGAATCTATTCCTAGTTGGGGTACCAAGTTGCATGGTCTTTACACATCCAGGTTTGGAAGGAATGTTCATTGGTAAGCTTTTGCCTGAAACATGCTTTCGATGCACCCCTCCCCTTGCACCAGGAACTTTGTCAACAGTGTTAACCACTGTCAAAGACTGGATAGGGGGAGGTATGTCTGAGACAACAATCTGATCATCTTGTAATGTAGTTTTCCCCAACACTTGTTGAGCTTCATTGGTGATGGAGTTCTGGACATTTTCCTTCTCAACGACAGAAAACTTGCAAGGATCAATGCTGCCATCATGAGTTTCCAACTTCTCAGTACAAGGTCTATTGTTGATACTGGCAGGGTCTTCAAGCTTAATGAGAGAGGACCCCTCCAGCAGCTCCTTTTTACTTGAGGTGCGTCTGACAAAAGAGACTCCCTTGTCTATGAAGTTTGGGGATGAAACTGGACCAATTGAGTATACTTCATTCTTACAGGGTGAACTCCTCATAAAAGCAATGCGCTTATCTTCAAACTTTGTAGGTGAAGACATGCTGGGTTCAGAACAAGGATGATTTTCAAACTTGCTGGTAGAACGCTTGCCCTGGTTCTCCAGCTTTGTGGGTGGAGATCTACTGGGTACAGTGCCCTTGTAAATCCCCTTGCTACGCCTTACAGCAGCATTGCCCTGTTCTTCAGAAGGAAGAGGTACAACACGGACAGGACTTTCCTTCTTAGTTGAAGAGCGTCTTGGATAGAAAGTTGTGTGGTCTTCTCCCTTCCTTGGCATAGAAATATTGCTTCTATTGTTGGGTTTTGTAGGTGGAGCAGATCCCATGTGATTCACCTTCTTTCCAAGTGGCTTTGTATCGATTGTGGCCTGATCAAGGTTTGTGGGAAAAGACTCTGATGAAGAAGACCCTTTGTGAATGACTTGTTTTCTCATCAAAGGTTTGGTAGGAGTTCTGTTCTGCCCATCAACATCTGTGGGAGAGGACAAAGATGGGTTAGGAGGTAAAGGCAGAGGTAAAGGTATATTCCCTTCATGAACTGCAGTCCTGTATTGAGAAGGTCTAACAGAGATGACATCATCAAGTTGTTCAGACTCAGATCTTTCTCTCATGTCATTAATTGCAGCTTCAGAAGGAGAGCAACTCTGCTCATGCAGCTCCTTGGATTCTGGTGATGAAATTCCGGATTCCTCGTTAAGCTCTTGGTGAAGGAACACAGCACACTTCTCTAGGAAATCAATCTCCTCCTCCAGTAGAGCGACTTCAAAGAGCAGTTCTCTAGTCTGCAAAGCAGAGCAAAAGGAGGGGTTTCAGCAAGATTTCACGGTTGACACCAGTGGTACTATTTGACAGAAATTAAGTTGGGACTGACATTTAACCACAGGATTTCAATACTTGTTTGGACACAAAACAATACCATGTTGACAGTCTCAACATAATGTGAGTGTAGGGGAAAGGAGAGGAACCTTTGCAGGAATGTGCCCATGGATCCTTGGCAGAGCACCCAAGGTTCTCTGAAGGCCACCCTCAAGTGCTTCATGCATGTGAAGTTCATGTGTGAGTTCCTGGGTCAGATTTGCCACCTGCCCATTGACAAATAACTAAATATTCAACTCCAGTTCTAGTGAGGGTTCTCATTTTGCTGAATTCATTCATGTAAAGGAGATTCACAGACTGATTGTACTACAAGCACCAAAACACCTAGTTGAAGAGTCTTGAGAGAAAACAGCTGGACCAAGAGTGCTGTGGTTGGCATGTTTTGATCCTGTAATTTCTCCCTTCCCAGTCAAGTGTGTTACAGAAAACTCACATCCTGCTCCAGGGCAATCCGATACTCATGAAGATTCTGTTTGGCATTGTCTTTCGCTGTCTCCAGAGCTATTTGCTGGACCTGCACAAGGTAAATCTGTTTTGAAGCTTATTAGAACCCCTCTGTCTTTCTCCCTAGAAGGATACATGATTCATCCCAAGAGGTCACTCCCAGCAAGAAGCTACCGTTCCACAGACACTTTTGATCCAACAATGCAAGTTCATTCCCTACCATACAGTTCTAAGTCAGCAAATTTGTAGACCGAGTTACTCCAGTCCCCTGCATTCTGGTGCTAGTCCTAAGGACACAACACTCAACAATTATTAGAAACCAAACCAACAAACAATTGGGTATCTGGCCCTGCAAAGCAACAGAAAAAGGGGATTTTGTACATTTGCCATGAGGAAGTAGAGGCACCAGAAACATGATTGAAAAACATGCTTCTCAAGATCTACCAGGGGGCATGTTAGCAGTCATTCTGCAACATGGCATCTGATTCAAAAATGGATCAAAGAAGGGTGCAGGGTGGATAGAGTACCTCAGCAGATTCAGTGATGAGATTTGGGGACAAAGGGGCCAGTGGCACGACGGACTGGATGTCCTGCATTGGTCTCATCTAGTACACTGGCCCTGCACAGCAACCACAAGCACGTCACAAGGAGAAGCCTCGGTTGGCTTTCACGAACGAAACTCTCGCGCACGAGAGTGTGCAGGCAACTGGTAGGAATCGTAATATCAGCAAAGGAAAGTAAAGGACGAGCCCTTCGTGTGCCTAAGCGATCCAGTTTTTCCCTTTGTTCCCACCGAACCGTAAAGACGACGAGACAAGCGGAAAAAGATGGATGGAGAAAGAGACAGGACGCACAGCACCTGCAAGAGCCCGTCGTGTTCGAGCTTGATGCGATTCCAAAGCTCTGGTTGTAGTAGTACATATAGGCCGCTCACAGTTCTCACCGGCTACAAACACGACGAAGGAGACATCCGCATCGTCAACAAACATGCAATGCAGCTACAAGACTGAATGCTCGTCGACTGGACTGAAGCGCAAGGAGCAGTCGAACGAAATGCACAAGGAGCTTGCGCCACCAGACCTATGCGAATCCTGGAGGCTTCGATATGACCACGAACCTGGAGAAATAGCGCGATGATGACGACGGAATAGATCCTGATGAGCCGAAGAAGAATAATCCTTTTGAGGAAGCAGAAGTTTTCGAGCGAGCAGGTGCGAATCAAGTGGCCAAAGGGCAAAACCATTAGACGTAAACAACAACAACCGAAATTGAGAAACGGTAGCGTTGTATCCTTAACAACAGCGAGTCGGAGTTCCGAAGGTCGAACGGAAAGAGAATTGAGAAGAGACTTGGAACACAGAATGAAAGAAAAAGACAAATCGTAAGCTGTTGTCCAACAAAAAGACACCAGAAGCTTCTGTTGTTGTTGTGCAATCACACAGAAAGCGGACGGACGGCAATGTAATGAGAGAGCACAGCAGACGGACTGACTGACTGAATGAGTGAAACAACTCACAACCAGAAAAAGAGTCCTGAAATTTGCGAACAATTGCTTCAAGAAATGCAATCGAAAAAAAGAGAAAGCGGAAGAATGAAAGAAAGAAAGAGCGAAGAAAAACGAGGAATTGAGATCATCACATCAAATCAAATCACACGAATTAAAGAGATCGCGTCAAATCCGCCAGCTGCGTGCCTGCCTCCATGATCAACGAGGCACACAGTAGAGCTTTCTGTAAGCGGCAAAAAAAATACAAGAAGAAAGAAAGGTTCAATTTTCCTCTTTCCGAAAATGTTGGCCATGAGCGACTTCAAGAAGTTCTAATTTGGAGCAAAAAAGCGGGAGGGAGACATAGCGACAGGAGCGAAATGTGCAGGAAGAACAGGAGAAAAAATATTTGGTAGGCGAAGAGGGAAACTCGGAGCCCGTCCTCACTGTCGCGACGAGCGCACGTCCCCCGCTTCCCTTTCACGAGAGGGAGCGAGGGAGGGAGGGAAGGACGGAGAGACCTGGGAGGGGCTCAGGGAGGCAGGGAGACGACGAAGTAAAAGGTAAAACGCAAGAAACCTGGCAACTTGTAAAAAGGTAAGGAGAGGTGAGTTCTAGTTACCCATAGGTGAACAAGAAGTCAAAAACTGACCAAGTCAGTAAAACCTGAACCCCCCATCCCAACCCCTAACGCACCCCCTCCTCCCCCCCTCCCCTTAGGTACGTCACAATACAAATTTATTTCGGGGGCGGGCGGGGGTGAGGGTTGGTTTTTTCTTCTTTTCTTTTCCCTTATTGAGGTGTTTTGGTGGGTACCTAATGCTCGAGGACAAGGCAATGAGAAATTAAACTTTTAAACATGGCCTTTGAATACAATTAGGTGATTTTCCACAGTGAAGATGAAGACCCCTTTTTCCCTATTTTGGTCCCTTCGTTTCAATGCACAATAACTCCCCTTCCCTCCGCTACCAGACAGCACCCAAAACCAATTTTCTTTTTTTAACCTTTTTGTATTGTGACATAATGTGGTTTTCTCCCCCTTGTGGGAGTGTTTTGGTGGGTAAGGTTCAAGGACGAGGGCATTACCAGAGGGAGGGCCCGGCCTCAAGTTTGGTAACGGCCTTGTCCGAGGGTATCACCCCAGCATGTAAGGATGATGCAGAAATTTTCTTTTTCCTTTGAGGGTCAAGATGTGCAGAAAATGGAAGAACCCACCCCCAATACAGAAGATCCTACCAAGGAACGAAGAACCTATTTGAAGGACAAAATAAATAACCCACATGCCTAGGCAAAGAGAAATTACAGTTCAAAGTAACCCTTTTGCTTAGGAGACAGGAAATTATAGTAGAACACGGCTTCCGAATATCACCATGAAATTTTGTACAGGTTTTTCCAATGAAGAAGAAGACCCTTTCTCCCTTGACAAAGTCCTCTTCACCATAAGTTATTGCTTATTTTTTCTTTTTTTTTCCAATTTTTTTGTTGCATCTGAATTGGTGATGGCCCATAATAAAGATTTAGCCGAAGACGCATCATTGATAAGAAAATTTAGCCAGATTTGATTATAAACAAGATATGAAAATAACAAAAATAAATAAAAGCAACTTTCTATATTTTTGGCTACCTACTGGAACCTCATAGAGAAAGGCGGTCATTTCCATTAATATGTTTTCCCCAAATCTGGGCAATTAAAAACCCAAAAATTACAACTATTTTCACATTTTTCTGTTCTTAAAATTTCCAGAGAAAAAACAGGAAGTCCCCTAGACCCCATAAAATTGTTTATTATTGCAAGTAATTGTGTTGTGATATTTTTTCTTTTATTTTTCTTTGGGGAATTGTTTTGAGTTTAGAAGATCTTCCTTTCCCTTCCCTTCCCTCAGACGGGAGGCAGAGAATCGAACCGATCGGAAAGAAGGTTCTTGTCACATTGTGTAATATGGCAGGGCTGGCCAGCTTCTGAAAAACACTAACACCGGTCTGGAGGTTTGGGCGTCCGACACGCAGAAAAAAAGAAAGCCACGGTAGCACTGCATTTACATGTGTACATAACTGACTAAACCAGCACTGATTACCCAATTATCACCGACTTCTGAAATATGCCCTGAATGGGCTTATTAGCCTGGGTACATAAACATCATAACACACATAAAGAAGAAAGGTAAGCCAACCCATCTGACTCAACCTAAAAAACATAAATAAATAAATAAATAAATGGAACCTAGCCTGGTCGTCTCCTACTGGCTCTCCTCATTGGTTGATGTTTAGAAAAGAATTTCCTACCTGTGTGTGTTTGTCACCCCTTCTTTTTTTTCCTTTTGGCCTCAGCTGATGCACTTGAACTTGGGGTGCACTCACAACTATTGTAATTTATGGAAACAACAAAGAGGTATCCACCGAAATATATTGTGATTATTTGGGAAGCCAATACACATGCTCTTTGCTTTGTGTATATTTGTTGCCTCTACCGATCCAAACACAATGCAGTTTTGGGGCTGCTTTTCTCTTTTTTTTCCAGTGTTGGGCAGTTATGAAAAACAGTAAACAGACCCATACGTATCAGGGCAATTCTTAATACCTATTCATGACTGTGCTTCTCAAAAAATCAAATAATCAACTCATGTATATAATAAGGTTCTCAAATTTGTTGAATTTTTTTTCAAATAACCAAGTGATTCTCAAAAAATCAAATAATCAACTCATGTATATAGTAAGGTTCTCAAACTTGTTAGAAAAAAAAAATCAAATAATCGACTCATATATTTAATAAGGTTCCCAAATTTGTTGAAAGAAATATCAAATAACCAATGCTTTTCTTTACTGCTCCTTTCATAAAAGTCACAGGTTCTTTAAGGTTTTTGAAATAACCAAAACAATGGTTCTTTGACTCTTAGTTGAGACTATTCTAAAAATCAAAATCCATGATTCGTTAAAAATTCAAATAATCATTCACACAACACCAGTTTTTTCACAACAATTTTTGGGATTTTTTGTCTAATATTATTTATTGCTTTTCCTTCATCAACTTTGAACCGTCACTATTTTTGTTGTGATTTCTCTCCACTTTTAATCATATTTTCCTGCTTACACTCTAACCCAACCTCGTTTCTCTTCTTATAACCCCCAAATCAACAGGATGCAACATGAAATTTCATTTGAATTTTCTAGTTCTCTATTTCTTTTTTCCTTCCACAAGGAAAAAACCCTAACTCAACCTTGTTTTGATCCCTTTAAAATTCCAACCAAGCTCGTAGTGACAAGAACACAATGAGTAGTACATTGGAAACAACACTTCTTTCTCCTCCTTCAAAATATGACCTAGTACTTATTATTATTATTACTATCATTGTATTGAGAGGATTTGGTTTCATGTGGTTGCTGGAGTCGGGTTGTGCAGCTTTCTGACTTACAGACTAAATAATATTGTGTGTTTTGGAGCAATTGGGGCACACTTCTTAAGACAGGCATAATGGGTGGCAACATGCACTCTTTTATTGTTCTTTACTTGTAAATCCTTCTGAATCATCGGGTGGCACCCAGATCAACAAATTGCATGCATAATTTTTTTAATGTCAGGGGACTGCAATACTACTACATACTAGTCACTGCCATCTCTGTTATGGGGGAGTAAGTGAATCATATGACATACCTATCAGTGATATGAAATATCCATAGTAGGTAAGGCCACACACACACACACACAACTTTGCCAATTTGGGTTAGAGAAAAAACATTGAATTTATTTTTTAATTTTAGAAAAAGATGATTTATTAGTGATCTAAATTTGATGACAATTTCTGAAATGAAAATGTTCTCATCATGTTTTTTTCTGATGAAACCCAACCCAACAAATTTGCAATTCATTTGATTATGTACTAGTATAGCCATTTGTTACTACAAAATTGAATTAGGAATATCGTAACGTCCTTAGGGCAGGGCATTCGTGGAATAAGTGCCTGCCTGAGGTTAAGGCAAGGGGGCACTAATTTCAGGAACACCCTACTCTGAGGCCGTTACATGACATAAAAGCACTGGATGAAATTTGTTCTCATTAGGTATCACTGGAAAAAATGACAAAGAACCATGAGGCATTTCGCCTGGCACTTTTGTGGAGAAAAAGCTCTGCTTGATAACATGCCTTTCAGGTATGCTAGAAATTTTATGCGGGTGCTTTATGTACCCAAATGTTGCATCAAATGCCATAAGCTACTGTCATAGATTCTGAGCCTAATCATTGAGCCTAATCATCTTGTTAAACCCAACAGTAATCCTTCTTTGCAAAGCATGTCAAATGGAGATGGAAAGATGCCAGCGCTTTATTAGGGCTTATGTTTTAACCAAAGTAACCCCCAAACCCAACCCTTGTGTGTGTGGCAGGTGGGGGAGTGAGGGGGAGGGGGGTTTTCTTTTCCACTTGATTTTTAAAAATAAAAGTTCTCCTTTCCATGATCAAGATTTTCACACCTACACTCCCACTATGTAGATTCTTTGTTTTAAAAATTTGGAAACCCACCTCAAAAAAGATTAATTAATTAATTTTAAATTTATTAATAAATTTTAATTTAAAGAAAAAACTCTCCAGATGAAGAATTCAATTTCATGTGCCAGACACAACACGTTGTAAGTAGTTGTTTGAGCCAAGTACGTAACAGCCCACCAGATTTATGCAAGTTATCAGCTTGGTGACTGACAAACACAAAATATTGCTGACAAAGAGTCTGGCATCAGCAAATTGACCACAATAATAGAGCCACAGGCACCCACCCGATCACATGTACTCTTCGTGTGAGTTGTTGTATAAGTAATTTCAGTTTATGTTAGCTAAACCGACAGTGCGCTTGTCTTTTTGGTCATTAAGTTTTTTTTCCCCACCGACCCCCCTCCCCCACATTTTAAGAAAAAAAAAGAAACTCAAAATCTGACCAAGCATTTGACGTTGTAATTTTCACAATATGAATATCCTCCCTTTCAATATTAATATTCAACCAATGAATAATAATGTAGGAGAACATCAGCTTAGCCTTTTTATGAATGAATTCTGTTCATATAAAATCTCCAGATTGCCCACCCCAACTCTTGCTGGTGACAACTTTACAGTCATGAAAATATCATTAATATTTTTAAAATAATAGGTAGTAAGAAGTAGTTGATTCAGCCTCTTGTTTCAGCCTCTTTCTGCATTGGAATGGTCAAACATAATAATAATAATAATATATGCATTTTCTCTGCTCTTGTTTGCCACTCCTACCTCTATTATATATGCCAGGCAAAAAGCTAGTCTTTTCTCTCAACATCTCAGTTTCAGCTTTATAGGGTGAGATAATAAGGCATCACAAACATGCTGGCCCTGCCAATAGATAAAAATGTTGTACATCTACCTACTGTGTCCACACTCTAAACACCCCCAAAAAAATCCGTTTCAATCTAAACAGTCTAAACACTTTTCATCAAAGAAACCGGTTCTTTTAATGTGAAACCGGTTCTAATGAGGTAAAAACTTCCAAAAGTTGGATCCAATGCTATCAGTCCCTGTCCCTGTGTGGACAGGGCCCAACAAAAAGCACCAAACCACTTACACCCAAGTGGTTGGGACTTGGGACCCATGACCACTTGTGACCTGGTTAAGGGTTCCAAGCACAACTAGGAGACATGAGATCCTTATTAATTTCTTATAACCAGTGTTGGCTGGTCATTGAGTTTTGACCCAGTTATCGACTAGGGTACTACTTATTATAACCTACCAGTCGATTATTGATTTTTTTGATAACCGGTTAATAATCTAACTGCCTACTAGTATTGAAGTTTCTCATTTGAATAATTTTCCTGGATGACTCACGTATCATCCAGGTCGGGATCAACCTTGAAATGCTAAACATGTTTATGATATAAATCAAAAATATAGAAGAATCGAATCAAAAATTAAAATTAAAATTAAAATTAGAAAACCCTATAACCAACTAATAACCAACATGATAATCAATGATAATCAATTAGTTATTTGATAACTTATCTTTATGCATAACTAGTGGTTAGTACCCAAAGATATTGATAACCTAACTGGTGCCTATAATTCTTTTACTAAACTACCCGACAGTTATGAAAAATTCAACAACCAGCCCAACATTGGTTATAACCAGTGTTGCACAGTTCTTTGGATTTTTGTGACAACCCTTGATTCTCCTTCTTCTTGTAACTCTAAAAAATCATCCAAGTTACATATCACATTTTAGAGAACCAATGAAGGTTCTAATTTTATTTTTTTGTTTTCAACCAATTCTCAAATGGGTGGCCCTCACAAATTTGAGGACCATCAATTTTCTTAAGTGGTTTTCTCAAACCAATTATCATAATTATAGTTTTTTTTATAAAAGTGACATCATTTTCCAATGTTTCCAAAGTTTAAATCAACCAATATTTTATTATAATGAAAAAGTCATCATTTTCCCCATTACAACCTCACAACTTCATTTTGTTTGAATTCCCTTTCAAAAACATTTAGCTTTTTTTCTAAATCTAAATCTTTCTATTAAGTCTACCAAGTTATAAAGTGAACTACTATTTACCATAAGATCATTGGGCCAATTTTTTCTCACAAAAATATATTATTCAACTACAATCTGCATGTCTTCTCTTCAAGTTTGTACGTCCAATCAAAGAAAAAATAATTTTTATTTCAATTCGTGACCCTACAATGTCATGAATCTTCCAAGTTAAAAAGGCAATTACAAAAAACATTGTTCCATGTTTCTTCCACCATTCCAAAGGGCATTTACTATCTTTCACATTGCCTTGATAATGTCAAAAATTCTTAGTCAATTCACTTGTTCCAATAGCCATTTCAAAACTATCCAAACTACAATCCTCATTAGTCACTTAGTTTGATAAAGATTATGACTTTGTCACAATATGCAACAACTAATAGCATTTCAAGAACATAGGGAATAGAGACATTTTATCATATTCCTAAACACTAATAGCATTTTGTTCATGTCCAATGAATAAAAAAACTGAATGAAAGCTCTTAAACTTAGGGTCTAACATCAAAGACAACATGTTATGTGCTTTCATTTTTTTTGAAGGAATGGAAGGAAAGATTCTGAAACAACACATTTTTTAAAATATGAGTTGTAAATATGTTTATTTCAGCAATAACAAGATTGTCACAACACACAAAAACAACAAGACACAAGGATTTTCAAAGGGCATGAACAAAGCATGACGAAAAGGCAAGGCTACTTCTAAGTCTAAACATGAAATATAAAAACCAAGGACGAACACAAAATGTGCAAAACATAGATTCAAAACATAACATTATTATGAAAACATGAAAAAAATAAACACAACCATGGTGCAAGATCATATTCAAAACTAATGTTGAATAAACTAAAAATAACATGAGGAGAACTACCTCCATTTATACATTACTAGAAACCTAGTTTAATGAAAAATATTTCAAAAATATTTACATTAATTCAAGATGTTTCAAAATATCTCAAACTAATTCAAGATATTTCAAAATAACTTGAAATATTTCAAAGAATCTCAAGGAATCTTCTTGGGCAAATTTTTTTATTTCATTAATAATGTGCAGTGGATGAAAGGTGGATCTTAATGGATGAACTTCATCCATGATTATGTTGGTGATCATGTTAACAATGACATTAGCAATGATGCCACAGATGTAATATGTGACAAGGAGTTTTTCCCATTAGGCTTTCAGCAAAAGCTTTTATTTCACATTATATTTTATTTTCAAGTTCATGGTTATGGCAACATGCAATGCATTATTGAATAACCAATGACAACATGACTCATTCAAAACACAAGCATTAATAACATGGGAGAAAAGATTCAGAATAATTTGTCAAATATGTTAAGTTAAAGGAATTAAAACATGTTTAAAAAATCCTCATTGTAGTTTGCATGTTAAAATAGATAACAATAAATTCTTTAAATTGTAAAGCCTCCTAGAACATGATAATCTTGTTAGTAGAATTGCAAAAAAAATAAATTCAAGTCAATGTTCATTCAATAGATTAATAGAATGCAAGAAAAAAAGTTTGAAAAATTCAAAAATCAAAAGGTGTTTAATAATACCTTGTTTTCACAATATTATTCAACTTCCTTTTATGAAGACTAACATTCATGCAATCCTTGTTCCATTCATGTTCCCCCTTACTAGATGTATTTGGCTAAGTAATGCACTTTTGCAAAATTGACTAAAGAAATTTTATGGAAACATATTTGAAACCTTTGCATTCTTTTTCATCTAACATGTACATAATTAATTTCAGATTTTTAAAAATTCTGAAAATAATTTAAAGCAATTTGGATAGTTCAAACAAGTTTTGAAATTGCAAATTGAACATGGTGGTCAACAAGCTAAATGTAAAATGTTATTGGTAGTGGCCACAAAAATCACATAAGAGAAGAGGAAGACAAATCTGAATATTTTGTAGATCACATGAACATGAAGAAAACCATGAGAGAAAAAAATATTAATACATGATGGTCACCAAGTATGAATATTGAAAAATGAAGATTCAAAAAGGTAAAAAACAAAAGATAAAGGTCAAAAGGGATTTGAAAAATTAAAAAAAAATTCAAAGTAATAGAGTAGTCATCAAAGATTTGTCATTTAAAATAAATTTTATTATATACATAATGCATTAAATTGTGTTATTTCAACTAAAATTTAAGAAACCTAGATTGCAAGTTTTTAAAGCTCAACTTATTCATCAATTGCTAGCATATTAGTATTAATACAATTAAAATATTTGTGATTCTATAGCATTTAAATAGGCAAATGCATTGGCACCATCTTGAAATAGAAATTTGATTGGAGAACATCATTGCATGGTCTATAAACAATAATCCAAGCCAGTTGTAGGCAAAATTCAATAATTGAATGTGATAAGTAAAGATAATTCAAGAGTGAACCATGAAAACTCATGGAATGAATTATTTTCAAGTAATAAGGTAAATAGTTCATACCTAAAAGAAGTTGAATAATTCCAACATCCCCATTATCATTTTTCATAAATTTCATGATTTAAGAATAATTTGGTAAAAGGAGTCAAACAAGGCTGAAAATGTTTTATAATGATTTCATAATGGAAACCAATTATCCTCACTGATGGCAAGTCACTCAATGTTGACCACAAACAAGATGCAAGGCCTAACAATTGGACCTTATTCCTCAACAACTTATGTCCTTTAAAAGTTTCAATGAAAAGACCACTACATTTGGAAATTCAAAGGGCCTTGTTTGGTTCATTATCAATGAACAACATTTAGTCTTCTTTCCCATAGGCTAATCCTTGACATGCAAAATACACACATGAAAAAAAAAAAAAAAAAAAAACAAATTTTGCATGCAACACTTTTGGCCAAGCACTCTAAAGGGATCAATGATAATTTGTGTTTCACACTAGATTTGATCCAAATAATCATTGATGTTGTGACATTAGACTACATACCATATATACACATTGAACTACATTATACACCTTTGGAAGAATTCCTTCAATCTAAGTTTGTTAATTAGCTAATTTGTACATGATCATCTTAACTACACTTTTTGTTCAAACTATCAAAGAATTACAAGGTGGTGATTCTGGATCACAAGCACCCATTGATATAATTGTACTGCTTCATTCAAATTAGGTTGGTTTGCTAGATATCACAAATTAATCAATTATGGGCAAACAACATGTTCATTTGACTATATAAAAAATGACTTCAAAGATGACCTTGGAAGAGATTTTGAAAGGCATCAGTATTCAAGTTCTTGAAACCAAATATACCATTAATTTGGGGCAACTTTTGAAGATTATACCAAACATCACGCGATACATATTCAAGTTGGTTAAGATTATTCAATCAATACAACCTAAACATGTTTATCTTAAACCAACATGTGCATTAGTCGCCATCGATCATCAAATGGCAATTATTTAAGTTAAAGTTGGTAAGAATTTTATTGATGATGTGCTCCTTAATGGAGGTTCGGGAGTCAATATTATTACCGATAAGTTAATAGTACAATTAAGTTTGTTTAAGCCCCATCCAAAACCTTACAATCTCCATATGGCAGATCAAACCATAGCCAAACCATTTGGTATAATTAGGAATCTAAAGATATTTGTTCATGGTATTGCCTACATGGTCACATTCATTGTCATCAATAGTAACATTCTAGATTTTAGCTACTCAATGTTGCTAGGGCATCCATGGTTAAAAGATGCAAAAATATCCCACAATTAGGGAACCGATACTATTACCATACAAGGAACAAGTATAATAAAAACAATACTTGTTACTAAGAAATTAGGTGTTCAAACCAAAAGACCATAAATCCTAGTTTGTTATGATTTCCATTCTAGAATATTTAATGAAAAAGAAAATGTTATGTTTGCTATAGAATTGGGTCTATTTTCAATATGGACCATAGGAATACCAACCCAAACTGAACTAATTTCCAAATTAAACCACATATCAGACATTGAGATGGTAGAATAGGTACCAAAAACATTTGTTGAACTATTATGTGTTTTACATGTTAATTTAGTTATACCATCTGATATTGTAAAACAACATTTACTTGAGACATTTTTCCATCTAGAAGTTGGAAAAATGATCATTGATGAAACACTTGTTTTGGAATTAGTTCAAGATCTAACCATAGCATGTTGGATTGTAATTGAAGAGCAATTGACTAAATTCACTTTGGGCACTGAGAAGAGTGTGCAAAAGTGAAAATGAATATTTCACTTGAATTGATATGTTGTCACAAAACAATTTATTAAGCTCTTAAACAAGTTCAAGGACATTTTTGCTTGGACATACAAAGACCTAAAAGGTACTCCACCAGAGATTGTTCAACACAAGATTAAATTTAACATTACAATATCACATCTTCATCAAGCGAGGTATCAAGTGAATCCTAATTATGTTACCATTGTCAAACATGACATAAACAAGTTACTTGTTGTTGGTTTTATCAAACCGGTTGAGGAAGCAACTTGGTTATTGCCTATAGTGGTTGTGCTTTTTAAAAATGGGAAATTATGAATTTATGTTGTTTTTAGGAAACTCGATGCAACAACAAAAATGGATTGTTACTCGTTGCCTTTCACTAATGAGGTCATTAACATTATAGTTGGACATGAAGTGTATACCTTTTAGATGGATTTTTCGAGTATCACTGAATCTCAATTGCACCAGAAGACCAGCACAAATCCACGTCTATGACAAATTGGGGGGCTTTTGTGTGGGTTGTAAAGCCATTTGGTGTAAAAAATGGACTGCTTACTTATCAAAAGGTAGTTACCAAAACATTCCATGAATACATTAATGTATTCATGAAGATTTTCCTTGATGATTTTACAATATTCAATGACCTATCTACTCACCTTGAAAAGCTTAGAAAATGTCTTTTTAAATGTAAAGAATTTGTTATTAGTTTGAACCCATACAAGTGTGCATTCATGGTTTTTTCAAGAACTATCCGAGGTTTCATAATGTCTAAGGAAAGCAAAGTTATGGATCCTAGGAAAGTTGAAGCCTTATATTGAACATGCTAGTACTTACTACTATTTAGGAAATACATGTGTTCAATTGGATGGCACAATTTTACAAGTGTTTCATAAAAAACTTTGGATTAATTATGTCACCTATCATCAAGCTACTTAGCAAAAAATGAAGTTTTTGAATGGACAAAACAGTGCCAAAATGCTTGGGAAGATATTAAAAATTGGTATACGCAAGCCCCTATTATGATTAATCTGAATTGGAAACTTGAATTTCATGTCGACACATATGCATTTCAGTTGATACTAAGAGCAATACTTATTCATAACCCAACTCGTAAGTTTGACCAATTGGTTATATATGTACGCCTCCAAATTACTAAATTCAGTCGAGAAAAATTATACCACTATTGAGAGGGAAATTTTAACAATGGTTTATGCCCTACACAAATTCAAACGTTACTTACTAGGTAACCGGTTTGTATTTTATGTTGATCACATGGCCCTTGTGTATTTAGTTAACAAGCCATTTTCTAAACATCCTAGCTTCCAACTATATAACATTCATCTATACTCTTTGTGGTATAGAATATGGTCTTACAAAAAATGGTTTTGCCTTATTCACATTGGGAAAATGATGAATTTTTAGTCTATTTTGTATAAACTATGTTTCACTTAGAGCAATTTCTTGCATCCTATCTTATAAATTATTTTGGACTTTTTTTTTGTCTATGGTTGTTTTATAGAATCTATCTTTAACATTTATTATCCCACATGTCTAACAAATCCATCCCTCGTTTCATTATTAATCTATGGACATTTTGTGATGGCATGTCCTCCAACTTTACAATAAACATAGATTCTAGAAAGAGTTTGAAGCAACTTAGTTGAATCATCATAATCGTAGTTCTTACATTTTAGATTTTTTCTTTTTCTTGTGATTCTTTTACTTTTGTGACCCATTTGAATTAGTAATGCCTCCTCCAAAACATTCACATGTGCATCATCATACACATAGGTTCTTCGGTAATTTGCATCCACCCACTCTACAATACTAGGATCATAGTTATCTTGTATGTCCTAGTCCTTTACTAGTTCATGATATTCTAGCAATGCTAACTGATACACAAATGGTGCATTTGTGTGTCTATTATAATCACTCCTCCAACTATTCATAGGTTTTCAAATTGAAGAATTTCCAAGGTGTCTACCAATAGCAATTCGTCCCTTGGATTTATCTTTTCCCCATGTTCTTGAATAGTAAATGATGTTTGTAAAACATGGATACCCCCTTCTCTTGGGTATATTTTAAACCTGATCCCCCTCAATGGAAATTGCTTTCTATACCCAAGACGTCTCTACAAACTCCCTATCCATACTTCTCTTTTTGCTCCCATTCTCACTTAAAACACTTGATGTCCATCATGTTGTTCTTCTATTCACAAACTTTTGGGTTCCAAAATTGTACCCATGTTTGGTGTTTCATCCACTTCTTGGTCCACATTTTAATTTTTTTATGGAATTCATGTTGCTTAACTTTTTGATCCATATGCCTCTACAAACTTCGAGTCACCATCTAATTCATATTATTCTATAAATATTAAATTTCCCATTTTTTTAGTATACTTTCCAATTTGAGTCCTTACAACCTTTATTGCTTAAACTTCCATCTTCTATTTCCAAAAAAATTAGAAATCAAAATCTTCAAATTAAAAAAAAAACCTTATTTCGGATTTTGAGATCTACAAAAAAAAAGTTTTCAATAAATCCAAAATTGTTCACAATATTTGTTGTTGTTTCTTGCATAAAAAAGAAAAATTTCTTGAGATGGTTGCCAAATAGTAGGCGCAAATTCTATCTTAGAATTTTTTTTTGCTTATTTAAAATAATATAATGACATGATATGTCAAAGATGAACTTAGTGCAAGCACATACATAATTAGGCCCCTTAATCCATGGTCCAAAAAAACAACAATACATAATTAATAAATTAATTCAACAAATTAAACTTCATTGGTCTTTTTTTTTGCTACATGATCCATGGAAGGTGCCAACAAAACAATGAAGAATGGACAACATTACAATTATGAAATGCAAAGTCAAAATTTCAAGATTTGCAACAAGAATTTTTTTTATTGAAAACCCCCCAAAACCAAATAAACCAAATAAAATGTAAACATGTGCACACCAAAGATAGGTCCTTATACCTTCAATGCAACACATCCCAAAAAAAATGAATTGGTAACTAAAAATTAAAACACAAAATGAATCTTGGATCAACAATTATAGTGCTAAAATATCATATGAGTGTAAGAAATTGAAAGCACATGCCAAAACCTCCAATGAATTACCTCTTATTAGTAGCTAAATTGGACAAGGATGTCAAAAATGATATAAGAGACCAACACAACTCTTTACAAATTGTGAAATGCAACATCCATATTGCATCATATTCATCATCCAATGAAAGAATGCACGAAGTAGATGATCCTACTACTTCAAATATGAAACTATTCTTTCGATCAAGAAAGCCTTATTAATGTACATAAATGATATTGATGCAAAAAAAAGTTATAACAAATATTCAAATTTGTGTGACATGTACAATTTGTAAGATCTTTGATAACTATTGGTCAATAAATTATATGAAAAGAAAGAAAATAAAACAAAACATAGAAAATGACAAAGGTGTTGCAATATGATTATAACTTGCTTATTTGGTGTTGTGAAAGGAATAGAATCTAATGAGAATGGAAGCAATCTAAACAACTTGGAACATGTCATCTCAATTGATCTGAAAAATATGGCATGTGGGGATGAATGCATTTAGCTCTAAGGAATAGGAATATGAACACTAATGGGTTTGGGTTTGGGTGTGGTGATTTAGTTGCAATGAGCCATGCCATTCAAGTTGTGGAATGTAGTATTGAGTTATTTAAGATGGGGAGAGAATTTGTGTAGTTGATTTGTTGGGTATCATGCCTTTATCATGCTAAAATTGCAATACAATAATTCTATGATTATATAACACTTCAATGAAAAACCTCTACCATTACATTTACAAACATACATTTGCATTTATTTTGGGAAATTTTATAAACAAATTCATCTTTCATAGGATGAAACACTACCCACTAACTCAAGACCCATTGTGGATAGAAAGCAAAATGATTTCTCATTTTTTCAAAAGTGTCAACTATCTCCTTGGAACCATGGTGATTATTAACGAAACAAATATATACAGTTTGGATTTTTTTAAATTGTTTTTTACCATGTAAATATCTAGATTTTCATTCACATTTAATGCACATGTGTTATATTTTTGTATTCACAAAGTTGTATAATTAAGTTGCCCATTATATGTTTGAACAAATAATGTGCTCAAAATGAGGTTTAATATTTAAGGTTATTAATTTTTTGGTCATTTTTTACATTTTCATTATCGAATCTTTTCCAAAAGAAATCATTTAATAAATTTTAAGGTTTTTTTTGTTGGAGCAACATATCTTTTTAAATAGGGTGAAAGCACACTACATGTGAGTCAATTTTCACCAAAAAAGGTGATGTATAACTAGTATCATAGTACACAATAAATTCAAATTTTGATGGCATCATTTGACAATAGTAAACATAAGCAAAAAGCCCTAGAATGTGCACAACATTTTGGAATTCAAATTCCACTTTAAATCAAGATTAATTTCAATCCAACAATCATATGAAGAGGATTGAATAAAATCAATGTACACAACATATATAATGTGTAGTTTTCCATCAACCATAGGGCCTCATGTTTGTGGTTCATAAGACATTATTAAGAAGAAATTTGAAAAAGTAATGCAATGTCCAACTATAAAATATTTTTCTCTTTGATTTGGTATTGGTTTTTTTCTTTTAATACATAAATTATTTTGCATTTATTGCTGAAAAAATGAAACAAAACATATTTTTAATGAATTTTCAACCAAAATCTTTAAACAACTTATAGATGGTCCTAGATTCAATTGATGTATATCAATATCATTGACCACAAAAAGTTTCACCAAAAGATTCCATTCACAACCTTAGTTTTGAAGTATGTATGCAATTTTTCATACTTCATGATGAGTATTAATTTATCACAAATATATTTCATATGTTGAAGTTCACCAATGTTTGTTGGAGTTTTTTTAAAATTGATTGTCTTAAGTTGAAATCTAATCCAATATACTTCAAACAAACAAAAGTAATCCAAGATGCGTCTATATTTACACAAACAAACCAAATGTAGAAATGTAGTATTTGTTACTACAATTTTTGGGGGGCATAGTGTGCTTTTACCCAATAACCAATTAAAAAAATGGTATACCATTCAGTTTTTTATCACAAAAGAGAATACATCTTGGTATTACATTGATTTGGATTTCTTTTGGAAATATTTAATGATGTATGTTTTGATTTGAAATTGTTAAGGTATGTGTTTATTTCAATTGAATAATTTTATTTTAATTCAATGATACTGAATTTGAAAGTATAATTAAAACAATTAATTAATTTAACAATATTTTAGGTATTTTCCCAAATGCAATTGGTTATCAAATAATGCAAATGCACATTAAACATCATTTTCCTTTATTGTAATAGTCATGTTTCACCAATTTTATGGTCATAATGTATTAGGCCAAAATATGGAAATCTTTATGTGGAATACTTATCCATCAATATTTTCATTATTTAACTTCATCAAAATGATGAATGTTGTACCCAAGAAAAGAAATTCCCTAACATTCACACAGTGGTTTAAAAACATGGGATCCATTCATGCACTTTTTTATTTCTAGCACAAATTCAATGGTAAGTTTTTCCAAAGTTAATATAAGATGAAAACATGAATAGGGGGATTGTTTGGACTATCACACTTGTAATTATTTTGGATTACATACAAATGTAAAATTTAAATCCATATTCAAAATTAACATTGTCAAAATTTTAATTATTCATGTTGTCATAAACTTTAATGAGAATCATCATAAAAAAATTGGATGAATTCTAAGAAGATTATGGACTCATAATGGACATTTGAAATGATGACCTTGCATTTATTACATAGAGAAAATGAAAAATGTGGAATCAAAAAAATGTCAAAGTAGTGTTAAAATAAAAATAAAGTAATAAAGCATCATCATGTGAAGAATATATTAGTGAAGCACATTGAAACTTTCCTAATATATATTTTTAATTTTTAAAAGTTTTAAATGATTTGATTGTTATAAATGTCATTGTTGAGAGTTCATTTCACATTAAAATTTTAAATCTTTTGCATGGATTTTTTGATCAATCACATGTTTAGGAATATTCCATAGGTTGATTTATTAATATTTATGATTAAAATAATAGGGGATAATTATAGGATTTATGGTTTGATAATTATTAAAATTGCAAAAAAATCACTAGTGTTAGATTATGGACTTTCAAATGCCACTTTTGAGACACCTAACCATGTTTTTGCCCTACAGGGAAGATTTTGGATAATCCTTTGTACGTTCATTTGCTTTGACAATTTAAGATGAAAAATGGAGGGCCATATCAAGGATTATGAAGGTTGTTTAAATGGTTTTACTTTTCTTTTCTTCATTAGAAAGATCCAAAAGGAAGTTCTTATTGTTATGATTTGCTCGTTTTCAAGGAATGGTGACATTTACCGTTGCAATTTCTTTGTGTTCATATAGTTTGATGAAAATTCTAACTTTTTTCATTTGAGATCTTACTTTACAATTGTTGGAGGATGTTGAAAGGTGAGAGTTCTTGAATGGTTGCATTGATCCATGTCTTTTTTGTGTCATTCTTTTTCATCTTATGCTTCCTCTTATGCAAACCTTATTTTGTTTCCCTTTGACACAATAAAGCAAACACAAAAACAATGAATGAACTTTTGTATAGATCTTTAAATAAACATAGGGTTGGAAGCTTCAAAACCTACAAATCATTTCAATTGCATTTGGAGTTTTTCAATGCCAAGTAAGGTTTTTTAATCATGGTTGAAATTGTGAAGAGATAACTTGTAAAATGTGCAATCACTTTTTGTTCTAGGCAAGTTGCCATGTCAAATAGACCTATTAGGGCAATGCACATTTATATGTATTATGTTTTTTTTCTATAGCTTACGTGGAAACAATAAGGGTATTTTATGTGGATCTTTATGAAAGTTTCAACGTTAGGTATGGTCATTGATGTCATGAAACAATTACCATTGACAATTTCTACCCATAAAATGGAACTCTCAATTTTGAATAAACGCACCAATTTCTAGTTGAAGGATTTGCAACCATATTGATTTGTAACAAAAAAAAAACCATAAGCTAACATTGAAATTAAGATAATTTTTTTTGTTGTTGTTTATCACCATGGATAAGGCCATAATTATTTGTTTGTTGTTATTATTAAATACAGAACTATTAGAAAACAACCAAGTTTATCAATTTGGACATCCTTCTCTTTGTTTTGGGTTGTCAATTTGGACCCTTTAAACTTGGCACATTTTGTGAGTTGTTTGCTTGGTGTTTTGGTGTTTCAAATGCCATCATTGTAATCATTTTTTACAAAGGGGTAAGTAAGCAAATGGGTCATAAGAACATGTTTGATGAATTTATATGAAAGCATCCCAAGTTTCCTCAAACAACACTTGCACCTTATTCATTTATGTTTTCCAATTTTAATTAATTAAAAAAAAAACCATAGTAGATTTGAGTAAGCACAACCAATTTGTTTATCACATGCTTTTTGTTCTTCCTACTTGTTACAAATTACAAAGAATGTCATCATGATTTTTTCTTTTTATACAGATGTAACATTAGACCACCATCACATATTATAAAAAATTAAAGGACATTGTAACTAAATATGGAATCTAGTGTTTAAGAAAAGGAATATTTAGAGTTTCAGTATCAAGTTGATAATCTAGTGAAATGGGGCATTCAAAATACGTTTCATGTTTTCTTAGTAGAAAACACAAACTTGGATAAATGGTTATATGTTGATATTGGAAGAAATGAAATGCATTAAGATTTGAAAATTTTACTACACCATAAAAGACAACATTGTTAATCATTGTGAAAATATTTTTCCAAAAGTTAAAAAAGTAAAAGGAAGATAAAAATTGAAAAAGGCCAAAGCCAAGATACACAAATTGGTTTCATGAACAAGATTAAATTGGATGGAGGATGGTAGTCAATGCTCTAGAGAATATGAATCAAAGTTTTTTTGCTAGCACTTATCGATGTCATAATGTCATAATTAAAGAAGGATAAGTCCCTTCAATGAGAGTCTTAACCATGTAAATATCAAGTTATTGAATCAATCATCCACATAAGAACTTGTGTGTGCAAAGGAGGCTGAAACTAATGAAAACATGAAAGGTTTTGAAAAAAAAAAGGTGGTAAAAAGGAAAAGGGATTTTGAAAAAAAATTAAATTGAAGTGAAAGGTTGGGAAAAAAAGGTTTGAAAGGGTTTGAAAAAACTTTTGAAGGTTTCAAACTTCCACAAAAACCTTCATATCTTTCTATCAAAAAATTTAATGTATTTGAGAGTGCATGATAGGGGGGGAAGAACATATTTATGGAGGCCAACTTTATTAAATGTGCTAGGTTGGAATTTTTGGTTCTCATGCAATTCAAGAGCTTGGCGTAGGTTTTAAAACAATGTGGAGAAAGATGATTAATAACATGGAGTAGTGCAAAGCGAAAGTCACAATCCCAATGCCTTCTTCAAAAGGCCTTTCACATCATGGCAAGTGAAAGAAAAAATGATTTGAGATCTATATGTTTGAATTTGAACTATCTCAATCCTCTTTGAGTTGTCCACCTTCCCTCAAGCTACATCACTTCACTTAAACCTCTCCCAAGCCCTAACACCATTTGCCTTCCCTCTTTCAAACTTCCTCGTTTTTGACATACCCCTTAGACCTTAGACAAACCCCTCTCTCTTTTCTTCACATCATTTAACCTTCCTCCTTCAAGCTTTTAAACCCCTTTTACACATTTCTTAGATGTTCCTTCAACTTTGACAAACCTTGAACTTCCCCCAATCAAGTTCTCTTAGCTTGTTTAAATTATTTCTCTTATTGTTTCACCTTTCAAATTCATGTCTCACCCATCTCAAATCAATTAAACACTTTGTTTTATTGCCTCGTCTTTCAAACCCCTTTTTCTTTCAATCAAACCCTTTCTTTTTACATTTCCTATTTCACCCATTTCAAATCAATTAAACGATTTGTTTTATTGCCTCAACTTTCAAACCTTTTTTTCTTCAATCAAACCCTTTCATTTTATATTTCCCTTTCATTTTCATTATTGTTATTTCCTTTTGTCAAAATATTCACCCCTCCTTTATGTTATCTCATTTTCGATAACCATAACAAATTTTACATAGACCTTGACATGCCTTAGAAATACCTTAATGCACCCTAGACAAACCCTAATAAACCTTATACGCACCTTAATACTAAATAGACCTTCAACAAATTCCACACCTTACCAAACCTTTATCAAACCCTAAAAAACCCTAGACAATTGTTATACTCTAACAAATATTGTACACACCTTGACATAAAAAAGACTATCATTTGTAATTAAAAAAGTAGTGTGCATCTATTTTTCAATTATTAAAAAAATTGTAAACAACATTTTTTAGTTACAAAAATTAGTTGTAAAAAACAAATTTTCACAAACACATCATTACATGTTAACAAACCTTAATAAACACAATGGTACTAGTTGGTTACAATGTCAATTTTGGGTAGTACAATTTAAAATAAACCTAGGTGATACCTATTGTGATATAGAAGGCTATTTATGCTTCCTACAAAGAAGAGTACTTAGACTTTCCATTTTAAGAGGAAACATTCAAGGACGGATTGCAAGAGACATTCAAGGAGGTGAAAATAGGATGTCCAATGAAAAACACTTTGAAAATGCTACTTTGTAGTTTGATGAAATTTTAACAACATTAAAATCACCAACCAAAATTGTTTAAAGGGACGACAATCCCTTGTAAATGGTATAAAAATGACACGTGCAATTTCAATAAACAGACATGCGATAGTTCATGTAGGGATTAGTGCTCCAAACTTTGCATGAACTTCAAACCCTAATGTAGCAACTAAGAAACCAAAAAAACTCATGCCAAAGGCTATAATGTTGCACATTCAATGCATGAGTATTGCATCCATGGCCAAACAATTTCTATCAAATAATAGCACTAGATATGTTTTGTTAATCTTGACATTACCCAAAAAATATATAACAAAGTTAAAATTGCAAATCTCAAGCAAGCTAGAGATATGATTGCAATCTTTGAAAAGGAGTTCAAAATGGAAGTAAATCTAATCCTTGGTATCTAGCTAAAGTTTTTGAAATTCTCCAAAGTCTTATAGGTATATGAAAATAAAAGTTTCCGAAATAAATTGAAGATTTCCAGAATTAAAATGGAAGTTTTCATAAATCAAGTAAAATTTCGAATTTTTTTTTTCGAATTTTTGTTTCCAAAAAAAATTTCTAAAAGTAAAATTGAAATATCTAGAAATAACATAT
>Ga0209208_10002186_pt1 | contig 27957 bp, 21 predicted proteins | sample S1TSphfallax_3_FD_187694 | JGI IMG/M metagenome (GOLD analysis project Ga0209208, IMG submission 187694) | Host-associated microbial communities from peat moss isolated from Minnesota, USA - S1T2_Fd - Sphagnum fallax MG (SPAdes) (version 2) | ecosystem: Host-associated > Plants > Peat moss >...
AAGAGTGATAACAAAACTCGAAACACAACCATTTTTATGCTCTACTTTTTTTCTTTCTTTTAGTGGTTCTGCCTGACTTTTCAGGGAGAGAGAATCTAAGAGACTAGAGGTGCATTCACACCTTATGCTAAGTCAGTGTTAAGTGAAAATCTTAGGTGGCATCTTAGGTGTCATCTTAGGTGGCATCTTAGGTGTCATCTTAGGTGGCACCCAATGTTAAATGGGTGATTTGTTTCATGTTAAAATGAATGTTTTAGCTTAATGTGAAAATCTTCATGGTAAATAGGTTTAGGTCCTAAATGCCTAACTTGGGCAGATTGAAAAGATTTTTTCTAGTTCAGCCTTGACTCCTAGTGTAACGCCTTTGGGGCTGATTTCAACTTTTTGCACCAATAGGAATGCTTGATTTGGGTTGTACATTGGCCCTGACTCCTGGTGTGAATTGGGCCTAAAGTGTAAAATGAAAGAATTGGAAATTTATTTACACTCTGCATCCACAATACCCTATTCACACTGTTGAGCAACAAACGCCCCTTTTGTAGATAACACTTCCTCTTCTTGTTTCCCAGTGCGCGCGCGGATTTCGTTTCGCTGCGGACATCCGTGGCAGCGAAGATCTTGTTGCTGCGGGAATTCGGTTGCTCTTGTTGCTGCCGATTGCATTTGTTTGTTGCTGGAATGGTTTAGAAGAGCATTAGAAAGAAAGCGCTATTTGCTTTCAGTTGTTGTTGTTGTTGTTGTTTGGAACTCTTTCTTCTCCTCGGAGTGTGGAGAGGATCAGAAGTGGTGGTGGTGGTGGTGGTGGTGAGGTGGTCTCTCCGTGCAGAGAAAGTGTGTTCGCTTGCAAGAGGAGAAAATCTTGTAGGAGAAATATTGGAAAACTCCATCTATTCTTTCTTGTTACATGCAAGTTATGAAGCTTGATATGGTTATGGTAGCTATGGCGGCTCCGCCGCTCTCGACTTCTGGTGGTTTTGTTTCCGTGGCTTCAACGTCTTCATCGTCGTCTTCCGGCAGTCCTCTGCCGCGCGCACAAAAGTGTCTCTTGCGGGCGGAGAAGACAACACGGAGCGCGGCGAAGTTCTGTAGAGGTGGAACCTGGAGGTCTGGAAGAGCTAGTCCTCGGCGAGCTTCATGTACTGCGCAGATTCTTGCTGCTGGTAAGATGGATTCTACCTTTGTGTAAGTCGTTTGTCGTAGTTCTGAATGGAAACAGACGCATTGTTTCTAGTTGACGGAGATGATGAGAACATCATCAAGAATGTCGGATTCTCTCTTTGTGTTGTGGAGCAGAGAAGATGGCCGTAGTCGTTGTTGTGATACGGGAAGTTTGCACTCCATGAGCAATTTTGCTGCTGCATTTGGCAATTCGAATTCCGTTGCAAACAAACGTGACTGTCCACTGTGCAGAGCCTGGGGAAGCTGCTGCAGAGGTGGATGCCACTACTGAGCCTCTGCTCCTGCGAGCCTCGCGAGGAGAAGAAGTGGAAAGGCCTCCTGTCTGGATGATGAGACAAGCTGGACGTCATATGAAGGTATAGATAACTGGACATCCATGTTGGAAGAGGGGGGAGATTCTCATGTTGAGATGAAGCTCTTCTTCTTCTTCTTGAGGGCATCCTTTCTCCTTTTTTACTTAGCCTTTGTTTAAGATTTTTCTCTTCACCTGCATTGACACTCTGATGGGGTTGTGTGGACAACCTGCCAACTGTCTCACCAACAAGAGAAGAAGCACAAGAGGAGCAGGTGCAAGCAGATGCTCTCTTGCAGAACAGAAAACAGTGGTTTCCATTGAATGGAGGGACATAGATAATGTTTCTGAGAGTTTTTTGGATGGAATCTCTTCTGAGATCTACAGCAATAACAACAATGCATCCTCTCCTACTGCTGCTACTGCTGCTGCTGCTGCTGCTGTTGATGCGGACAAAATTGTTGGAGAAGCTGATGATAGCAAGTTCTTGTCATCAATGACCCAGGTAAGTGAGTCATGCCCAACAAAACCCTAATCCCCCATGGAAGAATCCTGCAAATTCCACTGTATTGTATGTCAAAACCGAACCCACACACGAAGGAAGGTGAGGTAGAGCCAGATTGATGAAGCTCTAGATGTGTGATTAAGAACCCTAATCCCCCATTGAAGAAGAACTCTGCAAATTCCACTGTCTTGTATGCAGGTCAAAATCAAACCCACACAGGAAGGAAGGGGAGGTAGAGCCGGATAGCTGAAGCTCTAGATGGGTGACGATGATGATTCTGTATTCAGGGTTGGTGCAATTGTTGGGTTGCAGATGGATTTGAAAGAGAGCATGAAAGGGCAACAATTGCAGTCGCTTTCATCAAGTCTTCATCACAAGAGACGATTGTGGCAAGCAAAGAGGGATCGATTTGGTCTATTAGACCCACTGAGAAATCCACAACGGACAATCACAAAACTGACCTTAGCTGTGGAAACTGCTCCTTCCGGCAATGCCATTGAAGAGATCATGATGAAGTCTGGGTTGAAGTGTAGTCCACGGGAATTGAACACCATTCTGAGTGCTTTGAAGGATACAGAAAGGTCAGTCGAGTTCTTCGAATGGATGCGCAGCAGTGGGAAGACAAAAGCAAACACTCATGCATACAATTTCATGTGCAAAATTCTTGTACAGAGACAAGCGTGGTCAAGAATTGATCTCCTGTTGAAGGAGATGGTGGAGGATGATTGCAAACCTGATGATTTCACGTACAACACGCTCATTCAATTTGTGGGGAAAGCAAGGTACCCACAACATGCAACGAAATACTTCCATGAAATGCTTCACATGGGTGTTACGCCTAATCGGCAGACGTACAGCATGATCATGATGCTGTACCAGAAGTTTGGGAAATTGGTAGAAGCAGAGTTTGTTTATCAGCACATGATGCAGAGTGGGTTTATTTCTTGCACTGCATGTTCCGCCATGCTTACTTTGTATACTCGAGGGGGGCTTTATGAGAAGGCGGAGCAAGTGATCCAAGACATGCAGGTGAAGGGTGTGGCACCTGATAGGGATAACTGGCTGAAACAGCTGAATGCATATGGGCAACAAGGGAAAGTCAAGCAGGCAGAACTGGTGATGTCCGCCATGCAAGAAGCAGGGATGACTCTTGGGATTGTAGGCTACAACTCTATGATCACTGCTTATGGCAAAGCAAATAGGTATGAGAGTGCAGTGGTTCTGTTTGACAAGTTGAAGGAGGCTGGCCTTCAGCCTGACGAAGTGACCTACAGCTGCATGATTGGTGCATGTGGTCGAGAAGGGAAGCTTAAAGATGCACTTACTTTTCTTGAGGGAATGAAGGCAAGGGGCATTTGCCCATCATTGTCAAACTTCAACACTCTTATCAACCTTCATGGAAAGTCTAGAAATGTGGTGGGAGTTGTGCGGGTGCTTTCAGATATGAAAAAGTTAGGGTGCAGACCAGATTCGCATACTCTAGATGCAGCTGTGAAAGCATTTGAGAGGGCAGGAAAATCAAAGAAGGTGATGCAAGTGCTGACACTTCTGCGAGATGCAGGATGGTTTCCAAGTATTGCCTGCTATGGAACTTTGCTACATATCTACTTGAAATGCAGCATGCAGCAGGAAGCTTTACAAACGTTTTATGCTTTACGAAAAGTGGAGGTTGCACCAAAGGAGTATATGTGTCGTAGCCTCATTTGCTTGTGTAAAGAGTCAGGAATGTATGATGAGGCTGTCAAGGTGTTCACAGAAATGCAAGCAGCAGGTGTGATGCCAAGCATGGAGAGCTCATGCACGATAATGAATGTTTACAGCTTGATGGGTGAGGTGGCGGAGGCAGAAGCGCTGTTCAATAACTTGAGGCAAAGTAGGCAGAAGCTAGACAAAATAGCATACAATGTGATGATCAATGTCTACATGAGGGCTGGAATGAATGAAGAAGCAACAAGCCTTTTCAATACAATGGAAGAGCAAGATGACCTTGTTCCAGACTCATACACATTTCATTCAATGCTGAGACTTTACCAGAAGTGCAACATGCCTCTGGAGGCAGAGAAAGTGTATTGGAGGATGGTGAATGCAGGAATTGAACTTGACGAGGTCATGTGCAATTGTGTAATCAACTGCTGTGGCAGGGCTTTGCCATTGGAAGAGACTTCTAGAATTTTCCAAGACATGATTGGCATGGGTTTTTGTGCCAACAATATCACTTTTAACGTGATGATTGATCTTTACGGGAAAGCAGGGATGCTTGATCGTGCCCGTAATGCACTGAAGCTTGCACAAAGCCAAGGGGCTGCAGATAAGATCAGTTTCAGCACGCTCATCAATGCTTATGGGAAGCGACATGACTTTCCAAAGATGGAAGCCACCCTTTGGGAGATGCAGAATGCAGGGGTGGGTGGGTCACTTGAGGCATTCAACTCCATGCTCGACTCTTATGGAAAAGCTGGCCTCCTTGACAAACTAGAGGATGTGCTGGAGCGCATGAAGAAAGCTGGGTGTTGCCAAGACTTGTCCACCTACAACATTCTTATCAACATATATGGCCGGAATAATCAGCTCGGCAAGATGGCTGACATCTTCCAGGAGATGCAAGTGAGTGTTTTTAAGTCAGTTTTCCTTTTATTATATTGCTTCTTTTGGCACTGGCACTATGCTGATATCATAGTTACACTTTTGGGCCTTGATTGACTCAACTTTTGCCTCTTTGTTTGATGCAGGATGAGGGTTTGCAACCAGACAGATGGACTTACAACACAATAATCAGAACATATGGGTGTGCGGATCTTCCAGACCAGGCAGTGAAGACATTCAAGGAGATGCAAGATGCAGACATCATGCCTGATCGAGTTACATATATCAATCTCATTGGAGCATTTGAGAAGACAGGCAACCTCTTGGAGGCAGCACGGTGGTCTCTTTGGATGACTCAAGCTGGCTACTCCAAGTGACACCATTACCTCCTGTGGATGACTCCAGCTGGCCACCTACTCCAAGTGCTGCCACTACGTCCTGTGGATGACTCCAGCTGGCTAGCTACTCCAAGTGACGCCACTACCTCCTGTGGATGACTGAAGCTGGCTAGGTACACCCAGGTACACCAAGTGATGCCACTACATCCTGTGTACTCTTGGAAGGTGACACCCCAGCACCCACCCATTTGCAGATCTGCATCATTTGACAAATCATGAAAATCAGGTTTGCACCTTGAAGTAGAAAGGAATATGCCACAAAGTTTATATAAGAAAGATTTCCTAGCAGATTAAGCTTACTGAAAAGGCTATGAATGCACTAGATTAGAGGTTGAAAAATAGCTGCAACACTGTGGGTGCAACTGGGTTGTCCAATTATGTTTTCCAGTGATTTTGGAACCTGAGGATAGGCAAAGACATCAGGCTTTCAGGATACTATGCAAGTCAGCAACATGCATATGTGTCCTCTTGTGTTAGTAGGCAAAACATCATCAAAACAAAAGCTCAGTAATTGATTGAATTCCAGGGAAACATCAAGCCCTCTATTGTCAGGGCATCATTGCTTCATATGAAAACAAAGTCCATCCTTTGGCTTTGTCCTTAACCCATTTGTAAAATCTGTTGGTACTACTACCATTGTGGGTGGTTTCAGAGGCTGTCATTTAGAAACTTGCACCCCATACGCTCGATGAATGCACCATTGGAATTTCTCACCTTAATAAAAACCAATTGTTGGAATTGATTTTTGTTCGACTTGCAGTTGTTGAGATGCTTGATTTTTTCTACCAACAACATGATTGTGAATGAAAATCTTTGCTTCAAAATGGTCACAAAAATAGCAGTAGTTGAGGAGCTGTCCATGACTTGCACTAACATGGGTGATTTTAAGATCTTGTGCAGAGATCTGTCCAAGAACAATCTAATCTGGGATCTACTCGAGCAGAAAACTATTTAGTAGAAAACTGCCAATGTGAGGTTGATGTTTTATCTAAACTTGGAAAACATATTGACTGATGTCTGACCTCTTATGAAAATTAAATATTTTTCTAATACTTCTCTGAAAGGCCTTATCAGGTATCTATTGCAGAACATTTTTTTTTGAAGATTTTTTTTGTTGGCATTACTGAGTTTAGTGTGAAAGGGGTTTTGATTTCTCACATCGGGGATCGTGATAATGTCTTGAAAGGGTTTGGTGCTAATTCAGTTCAGTATGAAAGGAATTCCATTTGCTTAAATTTAATGAATGTTACTTTGTTCATATTGATAGTGTTGGGTGCTAATCTGTTGCACAACTTTCCAGAGGTGAGAAGGTTGTAAGATATTGAAACCCAGTTTAATGTGAGAAGAGTTCCAATCTTTTTTTGTTTTCAACAATTATTGGACACTAAATCTATAAACACACAACACATTTTCCCAAAACTGAGAAGCATTGTGTGCATGTGTGTATGTGCAGGCTGTTTCTCCATTCCCAATTTGGATGCCTTACCCTACTTTTGACAATCTAGGTATAAAAGTTTACCTTGCAAGAAGTGCTCAGGAACAAAATTGCAGGCTGTAACTTGCTCTCCAAATAACCTGTCTCAAGAGACCAGGACTTTTCCACCAATGATCTTTCAATACATGCAGCAAATTTGATGAATCAAGAATCAAGGACTCCCATCCCCATACGAAAACTTGCTAAGACTGATTGCCAGTTTCAGGAATGAGACTGTAAGGAACTCTCACTCAGTGAGTGCTTTTTTCTTCTTTTTCTAGTGCCATTGTTGTCTTCCCCTCAAGCCTGGCTACTTCCATTGAGTCCTAGGTGAGCACGAATGTCATTACTGATGTGATGAGGAGCAGTACCTGGACTTGCACTTAGGTTAAGGTTGGGGGAATACTTGTGATGACTGTGATCCCGATGACCCACTGGACTATGGCTTCAACACAAACTCTGGCTCACACACCTTCAGTATCTGCAGGAATGAGAGAACCATACTCACATTACTGTATTCTCTCATGGAGTCTTGACTCACAAGCAGATGCCAACTTAAATATGCAAGGTAGGATTTAGGACTCTACCCATCATATCTATACCTTTGTCACCTTGACCACCATATCAACAGCAAGGTGGTGATCACCCTGGAGAGGCTGTACAATATCGACAAGCATAAGAATACTGCTGACTGAATCCTCAACCTCTTCTTATGCATTTTGAAGTATGCCCTCTGGATTGGGGCTTTCAATTGCAAGGTTGTTGGAGAGGAGATACCGGAGCAGGGTTCTGTGCCTTCACAATCACTGGGCTGGGACTCTTGCTCTTGCTTGGTGTCAGGCTTGGGCTTTTGCTTGAACTCTGATTTGGGCTGACAAAATTGGGCTAATACTTGTGTTTTCACTTTGACTTTGGCCCTGACTATGACTCTGGCTATGACTCTGGCTTCTTTTTGGAGTAAAACTTGTGTTCCAGTTCCTGCATCATGCATCCTCCACTAAGATTAGAGTACTTGGAACCTGAGTTTAGATCATGTTCCTAAAACCTTTCATACAACAGACCTGGCCAAGCAAACATCCGACCCTCCTGAAAAGGAAAAGGATGTTAGAAATATCCAGCAGACCTATGAGTCGTATCCCCAGGTTTTCCATACACTCATGTAGAAGAAGAATAGGTTACGAAATCACTGATGTCATTTCTTACCTGTCCTTAGAGCAATGCACCAATCTCTTTTATGACATCAGCTTCTTGTCCATCTCGTTCAAACAAATGTTTTTGACATGGTTGTCTAACATGTCCTTAGTGGCAGATAAAAAGGAGCAGAGGTGCAAGACCACTGCAAAATACCTGGACCTGCTCCGAGGAGGACTGCATGGTGGTGATAAACTTTTCTCTTTGGCCAGCAATACATCAGGCACCTCTGTCTCCTTGATTGATTCAACTGTTACCTCCTGTATATCAGTATCATTATTTCCACCATCATCAACCATTGCTTCATGTGATTCTGTCCTTTTCTCTTGAACCTTCTCAAAGTCTGGAGACTCATGAATAGAGGTTTCTTCAACAGCCTGTACAGTTGCAGTCAATTTTCCAACTGATTTTCATGCAACAATGACTCGGGGTCCCAAAATTATAAACCAGGACAAAACCAATCATAGAAAGAGCCGTAAGCAATTTTGGTGCAAATGCTCTTCAGTGCAATACATATCACAGTGCAATTGTAGAAAAAACATACTAGTGTGGTTCCCAACCTCGTCTGTCACCTTGGGTTGAATCTTGATGCCTTCTTTTCCTTTGGTGGTCTTTAGTGACCCTCTTAGTCTTCCTCTTTTTCTGGACATTGTCTTCTTCATCATCATCACTTGAAAAGCCATCTCTGCCTGCCTGCCTTGTGCTTCCTGCTCTTCTTCTTGCCTGCATGCACATCAATGGTGTCCATTGAGTGATGATCAGACAAAGGCACATGCAAAGAAAACAACTTAGGACAACCTACAAAAGGTCACTAAATTGCATTCTGTGCCACTCTGAATTTTGATCAAAGTTCACATATGTTCATAAGTATGGAAAATTTCTCCATACTTAAAAAAGTACATCACACTGAACAGAATTCAGAGATGACCAGAGATAACCAATACTTGGGTTACAGAGACCTGACATTATATCAGCAAACACAAAAAGAGGACACCCAAACTGAACTTTCATCCTCCAAAGTTTTTTTTTTTATGTTCTTTAAGATCTTTGGAGGAGAAAGTGGATTTTGAAAAGCTCTCCATTTAGGATTATGAAGTCCTCAGAACAACAAAATTGGAAGCTTTGGACTACTTTGAAATTTGGCAGAATCTCGTATATTTGAAGTCCAGATGAGTCTAGATGAGTCATAGGAATTGTGTTAATGCAAATACATGATTTGATCAAAAATTCACAAAGGAACTTAGAAGCAGGTTTCATCCTCAGAGGAAATAGCTTCTAGTTAATGACCATGATCAGAACACACAACTCCTTGTTGCTCTCCTCTAACTTTGGTGACAATTTTTTGAGCAGACCATTAACCTACTCCAAGGCGGATTCTTTGCAATCAGATCAGTCCTGAGGAAATCAAATGTGGCAATGAATCTTAGAAGACAATAAATGAATTGTTGGGATTCATTCATAAAGAATATGCAGTGTGGATCCATGGGTAAACAAACTTGCTTTCTTTCATGCAAAAGTGTTTTAATATTTAGACAAGCAAAGAAGAAAATTACCAAAAATACCTTAAACATTCCAGCATCTTCCTGTTGATTTTTTTTTCTTTCTTTCTTTTTCATTTTTTCACTCTGGTGCTAACAATAAGAATTTCCTGAAATTCCAACACTTTCAAAGACCTGGCCATGTAGACTTGGAATAAGGGAAATGACCATGTAGGTACATTATGTAGCAACAAAATTTCTAGAACTTCCCGCATTGTGGGCAGCTAATTTTGAAAATAAAATTTAAAAAATCAGCATTTACTAAAAAATAATTTAATTATTGCCAAAATGGTAAAGGTACTAGGGTACTAAGTAATGGTTTGCACAATACAACATACCATATCTTCCAAACAAATTAGAATCATAATATTTGGATTCTAGACAAGGCATACTACACCCATTGAGATAAAACTTATGTCCCTCAAGGAATTTTCCAAGTGGACATAGTTTTTGTAATTGTATAGTGATAGGTGACATATCACCTTTTGTTAAACACACTAGTCCATGGGTCATGTGTATCGGGGCTTATGGTATAGGGGAAATTTTGATGGTAACGGGTTATTGAAGATGGGCAAAGGAGCTAATGCATTTAGGTAATGGGTCATTGGTAAAGTGTCATTGGGTTCATGGGTCACAAGGTCATCAGGTCATGGACAATAGATCACAAGTCATAGGTGATGTGTCATGGTTAGTGGGACATGGTGAAGGGTCATTATGCATTAAGAGTAATGCATGGTGGGTCTTATAGTGATTTCTCATGACTAATGTCAATTAGGTTCTTGGTATAGGGAAATGGTGAGTGGGTGAATGTGATGAAAAGCTTCACCAATTGGACAATACAAATTGGACTGCCTTGATTTTGGGTTGAGCAGTAGAAGAATGCTAAATTACAACGTTCCACCATTTTTTTTCTTTTTTAAAACTCAAAACGGTTTTCAAAATATTTATGGGATGAGCCAGTTAATTTACAGATGTTCAAGAGAAGAAGGCGAGGGGAAAGATGGTGGATATGGAGGTTTCAAACTTTAGAAATATGTAAAAAGATTCAAAGCTCACAAAAAGCATGATTTAGATTTGAGATAAAATTCCAACTATTCACTTATAGTATGTGCACCAGGTTCATAACATCCAACATTGACCTCCATGATCAACCAACCCATTCGGACACACTTCAAAGCACAAGATTAACCCAACCTGACTTCTTCAAAGGAACACACGAGTGTCAGGTATGTGTAACCCTGACCGGCAGTTCTCAAAAAAACAAAGAACCTGCCTCAAAGGGCAGTTCTTTGAGAAAATCAAAGAATCAGTCACAGAACCTACCTCAAAGGTTCAGTTCTTTGAGGAAATCTGACAATCTTTCAAAAAAATTCAAAAACTCAGAACCAGATGTTTTAATAGAAACAAAGAACCACCCAACACTGGATTATACCTACACCTATTGTGCAGTATGACATTCACAAAACATTCATTGTTTTTTTTAAACTTGTCCAAAAATAGGCCTCATCACAACTTAAGCTAAAATTATTTCACCAAAAACATCAGGTGGACAATCGTCAGAAGATACCAAACAGTTTAGGTTTGCACGGTGACATCTTTTTTTTTTGGGTTTCAGGGTGTAAAACAAGGTTAGGTTTAGAGTTTAGGGTTTAGGCTGTCATGGGCAAACTTTGAGAATAAAACATTTTAGAGAAGAATAAAACACTTTCAACACGTTCAGGTACTTCAGAACACTGTAAGGATCAAACCAAACTGGATCAAACTTTCCATGTTTCAAATCCACCACATTACTTTCAGGTTTCACTTGATATACTACTATCAAGCAAACAGGCACACTGATCGTAGACATCAGATAACCACGAGATCAGAAACCAAAAGGGTTGTCTCAGGGATACTAAGTTTGAAAAGACATCTAACAGCAATAAGCTAAGATCGTCACATGTAACAGACAATTGCTAATTCATAAGCACTTCAGATGGTGGAAATTTGCAGTGGAAAAACATGGAGTGAGGTTAAGTTGAAAGATGTTCATACTTGTAAACAGGGCCCCCTGATAAATGTTCCCCATTGCAAAAGATGCTGGTCCTTCGCTGTTTGCAAACTCCTAACCTTCAATTCCAGCATTCCAGCAATTAAAAATGCTGCAGAACGGTGCTGAGCACATAATACTGTTTCCTATTCTGGCCAAGTTACATATCAAAACCCAATTGGTTTTTTTCCATTTGTGTGGGTTTAGCCTGTTGTCATAGAGCAGTCTTGTAACAAAGCTTGTGATCATCATCACTGGTCTAGGGTTGTACAACCCTAATCCATACACCTATATCAAACACAATTTTTAATGCTGAGGTTAACTACCTGGTATCAATCACTTTTCTGTCCAAAATGATCTTTTCAGTATTGAACATCTGTGAGATACAAATCTTACAAAACTTGGCGAGTGGTTGCAGGGGGGAAGCGGGGTGGGGCCCATACACAGTCAGGGTATGATGGCAACAGTGATGATGATGATGACCCTTGTACCTAATATTCCTCACTAGGAAAAAAATTTGGGGCTTTCACAAACCATTATTTCTGATCTAAGTTTCTTCTCTGCATGAATAGGAATAGAGGAGAGGCCAGTGATAACCCAAAACTTTTTTGTACCTAAAAACCCACATCCTGGATCTAACGTTAGCCTACACCATCAAGGAAAAGTTTTGACCCAACAGGCGGTCTCTCTTCCTTGACTAAACAAACACATATGCCTGGAGTGAGCTTGCCAATGTGATGCTCACAAGGCCCATATGATATAGTTGGTGGTGCAGGAACCTCCTGTAGACCCATATCATATTGATATTAGGGTCCATTTTAGTCATCAAAGTCAGCATGCTGATACAGCCTCATAGAAAAGAACTTGTGGTTGTAAATGGCCCTTCCGGCAAGTCATTGCCACATCCGCCCAATCTCCTACCACCTGTGTTGAATAATCAGGATGCATCCAATGTAAAAAAAATGTCCCTGAAAAACTGTAGAAAGTGTGGATGCATAAAAATCCAGGAAATGGAACACAAAATCACAGGGTTGTAGATTTGAGAAAAACTTTGGAGATTTCCTAAGTCACATATTGCAAAAGATTTTCCCACTTTTTGAAGCAAGTTATAGTGCCCAAGATTTTCAGAGCTTTTTCCTCTTACAAGCAGCGACTTGAGAGACAAGGATTGGTGTACCAAGTAGAAAAGGTACCTTGACTGTGCTGTCATCAAACAAAACCCATCTTGCAAGCTCCTGATTGTAAGCAAAGCAATGATAGTGCTGCCCATAATAACACACCTGCCAATGCGTGGAACTCTACATTATGACCTCAGAGCACAGATCGTCACCTTAAATGCACTTGAAAGGAGACAGCTGTTTGACAAGCAGATGTAGACATCCTCAAACTTTAACAAACAGTGGGACTTACAACTGAAATGAGCTGGTGCCTGGAACCTTCATCAATGCCTCGATACACCACTCCAATGTCCATAGCAACATCAATAGCATCCACTGTCACAGATATGTCCTCAAAACTCTCTCTACCATTCTGCCACCCCAATACTGTTGGCAAGATTAAGTCAGTCCCTCAACCCACAGACAGAAAAGAGGGAAAGAATGTTCAAGAATAGCACTAGTCTAGAAAAGACTAGAAGATTTATGTTCCAGCAATCATTGTTACCTGTGGTGAAAACATGGGGTGCTGCACGTAGGAGATGGTGAATGTAATTTTGGCGCCCACAACCTCCAGTGTCAATGTCACAAGCTAGCTGATGATTCATGTCAACAAGTTTCAGAAGCTCATCCATCGCACAGTCCTCGTATAAGACCTGTAGCCCAGTCCCACTTCCAATTATAGAGTGCTGGGCACACTTCTCTGACCAATCAAGTAAAACCCATGTGATCATCATAGCAGAGTGAATAAGATTACCAGTCTGCATAACAACACTGTTGCTGTTTCAAGGAACTAATATCTTGGGCAATTCAGCTCCAGTACTTTTGAGACCCTTTACCTTGGCAGTGCGAAGTGAACTTGCATTGATGTTATGGAAGAAGGCAGTATATTTGAGGTGGCGAGACTCCAACTCACAGCCTTGACAGTTCATCTGCTCCACAACATCAAGCCCGAACAAATTATGAACAATGCAGGGATGGCCATCCTGGCAATCCCATGACTCACCAGCAGTGCTCCCATCTGACTCCCCATCAGATGAAGCACCACTTGGTACAAAAGCCTTGTGCAAACAATCAAAGATAACTGCCAGCACTTCTGAGGCATCATTCATTTGTGCCTGCAGCCAGAGACACACATAACTATGTTTTAGCATCCAGAACTAGATACAAAATGAGAGGATATCTCAGGAAGGACAAATAAAAAGACTGGATGGCATAAAAACTCGCAAATTGAACAATCAGCAGACAATGCCATTGATGTGAACAGATATTTCTCAGGGACCTTTGAAGAAAAATCCCAATTTATCTGAAATCACTGAACAAAACTGAAATACCTCTTGGAAAAAGTTACTATCTGAATACATGGCACTCAGAGCCACCCGGAGTGCAGTTGGGGCAACTGGAGCATCATGGCTTGGAGTGGTGAAAGCTCTAGAACTCAGGCCAACAAATATGCCTCGAAGTGCACATACAACACATGGCTCTCCAACATGAATGTGCTGCTTGCTTGATTCAGCCAACAATTCTTCTCGAAACCGCTTCAAATGCCACAGAGACTGAAGCAGGCATACACCACAACACTAAATTGGTGGAAGTGAAAAGATCTCTCCAAAATCTTGAGTAGTACACTCTAAATCATTGCCAGGACAAACATCAAGCAACACATTTCAAAAATAGACATGCCAGATGTGGATGCAAGACCTCGCCTACAGCATTAGGAAATCACCTGTATGACTACATTAAGAAAGCAGTTGTATTGTCCAATTTCATTTTGTAAACCCTTTCCAACATCCTCTGTTCCTGATGATGTTCGTTCCATAGGTTGCTCCCTTCTGGGGATAGAGCCTACAGCAGTCTCTGCTTGAGGGGCCACAACAGATCCAGATGACTCCAACGAAATTTGCTTCCAAAGAGATCCTTCAGAACTTGCCTCTTCCAGATTCTCCAATTGCATTTCTGTGACAACCACAGGAGCAGAATTGTAAGAAATTGTTCTGCTCAATTTCATGCTATTTCAACCTGAGGAAACACTAACTGAATACTTTAGATGGGGCCAATATTGATACAAGAAGCTCTCCCCAGCGGCATCCATATCACTGAGAGAAGAATTCCATCGGATACAAAGAGAGGCTTCCTACTTAGGCTTTGTTGTAGCGCTCGTTCAAGGTCTGCCTGGAAGCGCTCTTCATCATCCTGCTCAGCCTGTAATTGCCTTAACGTCTTGCTCTCATGCTCTCCTCCTGAAGGCAGAAAAGAATCACAATCCAGCCCCAGTTTGTTAGCTCAGGAAGGGGGAAACCAGAATAGTCAACTGATTGACATCAACTAACTAGCTGACAGGTCAACATCCAGGGTTGGTACAAGGAAGATATAGAAGGCATCAATGTCAACAGAAGCAACAATAGTCCCAGAATGGCCATTGTGAGTACAATAAAGTAGATTCTATAAAGAGGAGGCACAAGGACATGTGCCAATTGGAATGGACAAGAATGGAAGTGTTTGGTTCAGTTGAACCCACCTTCAGCAGTGGAAGCAGGTGCAGGCAGTAGCATAAGAGGTAATGGGTGGCTTCCAGAGGTTGGAAGGCTTAAAGGTGCTTTGTTCTCACTCTGTCCATGGAGGAATTTCAGGCCAAGTGATGAAGCATTAACATCTAAGACAGCCTGCCCTTCTGGATCACCCATCATGCCTTCTTCAGCATGAATTCGAGGTCCTCGCTTCCGGCGATGCCGGCTTTTCTTGGCAAGACCAGTGGGCTGGTTACCATCCAACTTATTGCTTTCTGGTGACACACCTTCCAAACAACCCACCTTCTCTACTAAATCTACTCTTTGATGAGCCTCAGGGTCTACTCTTGAGACTGATCTCATCAAACCTATTGATGGATCTGCAGAATGATTATCATCCGCTTCCAAAGTCTCCATTTCAATTTGCAGCTGTTGTGGTGACATGACTATCACATCTCCTGCATCAGCTGTACCTATAATCGATTGGGCATATGAACAACTCCTAGAGGATTGCAAAGCTATTGATGATATGGTCAATTCATCTGTGAGTGTATCCACAGGAGTGCTCAAGTCAAAGAAGCTCCCTGGTTTCATTTCTGGCAAAAGCAAACAGCCCTCCGTATGTTTGTCTGAAGGCTCAGGGTGGAAAAACTCTGGTGCAATTGTTGAGGACTTTGCAGAAAGGGAGCAAAAACTTTCAATAACCCCACATCCATCATCCTCAGAGGTTCTTTTTTGCACATGAGAATCCTGGGCCAGCTTTTTCCGACATTGCTCAGCAAGGTGCTGTTCTCTTGACTCTTCTTCCGCACGCCGCTGCAACTCCAGTGCTTCAGCAAGCTTGCGTTCCTCGGCTTCCAATTCAGCTTGGTGCTGGAGGTCTACTTCTTGCTGCAATAACTCATCGCATTTAGTCTCACCCCAATCCCAGCTGCTGCTGTTGCCTTCTTCTTCCTGATCCTCCTGTGTCACACTGCCAATGTTGCAATCGTCCTGGTGAAGTTTCTGAAAGGTCTGCGAAAAAATACATCTCATGCTCTGCCCCTGAGACTAGACAAATGCTGATGATTCCACAAGATTTCTGAAATTTCACAAAGCAATTCAGCTATCTAGTTGGGTAGTCATAGCCATGTAAACCCACAGACCCTGTATCCTGATTCTACCACAGGAAGGGCCTTCAAGCACACAAATGACCTCAACATTAGTCCATATTCTCACCTTAGCACTTCACTTCTTGTTTGGCTTTCCTGTTCAATACTGCTGAGTCCATGCTGCAATTTGCAAATTGAACCAAACATGAGCAAAAAACTATCAATCTTATACAGAGCAACTGGGGACATAATCATTCGCAAAGAGGAAATAGTTAAATATCCGCAAAGTAGTTTTGAGAAAAGGAGCCAAACTTCTACACGGAATGCCAAAAACCTAGAACTCTGACAAGCCATCCAGAAAAAAGAAAATAGGCTGACTACTACCTTCACATCCTTTGGTTTCTTCTGGTCCTTTAGTCTCTTCTTGTCCTTGGGTTTGTCACGTGACTGTTTTAGGAGTTCAGCTTCTTTAGTTGTTGGACTCTTTTTGTCCTTGGCAAGCTCTGCCAGAAATGCCTCCCGTGCTGCATCTGACTTTTGCATTGCATCCTTCTCCGCTTCTCCTTCCAGGTGACTCTGCAGGACTCCATAGGAAGTAAGCAAATGCAGGACCCAGAATGAGCATACCCTGGCAAATGACACTGACTACTAGTGTCATTCGACCAGCTGATAAAGAAAAACCCCCAAGATATATAGGAAATGTCTCAAACCTTTAAAAGGCTCTTGACAAGGGGAAGAACCACTGCTCGGTAATCAAGGACTGCAAATTGACCAACTTTAGCCTCCATGTTTTGGACAGAATTCATTGTCTTCATTATCTTTGCATCAATGTAATTCACCTGCAAAACACCACATCACTTGTGTTAACAGATACAAATGAGGATCAATGTGCAAACAGTATATATCTCATGCATGGTGTAGGATGCACAAGCTTAGTACCATGTGCAAGATCTTCAGATGCTTGTGCATCCTACAATCTTACACATGGTACCAAGATGGACTTTCAGTTATCTCAAGAACATTGTGCACACACCTCCTTAGAGAGCTCCTTCCTGCGATGCAAAATTACTGATTCAACATGAGAGTCTGCATGAAGAGCAGATTCTTGCAAGAGACAGTTGCCCTCTTCTTCATCATCTGAGTCACTGAGTCGCACAGTCAAAGTTCCCACAGAGGAGGAGGGCCAGTGAACCTGGCCATTCTGTATATTCCGAAGAATGCTGCTTATGGCATCAAGCTCAATCTTGTGAGAGTCTGAAAGGCCTGACATGCGTGCTTCAACAAGCTCCTGATGCCGTTGTTTCAAAACCATCTCGTAGGTCTTTTGACATTCATTGTCTGTTGCCTTCCTGCTTTCCTGCACACACAGGTTCTCTGCAATGTTGAGAGCCTCCTCATAACCCATAAGCTCAAGTTTCTTTTCACAGAGGCCCTGACGATGATGTAACTCTTTTTTAAGCAATTTTAAAGCCTCCCTCCCCTGGGCTGCCTGTTGATCTCTGAATTGCTTCCAGCCTGAAGGTGAGTATTCATACTCCATACTGCCATAGATCCATGCAAGCTGAAGATCTGCATGAGTCTCCCCATCTCTTGATTTCATAAGTGGTAACTGAGGTCTTGAACATGCATCACCTTTCTCATTCATTGACAGTTTCCTTGTTTCTCCCTCCTCAACTTTCATCTCTGCTGGAACAGATTGTTCTGGAAACTCATGCAAAACCTGCTCATCTAATAATAGCATTGTAAAATCCTCATTCAAGAACAATCGATCTTGAATAATCTCTTCATCCCTGCCCTCTGAGGTGCTTTGGGGACTTGTACTATCTGCTGAGTGAGGCCCACAAGCCTGTGCCAGCTCCATCAGATATTTGTGAATATGCCGGAGTGGGAGAGGATCCAGAAACCGAATGAAAACAGGAGATTGATCAAACTCATAGTGCATTGTTGGATCTGGAACCAGGGATTGGATTTTGCCTGTAGCGAATTGTATGATTTCAATTACATGCTCATTTGCCAAGCACTTATTTCTGATCAGCTCCCTACAAAGACTGTACACTTTCTCCAGCAGCTTCCTTCGCTCCTCATTCTCCACCACAGGTAATTCATATGGATGCATCTCCCTGGTTGACTGCACCATGTCCTTTGCTGGCATATCTCCATTGCATTCAGTATCAATATGATTTGATGGGTCCTCTGGAAGAGACTCAGCAGGGATACCCTCACTCTTGTCATTGCTATGTGGCTCAGAATCAGTGGTCGCTACAATCAGAGAATCTGAGGGAGCAGTCCTATCACTAGGATTATCTGACCGGGCATTTTCAATCAGCATTCTAACAGCTTCAGGCCCATCCACAGGCCCAAAATCATCCTCCAGAAGAAGCACTGCCCAATTCTGATCTAATTCTTGGGGGAGAACATCCTGCAGCTTCTGAGGAAGAGGGCCTGTATGCTCATGCATTACATGGTGAATGAGACTTTGATACTCTGTGAGCCTCTCTCCACACTCACAGCAAGCCCAAAATCGCCATGTTTTCTTCTCTTGTGCAAATTTGATAGCTTCAGCAAGGGCTTGCATAGATGGGTTATTCTTAGGAGAACCTACATGTTCCTTCAGCTCAGCAACCAAGACCTCAAGTAATGCTTCCCTCTTCCTAATGTCTGCAGCATGCCAGAATGGTCGAACACGTTCTACTCTGTCCTCTGAAGACGAAGTCTTTACAAGCCTTCTGGAACTAGATCCACCAGATTTTCTGCGGTCAGATCGAAGCTGCAAAGGCTTTTCAGTCTCAGTCTCTTCCTGAGACTCAGAGACTGAAATTGATGGAAGTTCTGCTCTTTGCTGGAGCAGGCGAGCCGCAGCAACACGCACTTCAATTTCTTGGCGACGCTCTTCAGGAGTTTTTACCACCTTCTTTACCTCATGTGGCCTCTTTGGCTGTGAAACACGCTGCTCCATGGGATCCTGTTCCCGGACTTTGCGCACCTGAATGAAGCGAATTTTGTCTTCTCCTGTTCCATTGCTGAGAGTATGCATCCATGAGGATATTGATGTTAGGTTTGCTAGGTTCGCTTTTTGTTTAAGGCCCTTCAGCTCTTGTTGCACATGTGAAATTCGTGCCTCAGGTGTGGGCAGCTCATGCTGGTATTCATAGTGAAGGCTGTCTTTTGCTGGATCCACCGGAGTATCCACAGAAAGTGCACGTTCGCACTCCAAGATGACTTCCTCATAGCCCTTGCTATCCTTTGCTGCTTCATAGAGACTCTGGGCATAAAAGTGCGCATACTCAAGAGACTGAGGTGAAAGAGCTGAAGCCTTTTTGGCAGACTCAAGTGCAGCACAGAAGTGCCGTTGTTTCTTACTGTGGTCTTCAATCAGAGAAGCCAAGCGCATGTATATGTGCCCCTGCACTCGCTGTGCTAGTGCACAGCCCTTGTTCTGGTTACAAGCATCCCGAATAATTCGCAAGGCTTTAGTAGTGTTCCCCCTGCGTAATGCCACCAGTGCCTTCTCACATTCTCCCCTAACCCCTGCAGAACCAGCAAACTCTCCTGCCCCACTCTCTCCACATAAGCTCAAGTCCCCTCCTCCTCCTCCTCCTCTTGCTGGTTCCAAAGGGGTCTTTGTGCTGCTACCATTGCAGCTAACCAGTCCTCTTGCTCCTGCTTTGCTGCCATTTGAACTCAACAAACCTGCTGCCAACAATCGCAGGGGGTGGACACAGCCATTTTGCTTCAAATTCTCCACTTGCCAGACTTCTCAAAGTACAAAAGAAAAAAAAGAAAAATTACAGAACATAGATTCGTGCAGAAGAAGATCCTTAGCTTGTGCACAAAATCAAAGGAAGACCAGAAAAATCCTCCAAACCCTAACTTCACAAATGGGTACATTGCCTCTTATTATACACGATCTGCCTGGCAAGCGATTCGTCATAAAAACCAAAACCTCAAAAACTTGCAAAACAAACTCCTCATAAGCTTTACCTGCTTTTCCACCATTTGAACCCGCTGTTGTTGTTCTTGTTGTTGCTAGTCCTACTGCTCCTGCTGCTGCTTTTCCTTCTTCTACTACTACCATGGATCCTGCTTTAGCTCCATTGTTGTTTCGGGCTTTAACCGCAAACCCTGGGGACGTTGTTTCTAACCCGGCTCTAGAATTCGGGGCTGCCAGCTTCTTTTTGCCATCGCCTTCTGCTGCTGCACCTTCCAATCTGTTCTTGTGCATATAGGCCCCCCGCCCCCCCCCCACCTATATGTTCAAATATTTTCGTCCGTTTTTTCGATTCGCCCCGCACATGCTGACCCCTTCCTTTTCACTTCATCGCTTTCTACTTTCTCTGTTCTCGATCTCTCTCAATCGCTCGCGCGCGCGCGCGATCTCCGTCTTTCCCCTCACTCTCGCGCACTCTGTTCTCGTGCACCCAGTCTAGCTCCGCTTTAGGGTTTCGAGCGCTCTTGTCCGGTTGAAGGGGATTCTGTTTACACTGGCATATTTTTTTGGCCTTTGGGCCAAAGGCCGGAAATTGGCCATCCACAAAAGCTGTTACATTTTTCCAGGAGCCCCATGTCTCATTCTCTGACGTGGCAATTTTTTTTCGGGAATTTACAATCAGTGTTAATAGGGTTTCGAGGGCTCTTGTCTAGTTGAAGGCAGTCCTGTTTACACTGGCGTTATTTTGGCCTTTGGGCCAAAGGCCCGAAATTCGAGCTGCCTTTAGGGTTTGAAGTGTTCTTTTCCTGTTGAGTTGGGGCTCGTTTTACACTGGCCTTTTTTTGGCCTTTGGACCCAAAACTCACCACCAGCAAGCAAGTCTTTTACCCTTTTCTAAGAATCCCAGTTCTCATTTTCTGACGTTGCATCTGTTTTGAGAGTTTACTTCCAATCAGAGGCTTGGTCACAAATGATCCATGTCCACTCGGCCAAGAGAAGGGTACCTGTTCACACTGTCAAATTTTTGGCCTAAACCCACAAATATGTCACCTTCTTCTAGGAATTCCAATTCTCATTTTCTGAGTGGCATGTTCTTGCTGGGATTGTAATGAGGTGGCAGTCCTTCTCTTGGCCGAGTGGACATGGATCACTTGTCCGCTCGGCCGAAAAAGACCCTGGGACCTGTTTACACTGGCATTTTTTTGACCTTGGTCCAATAGGCCCAGAATTTTCCATGCACAAATCTGTTACCTTTTTCTATGAATTCCATTCCTCATTCTCTGACGTGGCATCATTTTTAGCATTTTATAATGAGAGGCTTGGTCACAATGAGCCATTTCCACCTGGCCAAAACACGGGGACCTGTCTACACTGTTTATTTAATTTGCCTTTGGGTCAAGGGCCAAAATTCACTACCCACAAATCTGGTACCTTTTTCTAGGAAACCCATCTGACGTGGCATTGTTCTAGAAGTCTACAATGAGAGATTTGGTCACATTTACTCATGTCCCCTTGACCAAAAGAAGGGGACCTATTTACACTTGTCTCTTTTTTTTTTGGCCTTTCAGCCAAAGGCCCAAAATTCACTAATTTCTCATTCTCTGATGTGGCATTTTTTTTTTAAAAAAGAGGAATTTACAATGAGACACTTGGTCACAAATGATCCATCTCCTCTAGTTTCCCCTAAAGAAAGCAAAAGTATTATGGGGATTATCGTAAAGAAAAAACATTACTAAAATAAATGATTTAAATGTGAGATGTGATTCTAAGATGTTAAATGGTGATGAATAATGGTTTAGTAAGTCATATTTATGTTGCTATAGTTTTTAGGTTTTTAAGTTTATTTCATGTGTTTATATATGTTGACAATACATGCACATATATATAAATTCAAGTATTAAAAATCGTACAAAATTTGTTTAAAGAATTAGAAGTTTTTTGTAATTTAATTTGGATTGGAATCTATTTTTTGTTCAAAATTAGTTGAGTAATGGATGGTATAATAAATTGAGAAATATGTTTAGGTAATTTGAATGCAAAGTATATAAGGTTATGATTTGTCCAATAAGCTTGTGTTGATCCACTATGACATTGCTAAGTTGGGGCATTAGTCTATATATGGTCGATTTGTGTATGATTCAGTGTTCTGTTTTACATAAATGTAATATGGTAACCATGGGTCTTCATGTAATTTTGCAATGTTGTTGATTCAATTGTGTTTGTCAACATGTTTATGTTAAAATCTCTTATTATTATGTTTGGATAATTTGTACGAATTTTTATAACTATGTTTTTTAAAATGGAAATGAAGAATTTGTCACTACTAGAATTCCTAATATTTTTTACTATAAATTTTGGTCAAAAAATACCCATTTTGGACAAACGTAAAAACAACCTCTCAGTCATTTTGGACAAGTTGTTTTGAACCTATCCATTGTGACTTGGTCATGTACCTTTTTACTAGTCCTAGGTTTACATTTATTATTAGTACTTTCAACTAGTATTTTTTATTAATCATTTCGACTAGAACTTTTAACTAGTCAATACAACAATCAAATGATTTTTTGACTGGTCAAACACCATTTTGACTAGGTAAATGTCATGTGGCATTTAAACAGTGGCCACCCAAGTTAAGCGACGTGGCATCAAAACATTGGTCACCGAGGCTATGCCATGTGGCATTTAAACATTGGGCACTAAGTTATGCCATATGGATACAACCTAAGCAATTTAGGTTAAACCTAAAATTAGATACCTACTCCTAAATCTTATTTCATTTTGAATTTGGCATTTAAGGTTAAGCCTTTTCAATTAGCTCATCCCAAATGGCCTTCCTTTTTTAAATATTTCTTATGTTTTGAATACTTATGGTGCATCTATTTATATTGTTCATCATCTAAAGAGGATGACAAACAATATGGGAAAAACTTTTGGAAGGGAAAAACATTTTCATGTCCACACAACACTACAACCTTGTAGTTCACACAACATTATTCCTAAATAACTACGTAAATTACATAAATTAGATAAATAAATAAAAAGGTAGGAAAATATGTATGTTAATTAAATAAAAATAAAAATTGATAATAGTTAATGTCTAGTTATTTAGTTATAATTAATAATTACAACCATATTATAAATACTTGAATTATATATTAAATCAAAATAGCTATAATGTACTATATTGTTGATTGATAATTACAACCAAATTATAACTAATCCTTACAAATTTGACCTAAATCATTATATATTATCAACAATGTATTTGTAATAATTAATATTTAATTGTTTAATTACACATTCATTAGTGAGTTTTAGATAAATAACTAGTTAACCAACTAATAATTATTTATAGGTATATAAATGGCCTACACTAACTTGTATAACTAGGTTACCTATAAGCTAAAGTATAGGTAAATAAGTGGAATATGGGTGAGGTATGTATAAATAAATACACCTACATATAAACTACTCGTATTTATGTTATTTTGCCACATACTTATATTACATAAGTTAAATAGGTGGTTAATTTAACTTAGGAAAAATTAATTATGGCAAAATTAATGATTATTAAACTAACAATGGCTAAACCAACCAAAAATTTAAAATAATTATGGTTCAATTAACCATATCTAAATAAATAATGGTTAAATATATAAAGACTAAACTAATTTTGGGTAAAATAATTATGGCAAAACCAACCATGGATAATTTATATTTGATTAAATTAACCATGAGTAAAATAAATACGGTGAAGCTAACCATGAGTAAAATAAATAAAACAAGCTAACCAATGAATAAATATTTTATGGCTAAACCAACCATGGCCAAACCAAAAATGGCTAAAACTAACCATGAGTAAAATAAATATGGTTAAACTAACTAAAAGTATATCAAATATGACCAAACCAACCAATGAATAAATATTTTATGGTTAAATCAACTACACAAACTAATTCTGGTTTAAATATTTATGGAAAAATTAACCATGACTAAACTAGAAATGGTTAAACTAACCATGAATAAATAAATTTTGATAAACTAACCATTAATAAAGTTAATATGGCTAAACTAACTAATGAATTAATATTTTATGGCAAATCCAATCACGCATAAATTAATTATGGCTAAAATAAACATGAATGAAATAATTATGACTAATTTTTTAAAATAATAATTATGGGTTTATTAATTATGGTTAGATTTATTAAGGTAAAATAATAATATGTTAGAAATAAATATAACTAATTTAGTTATGTTTATAGTAACCATGGTTAAAACACATATAATTAAACAAACTATGCTTAAATTAACCATAGTTAATGAACATGATTAAATTGACCATGGTTAAATCAATTATGGTTAGTTTTAATTTTTAATTTGTTTTTCTTTAGGTAGTTGAACCATAATTTATTTTCAATATAGTTAATTAAATCATAGTTAAATAAACCATATATATAATTAGTTTAACCATAATTAATTTGGTCATGATTCATTTAGTTATGATTTGTTAACTTTTACATTTTTCAAAAAACATTTGATTGATCAAACATAGTTGAAATGTTACATGTAGTCCAAGGATATGCAATTAATATTGGAATTTGTAATTGGCCCTTTTGACTAGGCCATGGGCCATTTTGACCAAGCCTACTTAATTAACCCTATTGATTGAATATAATTAGTAATGTGTTATCCATTAGTGGTGGTCTTAAACAAAATCGTTTATAAAATGTAAATTTTCATTTGTTTGTGAAGCAGTTGGAAATTTATTTTTAGTAAAACGAACATCATTTTGTTTCATAATTTTGTGCAATTCATAACATTTGACATTTTCATGCCAAATGTTTTTTGTTAAAATATTAAATTCAATATTTTTGGATGAAAAAATCCATGATTTTGAATTGGAAGCGTTTGATAAAAATCATTTATCATTAATACATTGAGACCACCTATAAATTGATTATGAACTTGTTTGACTATTCATAATCTATAATCAATAAATGATAACAATCTATTGCTAACTAATGAAATCTCACTAGTGGACAAAACCTAATTTGTAATTACAATTTGTGACTAAAAAATATTTGTAATCAACCTTGCAACGAAAAAATGATTTAGTTGCATAAATGAAGTTACATTCAATATTTAATCACAAATGATGATTTAATGTGATGTTAACACATTTCCCATGGATGAAATATACGGTCAATGTATGCACTTCCATACTTTGATTAGTGTATAACATTTGCAATCATTAACCATTTTTTTACAACTAGTAAATAACGTTACCACTCATTACCATTTGTCAACATAATATTTTTTATAGCATTGTTTTTAAAATATTGAAACATTAATATAGGCCATCCATTATGGATGGCCATAGATTTCGACACATTTTTTATCATAATTTGCCACTTGGCAAAGCTTGGAATTTTTTAATACATGATTTTATATAATATATAATGATGAAAAATCAACATAGACTAATTTTAGATTATGTTGATATTTCAAATTTAATCATATATTTCAGAGTTCATTAAATAAGGAACAATAAGATAATTTTTATCTGAATTTTTATTTAGAATAATAACTTATCTCATAGGAATTAAATGTTTACTAATATTTAATATATTATCGACAAATCATTGATTGATAAATATTAAATATAGATTATCTATTTATGAACTTATTCACTTGTTGATAAAAATTATGTAATTTTCAAGTAATGAACTATTATTTCATTTTTTTAATTATCAATTTTTTTAATAACTAATAAATGATAATTGATTACTTAATTAGTTGGTATTAGTTAAAATATAAGTGAATGATTAAATAAAACTAGTTAGTTCATGTTTTATATTTACAAATTAATTATTTAAAAATAATAATTTATCAATAATTAATGTCCAATTGATATGACGATTTTATCATATTAATATGATCTTGTTACCATAATTTAACCATACTTTAATAAAGATGGTATATTTTTAAATGAACCATACAAATTTTTCTTTTTATTTTCAATCCAATATTCCATAATATGGTCAAAAATATGTTTAATACACTTTGAATACAAAGTAAATATCTTAATAGACCATGAATACAAGTCAAATATGCTTAATATGTTTTGAAATTAATTTAAATGCATTTTAGTATGTTAAATAAACTTAATAAATGATTAAAATTATTTTAATAAAATCTATATAATATACTTCTAATGTAGTCCACAAAATTCTAGTGTACATTAAATGTATAAACACACCAAATGTTGTAACTAAATGAACATAAGAGCTTAATGTTGGATGAAAAATCCAAAAAGTTAGTCAATATGGAAGGATGCATAATTTGATAGTCACATCATAGTCACAAGAGTAGTCATAAATTTTAAAAGACAGTGACTAGTTGTGAAAATGATAAAACAAAGTAGGTTGCATGTAGCCGCAAATTAAACGGTTACATATTACAATTCTTCTAGTGTGTCATCTATGACTAATAAATGTAATTGATCAGTATTTTTTATTAAACTATCAATTTTTCATCATTTAATTTTTTTAGTTTATTTGAAATTTTTGTTTAAAGGAATTGCAAGTGTTGAATGACTGTTCATACCATTAATAATAAAATGCAATTTTTTGAGTGTACATTAATTTGGTGATTTTTGGTTTTAAAGGTTGGCATTAGAAATGTTTTTTATATAATATCTTAACATGTTTTGTATGATACACATTAAAGTAAATATTTTTCCTATTCCTACACCTCATGTTAAGAAAATGTGTACAACTTTTGAAGGATATTTATGTTTTTTATATATAATATCATCTACAATGAATCTTTGTTCATCATTAAATTTTTTTCATATTTGTTGAAAATTTTTCATATGGAATGCGTTCATCCACTTGTTGAAAAAGATGATGAATTGGTGTTTTGTCTTTTTTAACTTTGTGTTTTAATGTTGATGAATATTCATATGTTAAATCATATAGTTCAACTTTTTTCATATTTGTAAGCATGTTTAATTTTGGGTTACTTGCATGAAAATCTATTTCATCAATAATCATATTTTCCCATCAATTTATTTCATGTTTTTTGATATATTTTTATACTTGTGATTGTAAATTATGCCACTCATCGTTGTAGTCATTTAAAATATTGAATTTTTTTTCTTTTTTTTTAAATGTCATTTTTGACATTGAAATAAACATCTTTCCATGAAAAATGTTGACATTTTAAATTGTTTTCTAATCCATGAAAAGGCATAAATAAAAGCAAGCATTTTCTATAATAATTTTTTGAATCCTTATGAAGATTAAATGAAACCCAATGTATAACTTTATTATGCTTACATTTTTTTCAATGATTTAATATCAAAATTAGCAAAACATTATGTTAAAGAAATATGGTATAATGATTCATTCTATGTTTTGTACTTTTCAGTTAATGATCTACAATGGATGTTTGTTGAATTTGGAAATAATTTGTTTAAAATATGGTAATTAAAAAATGCCCTATTTTTTTTTCAAAAGTATTTACAAATTGGAATGATATAATAGGATGGATTAACATATATGATCTACTTGTTCAATTATCATTTGTTTGAATATCACATTTACATCTATCCAATATTATTTGCATTTCTCATGTGACAAGTTTATCTACTTTTATTAAATAAAAAATGTAATAAACTATTGGTGCATATGGATTTAAAATGGATTATGCATTTGTATTTATTTCCCACAAAGGTCATGCATGTATACTAAAAGCATTTGTTCATATATTATTTCATTTATGTTTCAAAAACAATGTTGGTTTTTGTATTACACATTGTAAATCAAGTAAATATGACGCACTCCCAAGTCTCGGGGTGAACCCACTTGAGGGTTCACCAAAGTGTAGTTGCGGAAAGAGGGACTCGGAAGGCACTCCCGACTTCCAGCACTATAAAGGGGTAGAGGGGCGTGCTAAAAGTCCCGAGATTAGACTAGGAAGAGAGACTAGTAGATCAAGCTTGAATCTGCATCCAAAACAAACCACAAAGTGGTTAGTTCACATTCCGGGACACCCTTGGGTGTTGGGACAAGCCATGGGCAC
>Ga0209208_10002187_pt1 | contig 27950 bp, 14 predicted proteins | sample S1TSphfallax_3_FD_187694 | JGI IMG/M metagenome (GOLD analysis project Ga0209208, IMG submission 187694) | Host-associated microbial communities from peat moss isolated from Minnesota, USA - S1T2_Fd - Sphagnum fallax MG (SPAdes) (version 2) | ecosystem: Host-associated > Plants > Peat moss >...
TGATATCAACCACTGCATTGCTAGCCTACAATTGGCAAAAGCTTTCTCTGAAAGTATGGTAGCCTATTTGCTTGAGGGTCCAGCCTTCATGTGATACCCTGACATTCAATTTGGCCTGGCCAAAATCTGGCGAAACCCTCCACCCCCCCAAGAAAAAAAAACAATTTGCTGTGCGTTTTAGGCGATTAAAAATGAAACCCACCCACTCTTTTTCCCTTTGTATTTGTTGCCAAGTTTTTTTTAAGTAGAAATTTGGCGATAATTTGCTAGGAAAAAAAAAAAAAACTCAGTGACCCCATAGTAAGGCCCTAGGATGGGAACATTGCTTGAATAAAGTGTGGCTTAGGACAAGGTTGTAATCCAAGTGCGGCCCCACAATTTTGGGAATGTGGCCCTACCCATGAGCATTACCTATCGTAAAGCACAAGGCAAATATTATCATAAGACAAAAGATGCACAAGGCAGGATTCTTTGTAGGAGGCATTTTGAATGTGGAAGCATCTAATAATTATGATCTATTAGATGCCCTCGATACACATACATACATAGGCTAGGAAATTTCTCTTTCTCCAAGTACTTGACACGTTTCTTTAATGGGGGGGGAATAGGACAAAGAGGCTGAGGACAAAGGCCATAGCTGAGTCTGGCCCAGCATCATTTTGGGAATGTTGGTCACCCCGGAACTTTTTAACCCTTGAACATAAAAACCTCCATCCAGACTCGTAGTGCATTTGGAGGAGCAACTTACAGAGCATGAAAACCTGGGGAGGCGGGATGGGGGATTTTGGAAAGTGGTGAAAAAAATTTGGTGGTCCCCCCAAAAGCTGTAAGCATCCCAGCTCATCAAACCATTAAGAACTAGGTACATCTGCACCTGAAGCTTGTCTTCTCATAAACAAAATGCACTATCTCTTGACAACCGCATCACCATGTTGTGGGTTGGCAGCAAAGAGCATCACTTTGCTTTTTAGTACTTTCTTCTAACTTTTACTTTGGGTCTCAGCAGATCCGTCCAAAATGTCATGCTTCATCACCATAGTAGCAATATTAATTGATTTAATTGTAAGTTGCTTTTTATTAGTACACATGGTGCTTAGTGCTTATTATATACTTGTCTACAGTGTCAAGATAGTTTTCCTATCCTCAGAGAAGAAGTTGAACAACATTTCAAGCTCCTCTCAAGTTCATAGGCCATTTCAACTTGAAACCCATAATAACTTAACTTTATAAGTGGAGTCCTGTGTTGTTGGCCCCAAGTGTGAATGAACCCATTACAAAATAGGGAAACTCAACATGTGAACATTGTTTTGGCAATGTATGTATCAATTTTTTGAACAGCCAAATATGAAAGGAAATCATGCTTGAATTGAATGGTAAGCCTTCAAGTGTTATCACGTTCTCAACTGATTTTTTTCCTTCCAAAACCTTGTTTCTTGAATTCATTTGAATTTTCAGTGAAGAAATCATTCACTATTCAAGAACTTTTTGCACCACAAGTCTAAACCTCATGAAACCAAGCCCATGCACCCCTCCACGTCAAGAGCTTTCCAAAGACACCAAGAACATGATCTGAAGCATCCCAGTCTTGATTGAGTGGATCTCATAACTACAAAACAAACTACCTTCCTTCATAAATAATTTTACACTGTACAGTTTCAGGCTAAATTGCATAGCATATATCATAAGAGCATCTCTAGGCCCCAAGGTCCATAAGTCACACACCCCACCCCCCGAGAATTGGGCCCATGATTTTTTTGTTGGGTGATTTTTTTTTCCATTTTGTGAAAAAAAAAATTGAATAAAGAATATTTTGTCACAAATTCCCTGATGTTTTGGGGGAAAAAACTACAAAACTCAATTTGTAATATAAAATTTGCCATTTTTAATTGCCCGCAGTATGAAAGGGTGCTTCAGATTATCTACTTTCATATTTTCTACTCCAAATGGAGGATCCTACTAGCATTGGTTATCACATCCAACATACAATGTTAATTACTTCCCCATGCTCCCCCGTAAACATGAGAAATTGGATAATATAAAGTGGGAGACAATTTAAACGCCATCAACTTGGCCAGTCATGAATCATTGTGTCTTGTGCAGCCTTTTGTTTTTTGGCAATTCTATAGTCTTAAGAGAATTTTGAAAACAAATTGTCACAAATTCATTTTTAAAATGAAAAAAATTCCAATTTTTTATTTAGTTTTCAATTTTTTTAAAAATTATCAAATTTCTTTACATGATAAAGGAGGTAGCCATAACTACATAAGGCTTTGTTTTCCTTTCATATTTTGTTAAGAACCAAATTTGACTAAACCAACTTATGGATGATTGGCACCTTGACTACATCACAATTTTTATAAAAAAAAACCTAAATCATGTGCATGTTTAGAAGTCGAATCTCAATTTAACATTATTTAAAAGGTTGTATTTCATCCAAAGTTTTATGTACAACCTATTTTATTGCTACCCATGAACATGTTTTAACCCATGGTTTAATTTCATTGAACTTTACAATTAATCCTATTATTTCCCTCTTCCTTCACATTTAAATAAGTTTCTTTCAAAGGCTATTGAATTTGTTATAAACATCATATGATTTAAGAATAAACCAATGTTGGGTAGTTTTCACATTTTTTAAACAACCATTCCAATTTTTGGAAATAATAAAATATTGATATTTTCCATGTTTTTGGGACTAACTAAAAAAATGGACCACCTATGATCTAGGTAGCTTGGTTTTTTAAGGTGTAACTGAAGGGGTTTCAATTCAAGACCTTTTGGGAAAATGTCAAACATTTAATTACTATGCCACATGTTTTTTCAAATGAAAAGCTTATCAAAATTAACACATCCATGAATTTGTCAAGGGGTAGCAAGATTAAAGAAACTATTGATTTTCAATTTTGTAACAATATCCAAATTGAAGGAGCATTCCATGACTCCCAAAAAAAAGGGCATGCGAATTCTAAAATGGAACTATCATAAATTCACAAGCTTGATTTCAAGGTGAAATTAATCTACACAAACCAAAAAGAAAGCAATTAATGAAAATTAGAACCAAGATGGTGTACAAACAAGCCACAAGGAACCCAACTCACAAGACAACCATGGTTCAAACATGGGAGGAATTCATCATTTTCCTCCTTATAGTATGTTCTATGATTGATGACAAGGACTATATTAAAATAACAATTTTTGTTGAAACTCCAAAATGGAAATCTTGAAAATTCTTAATTTTTTCAAAATATGAATCTTGCAATTTTGCAAGTACGTTATTCCCACATATAAACTCTTTAATTGAAAAGCTCTCAATTGATATATATTTTCAACATGATAATACACATTCTAATCAATTTTCATTTGACCTTTATTGTTTATACATTTTAATAATAATAAATCAAATCGTTAGATTGATTCATGGTCATCCTTTCAGTCATATAACTTGAGTTTCAAATATTCAAATGTAAAATGTGAGTTTACTTTTAATATTTATGATTAAACTGCTTTTCAATAATATAAAAAAGGTTTGATTTGAACAAGGTTTTCAATCTACACTTTTGTCACAAAGATTTGGGACACCCAGAAGACTCTAACTTTCAAAATGGGTATTCATTTAAAAGCGTTGAGTTTCATTCTTCCACACGTACATCACAAACTTAGCATTTCATGATTTAATAATGAAAATCATGCAAAATTCGTTAATTCATACGTTTCACACATTAATATTGTGCATTGAAAACACATTTGACACACACGTATAAAAAGATGCAAAATTTGTGTGACATTCATTTATTCATAGGTTCATACTTCATTCATCAACACATTTATCGACGTGTCAAATGTGTTTTCAATGCATAATATTTGTGTGTAAAATGTATGAACCTATAAATGAATGAGCTTTGCACAATTTTCATTATTAATTTGTTAGATATTAAATTTATGATGTATTGGCATGTGCTTACATCTTAGGACATTTTTTCATCTCACTACACTAGTCATAGCTCAACCATGGTCATGAACATGCAAGATTAAAATTGTGACCAAAAACATTATTTGAAATCATTACACAAGTCATGGGTATCAACTTTAAATCCACTGCAAAAAACATGTTCATACCAACCCATGTGTTTACAACTTGTAACCAAATCAACCATTTTTATGATTGCCATTTCAACTATATTTTCTGGCACATGATAAAATCTTGTAATCACATATCCAATTACAAAATGGTTTTAAAGTTATAAATGTGATTGTGATTTGTAATTATTATTATTTTGGACAAAAAATGAAAACAAAATGTGCCTTCATATCATCCACAATTGGTGGCATCCGATAATATAAATGAAAAATTAGTTGTTTATGTGACCTATAATGTGTTGCAGATGTGATTAAACAACATGCATGGTGTTTTGTTCAACTTCAACTACAATTATATATCATAGTTGTAAATGTACATGTGTTAATGATAAATTATTATATGTAACATGCCATGCTAATTTATGTAGCTTAAGATTAAGTAACCTTTAGGTAGCCTAAATAACTTAAAGAACCTCCAAATAACCTAGGCAACTTCAAAGTATACCCATTAGTAACCTAAATAGCCCTTTGGTACTCCTTGGGTACCTTAACAACCCTTAGGTACTTTAGGTAATATAAATAACCCTTAGGTGGCCTATGTAACTTAAACAACCCACACTCCACCAATATGCATCCAAGTTCACTTTGTGTTTCATTAGATTTTGTGTGTAATTAGATAAATTTACCATGGTGAAAGTGGCCAACCCCTTAGTAAACAAAATCAAGATACTATGAACATGTGAATTCATTTCAATAGCTAATTGAATTCACCAATAGTTAATCAAATTCATTAATAATTAAATCACTAATAATAAATTCAATAATAGTTAATTACAAACCTAGGTTAAGCACCTAGGAGCTTTCATTAGGCTACCTAGCTTAAATTTAAAAACTAGCCCACCAACCTAGGGTGAAAGTTTGAACCTTTCACCTCTTTTCACCACCATGTTTAAGGATCTTGAGCCATATATTGAACCATTATTTAAATGCAAGATTTTTTTTGTCATCACATTATTATGCATTTTTTTTTACCTTAGGTTGTTTTTGGCAATTCTTGGCTATTCTACCATAAGCTATTTTAAGCTATTTTATCATAAACCATTGTTGGCTATTCTACCATAGGTTGTTTTAGGCTATTTTATCATAAGGCATTGTTGGATATTCTACATTATTTTACCATTGACAATTTTTGGTTATTCTACCACAGTCTATTTTAGGTTATTTTATTTTAAACTATTGTTTGTTATTTTACATTATTTTACCATTGGAAATTATTGACAATTCTACCATAGGTTATTATAGGTTATTATAGGTTATTCTATCATATGCCATTGTTTGTTATTCTAGACTATATTACCATAGGTTTTTTATGCCTATTGGTGATTATTCTATTGTAAGTTATTTGTAGTTAATTTATTGTAGGTTTTTGTTGATTATTGTAGGTTTTATTATCATGGGCTATTGATTGTTATTCTATTATAAGTAATTGTTGGTTATTTTAGGTTATATTACCATAAGTTATTGGTGGTTATTCTATTATAAGTTATTTTAGGTTATTTTAGGTTATATTACCATAAGCTATTGGTGGTTATTCTATTATAAGTTATTTTAGGTTATTTTAGGTTATATTACCATAAGCTATTGGTGGTTATTCTATTATAAGTTATTTTAGGTTATTTTAGGTTATATTACCATAAGCTATTGGTGGTTATTCTATTATAAGTTATTTTAGGTTATTTTAGGTTATATTACCATAAGCTATTGGTGGTTATTCTATTATAAGTTATTTTAGGTTATTTTAGGTTATATTACCATTAGCTATTGGTGGTTATTCTATTATAAGTTATTTTAGGTTATTTTAGGTTATATTACCATAAGCTATTGGTGGTTATTCTATTGTAAGCTATTATCGATTATTTTAGGTTATATTACCATAGGTTATTATTGGTAATTTGAGGTTATTTTACCATTGATTATTATTTACAATTAGTAATTTTTTATGTTATTACATAATAATGGCATAATTTTCATGGTTTTATGGGCCGCATGTGTTTTCATCGTTCCACCCTACCCCATTATCATTATTTATGGACCACCCTTTAAGCCTAAATATTCCTCAATGATTGATAACATACAAGTACCATGAAGGAAAGGTGAAAAAAACCCTTTTTTAGGTAGTGAATGTGTACCAAGTTGGTTAACTTAACCTTGACCACCCTAGTTAAAGGATAACACCAAGAAAAAAAATCCTTTAGCCTCTTCATAAACATGATGGATTATTGGCCCAAAATCATTATTTCTTTTACCATTTATTAACACATCATACGTACATAGTTCAAATTTTTGACCAATTCACCAAAAATTGTTTCAGTTGTTTTTGGTAGATTGTTTATTTAGGTTAGATTGGATGTCAACCTATGGAGGCACCATATGTTATTATTGGACAAATTGTTTTAGTTGGTTTTTTCTTTTATTTTGCTATTATGCCCATTCTTAGAAAATTATAAGCTAAATTAATCCAAAATTCTAATGTTTGCAAAGACTTAAATCCTCGCAAACTTTCCCACATTTTTAAGAATTATATTCTACCATTAAGTTATTTCTGCCAATTCCAATAAAACAATAAAATAGAGGGATAATATGTCTGATTATAATTACTTATTAATAAAACATTTATGATTAATTTTTTATTATTAAGGACTTAATAACTAGGGCTTTGGAAAATCAATGTGCAAAAAAAAATGCCAAAAGATCAACCCAAACAACCTCTAATCAACGATTGGTGGCCTTAGAAGATAGAAACTAGTTATTTTAAGCTATTTAATGCATTAATAGAAAACATGTATTTTCCAACTTGTTTTTATCAATTAAAAGAGTCAAAAAATGTCATTGTCAACTAAATTTTGATTATTTTAGTTCACAATGACATTTTTTTTCAACTATTTTAATCAACAAAAACAAGTAAAATAAAACTTTTTTTTTATTAGTGAGCTTAGGCTATTATTGGTTATTTTACATTAATTTACAATTAGTTATTATTGGTTATTCTATCATAAGCTATTGTTGGTTATTTAAAGTTATTTTATCATTAACTATTACTAGCTATTTTATTATGGATTATTGTTGCCTATTTCATCATAAATTATTATTAATTATTCTATCGTAGGTTATTTTAAACAATTTTAGATTATTTTACCATAGGTTATTGTTGACTATTGTTAGTTTTTTTTTATTATTTTAAAATAAATTATTGCTGTATCTTATCATAGGTTATTCTTGGCTATTTTTTATTATTTTACCATACAGTATTGTTGGATTTTTATCATAGGTTATTGTTTGTTATTCTAATTTATTTATTATCAATTTTTTTGTTTATCCTTATTTATTTATCACATGTTATTAAATTAATTACTTTACTGTAAATTATTATTATTTATTCTAGTTTATTTTACCTTAGGGTATTCTTGAATATTCTATTGTTGGCTATCGTTGCATATTTTTGCATTATTTTATTATTGGTTATTTTATTTTAGGCTATTGCTTGTTATTTTACCTTAAATTATTATTGGTTTTTTTCTCATAAATTACCATTGGCTATTTTAAGTTATTTAATTTTAAGTTATTTTTTAAAAAATATTATTGACGATTATTGGTTATTCTAGGTTATTTATCATAAACAGTTTTTTATATTCTATCATAGGCTATTGTTGGTTATTCTAAACTTTTTACCATTGGTTATTATTGATTATTCTATCATAGTCTATTGTTAATTATTATAAGTTTTTTACCATTGGTTATTATTGGTTATTCTATAATAGGCTATTGTTGGCTATTTTTGGCTCTTATATCATCAGCTTTTTTATTCTTCAATGTTATTTACCATAGGTTATTATTGGTTATTTTAAGTTATTTTATTGTAAGTTATTATTGGCTATTCTCTTCTAAATTATTTTTAATTATTCTAGGTTACTTTTGGTTGCTTTAGATTTTTTTTTGTAGTTTATTCTTGGTTATTCTAAACTATTTAATTAAAAAATTCAATTATTATTAGTTATTATACCATATGCCATTTTTTTCTATCTAGGTTATTATTCATTATTTTAGATGAATCTACCTTAAGTTATTCCACTTTAATAACTATTATATGCAAATTTTTTAATGTGTTATTTTACCTTGAATCATTATATTTTATTTTAGGTTATGTTAAGTTATTATAGATCCAAGCATGGGAAAGAGGACCAAAAAGTATGTCCACCCAAATCCAAATTTTAAATATGTTAATTTTCCAACATAAACAAAGAAAGTGGGTTCAATTTTTTTAAAGTTTTATTTTAGAAGCCTCCAAGTTTCCATTGTTTTTTTATGAATTGAATACAATATGTGAAAAAAAGAATTAGTAAAAAAAAAAAAGCTAATAAGGTTAATATTACATTTCATTCTTACTTCTACATTAAACATAAATATATTTTGATTCCACTATGAAAATTTCCAAAATCCACTAGTATATTTTACATGTTATTGATTAAAAATAAAATATATCCAATATTTAATCTATTTGTGTTTGAATTTTAATCTATTTTGCATGTTAAGACATTTGTTTGATTTTGATGAACATATATAAACTTATTTTAAACATGTGGTTTTTAAATATATAGCAAAGTAAAAAAAAAAATCATATAATTAAACATTAAAATAAATAATAATTTTTAATTCAATATACCAAGGCTTACTTGATGGGCATTTTCCATTTATGCTACAAGGTAATTCACTAGTTTACTTTACTATGTTTTTGCCCTTATACCTTCTAAATAAAATAACTTATAATAACATAAAATAAAATGACTTTGAATAGCTTAAGGTATAACTTGAAATAACATATACTAGCTTAAAATAAAATAACTTTAAAAATACAACCTAGGGTTAGTTAAATAGTTAATTTAAAACAAAATAAAATGCTTATAATAAGCTTGTATACCTTGAAATAGAATAACCTATAATAGTTTAAGGTATAATTAAACGTATAATAACTTATAATAGCCTATAATAATTTAAGGTATAAGTTAGAATAATTAAGGTAGCTTAACATAAAAATAACATAAGGTATAACATAAAGTAGCCTAAGGTATTTGAAACAACACTAAAATAAACTTATTTAACATAATAAATTATAATAATGAATAAGGTTAACTAATAATGAAACATGATATTTACATAATGACCCTATAATGAAATAACTTTAACCAAGGTGAAATCATTTTAAGGTGTAATGAATCTATTTCACTTTTAAGGTCCTAAAGTGATTTAGGTTAACAATTACAACTTGCTTTTGTAATAGTGTCATAAAAAACCCCTAAGCAAGCACCTAAATACCATAAGCAACCCCTTGGTACCTTGACAACCTATAAGTAGCATAAACAACATAAATAATTTGAGTAAATAATTATTAAGTAGTTTAAAAAACTTTTAAATAACCCAAATAAGTATCCTAACTAGCTTAGGTAGTTTTATAATAGATCTTAAATAACCTTAGTAGTTCTTAGGTAAACCTTTAAGTCTTAAAATAGGTTAAACATCCTTTAAATAACCTTTAGATACCTTAACCAACCCCTAGGTAGCTTAAACAACCTCTAAGGGGCCTAGATACCCCTTAAATAACTTAAACATGCCTTAAGTAGCCCTTAGGTACCCTAGGTAATGTAGTTTACCTTTAAGTAGGCCTATATATACCTCAAATAAAATAGAGTAAGTTGAATAGGCCACTTAAGTAGGTTAATACAAATATTTATTAACATATGATTTTATTTCGTATTACATAAAACAAATTTGGTTCAATTGTAAACATTTTGCTCCTTAATGTGAAGGTGAAAGGATTGGATATTTACTATTACAAATTATTTACCCTCATTAACCTAAATAATTTAGGTGCTTACTCTAGGCCAAAATGTTTAACTTAAATTGTCATGGGCATGAAAACTATTAAAACAAACAACGAAAGGATAGGTATAAGTCAAAATCCAAAATACAAAACAAAAGGACTAAAACAATAATACAAAGGCTAAAACTATAAACACAAAGTGTGCAAGAGCAAAGTACAAACAAATATTTATTACAATAAAATAAGCAAACATAAACATAAAAAGAATAAAACAAGGTTATAAAACAAGATCATATTTCATATTGGTGTTGAACAAATTAAAGGTAATTAAGGGTTCATACCTTTGTTTATACCCTTTTGGGGATTTACCTCAAAAAAACTTCCATGGAAGTTTCCATGTGCCCACCAACTAGGGAAGTTTTTAAAGAGGCTTCCTAATTACAATGAACTATGACTTAATTAAAACTTATTTGAAAGTGAAATAAACATTAACTATGAGTTAATTATAAGTGATAAATAATGAATTATGAGTTGACTAAAAGTTAACTAAAAATAAACTAGGAGTTAATTAGGAATGAACTATGAATCATGTATATGAATGAACTTCATTTGTCATGTGAAAGTGATGTTTGCGACATAAGTCACATAAACTTCCTACTTCCTAGGCCATGTTTTAAACTAGGATCCATAAGGTTGCCATGTTCTTAACTAAGGTCCATAATTAACCTAGGTAGGCCACATGGTGCCATGTGCTAGCATTATAAGTCCAAAAAACTTAAACATCCTCGCATTTTAGTTGTAAAAGTAATCACAAATGATTATGCCACATAAACATACACAATAGCAAATTTTAATTGTAAAAATCAATCATAAATGATTGTGCCATGTCGATTAGATGTTAGTTGGATGAAAAGGTAATGTTAGTCACACCTTAATACAATTATCATTTTAATTAAATTTCACATCGTGTGTTTTGTGATTCAAATTGTATATGATTTGTCCAAAACAATTAAAAGAATTTGTAATTGCATGTGGTAGTTATGACTATAATATAATCATTTATGATTTAAAAACAAGTCATAATATGTAAATTCCTTATAGTGATGCAATGTTTCCACAAATCTTTCACATGAAAAGACATGTGGCTTAATTGATTAAAACTAAAATTATGTGTTTCTAGAAGGTTTCCGATTCAAATATAGGCTTGGGAACTACCTACTTAACACTAATAGGGATGTAATCTCTAAGGTTGAAAACCAAAGATCCAACTACCTTGGGTATGAAGGTTGATGGCAAGGTGATACACTTGACAATTTTCAATTTTCTTGCAAATTTTCACAACAAAAATTGGCTTCAAAATCTTAATTGTTACTAGGCCAATGTTGAAAACCATCCAACCCTAAAACAAATATGTATATTAAGATTTCTTCACCCAACCTCAAGGTCACACAAATTATTACAAATTTGTGATCTTTCAAAAATGTGTTACCTAGTTTCAATAAGTTGCAAATGACAATCTCATTGATCAAATCAATATACATTCACAAAAATATGAACATTTTTTGGTGAACATTTCATGCAAAAACTATACATGTATTAAGAACACAAAAAAATTATCTTAATTTCAAAATTAAATTGTGTATATGATTATTTTCATTCTAAAATTAAATTGATGAATATCTTGATTGAAACACATCCCCACATAAAATTATGCACTTAATTGTACCCATTGAAAAATTGTAATTTTCATAATTGTGGATTAAATGTTTCATGGTTCAAATAGTTTCAACCATGTCTTTTGTTTTTACAATACATCAAATTAATGACATTTTAATTAATTTTCTTTCACACTATGGTGGAGGGCTTTATTGTGTTAATTCCTTTATTGCTACATTCAAATGCTCCTTCTACATGCACATTTGTTCCCTTACAACAAATGTTTTGTGCTAGAGTTGTAATGTCCATGCTTTGTGGCTACATAAGCTCATTGTATTTCTACGTGCTCTCATTCTTGCTTCTTGTGTTGGTCTTCATGCCAATACTAGGATTGTTGCACCTTTGCATTTTGTTTATTAATTGGAAGTTCATATAGATCAATCTTTCCTTGTGAAGTATTGCTTTGAAGTGTAAAAAATGATAAAGATTATTTACTTGTGATATAAATCTTTATCATTGATTGAAATTTGAAAAAAAATTATTGTGCTAAATTATGACAAAGGAACAAACTACAAAGGTTTTGGGATTCAATAGAAAATATTGTATTTATACACAAACAAAAGGAAGAAAATTGAAATAACATCCATAATGTCAAACTTCTTAAAGAACATCACAAGTTCATCTTTTGAAACAATAAATTGTTTTTTCTTTAGAATTTCAAGACAATAAGAAAAGCCTTATATATCATTCCAAAGGCAACGATAGTTGGAGCTAGCATATATAGGTGAATTAATTATGGGGTCCAATAATATGGTCATCAATTTTACGATTATGAAAACATTTTGTGTCAAATTCCAAACCTAACTAGTTTATTCCTTTCATCACCCCACCTATACATGAAAAGGAAAATTAACACGTGCATTTTCACAATTGAATTTTCAAAATTGAATTTAAAGTCAATATTCAGTTCAAATAAATGTTGCATGAAATGTTATTCAATATTATCATTTAAATTAAACTTAATTTCCACAAAACCAGTTTTTTTTTTCCCATAATTTCATTGTCAATGGTAGTGCATAACAATGTGAAGCCCAAGTAATCATAAGAGATGATAACACAATCCTCAATGATCAAAATCCAACATTGGAAATTTCCTATAAGTGTTGCATTTGTTTTACACCAAGTCTCAAGGAACATAAAAGAGGGTTTATTTTGAATGCAAATTTTTTGATACAAAATAATAATAATAATAAATTTATATATATATATATAACAAAACCAATTCACTTTTGAATCATGTTGCACATGTTTATTTTGTCACTATCAATGAATATGTAGCACATAAAAAGGGAGATTGGAAATCAAGACATTATAACTACATGACGTCTTGGTACTTAAAGCACTCCTAGAAATTTTTTCATGTATTTGGAAGGCACCTTAGACACATTTGTCCAACCTCCTCAAAAGTACAAAACACCTTACATTTAAATGAAACCAGTTACACTTAGCCAATTTACACCTTTTTACCTCTTGGAGGAATAATGTGCATGTCATTCCTACCACCCTATGATTTATGTATGCTAAATCTTATAATGATGTCATCCTTGTGTTTTATGATCAATAAGGCCCATACACTAGTACTATAAATCATGGTTTTCAGTTTTTATGTTCGTTTTTGTGTTGAAAATTCAATCATAATGGAAATGGACAATTTTGGCCTTTGTGAGAATGAACAACTTAGTTATGCCAAAACCTTTGACTAGATCTATGGTAATTCAAATGACTAAGATGACTAGGTCCATAAATACTAAAAAAATTTCAATGTTAATTAATTCGGCAAGATCAATTCATTTATAAGAATTGAGATAATTATATTATATCAATAATCAATTCCTTGGTATTATTTATTACACATGGTAGCCAACTTTTTGACCACATGACCTCATTACTTACCTAATATTTAATAATCAAAATATTCAAAATACTATAGCACCTACTTACCTACCCTCCTACCACCCATTCATGGGTGCAAGGATGTAAAAGTAGATCAAAAAATTTAGTCTTCAAAGTTGTAGATATGGAATGACATGAAAACAAAACCCATAAGTATGTGAAACCTTTTGATATTGAATTTTTTAAATGAATGTATTAAATGCAGTTTGTAAAAGTTTTCAGATTTCAAAACCTGCATCAACCTTTTTTGTAACTTACTTTCAATTTGTTTTCTAACAATTATCATGTTGTCCAAATTGCAAAAAAAAAAGATAAAACATATATTCACGTACTCCAATTTATAATCCATCAATATGGTGCAATTTGTAAAGGTTTGGGGCATGTTTTAGCAAGTTGAACAAAGGAAATGCACTTTACTTTCATATGCAAAAGTATGTTTGGGCACCAAACTTAAAGTGTTTTGAAAGGGTAATTTCTAAAGGTTTAACATTGTCATAATTCAGAAAATCAAATTCCAAAAATGTGTATTAAGGTGCACAAGGGCTCAAACATTAATTTAAAACATCACTTGAACTATTTGATTTGAAAATGTATAGTATTTACAAGATTAGTAAACTTGCGACTCATCAAAATAATAGTGAATAATATATGACATTAAGGATATTGAAAATATATGGTTTATCCAATAAGGCTTATACCTCCAATAATTATGGCATTGCTATTTTTTTTAAAAAGAAACTACAAACTATATTTTTACTTTTTGAATACTAGTCATTATTTACTTTCATGATTAATTATATGAAGTTATTTGACTTTGCTACAACTATATTTTGAAACCACATGTTTGGAATAGGTTTGTATATATTCATTAAAATTGATGCTAATGTCACAACTTAAAAATTAAATTACAAATAAACTAAATATTTGATATATTTTATTTTTTAAGTCAATGGCATGTAAACTATATTAGTGAATTTTTACATTTTTCATAATAGACTCAAAATATATTTAATCTCTAATGTAAAAGCACAAATGAACATATTATTAACATGTTAATTTTATTCCTACTTCTTACCTATTTTTATTGTACTAAAGTTTTTCAAATTTTACATTCAACTCATCAAAACTCAATACAAGCATGGAGGCTTCCATAATGAGACTTTAAAAAAGTTTTGAATGTATTTTCTTATATTTATGTTGAAAATTGTCATATTTAAAATTTTGGATTTGAGTAGGCATATTTTTAAATCCACTTTACCATGCTTGGACCTTTTGATCATGTAACTCATGATCATAATATGTCCAAAATGAGGCCTAAACCATCACCTCCTTAACCTACACGATGAAAGGCTTCAACCATCTTGTTACAATCTTGACATCAGGTTTGTAACTAATTATGGAATGCAAGAGCACATAAGGCCAAGAAAGTGTGTTTGGGAGTGAAATAAACTCTCACAAGTGGCGAGAGTGCAAGAGAGTGAACCCCAATGATTCCCAAATGCATTTTCACTTTGGGACTTGCATTTGTACAAGAGTCTTAAATATTCAAACTTTTAATTGAAAGGGCAAACAAGCACCAATTTGGGCCCCCAAGACACCATTGAAAGGGTTTTAAAGTGCAAATATTTAAAGTGCACTTGCGTTGTTTTTTTAGACCTCAAATGCATGAATTGTAATCAAAAGAAAAGTTGAAAGTCAAATTAAAGATTTGATTCCCGACCACAAATCCTTTTAGATTAGGGGACAAATGAGCTTCAATTGAAACATATCATATATCGTTGAAAAGATCTTTTTGAAGGTATAAGATATTATTTTTGCATGATCAAAACTTGTTTGATTTGAGGAAGACATAAGTGGACAAAGTTTTGAGACAATAAGAGTCCTAGGAAAAAATGTCATTTGGATGCAACCTTTCAGATAGTTACAAAATATATATTATAGGGAGGGGAGTGGTGCCTTCTCTCAAAGGTTGTGGGTCATGTAAAGCTTGAACTCGAGATTGTCCCTACTAAGTCCATCATACAACATGCACCCAACTTGCATTAATCACCATTTTTGCTTGGTTGTCCAAGTAAATTTCATATTGAACTCTTGTTTGTGAATTCATCGTAGTCCCATCCCAAAGCTCCAACACACCCTTTTACCCAAGAAGTGTCATGAGTTAAAGAACATGCTTCAATTTTTTTTTTGATGTTTCACTTTAGGACCCACATTTGGGTTTCCCAAGGAGTTTGGAGGTGCATCACATCTAACCACCACCTAACATAATGATAAAAAATGTCATTACAAAAAATATAAAAATACATATATTTTGAATTTCATGCATTATAAAATTGTCATGTAATGACATAATTTCATTATAAACTTGATTACACATTTTTAATTTTTTAAATCAATTAATCAATTTTATTTCTCATAATTAAATTGAATTTTTATTGTCTTTTCATTTCAAAATGTTTTTTTTTTAAATCTAAAATTTTTTCTTCAAAATTTCAAATGTAATGTTGTAAAATTTTGAATCAGATTATAGATTCAAATGTACAATTTTAATTAATTATATATTTTCCATTTAAACTTTAATTCTAAAAAATAAATTAATTTTGATATCATGAATTGGGACATAGATTCAAATATACTATTTAACTATAATAAATATCTTAAAAAAATAATTATAATTCATATTTCCTTAAATTCTTTATATATAAAAATTTAAGACGTTACATTATTTCAAAAAAATATTGCAAAAATGTGAATGTATAACCTTTTAATTATGATAGTGTAATTATGTAATTATGTTAAAAAATAATTAATGTAATAAACTTTATGTACCTATGTAATTTTATAACAAAATTAATTTCACATGATAAATACATAATTATAAATTATGTTATAATTTCAAGGGTTATTCAAATTACATTCGCAATTCATGAAAAACTTGAAATATGAAGTAATTAATAAATACGTATCCTTATTAAATTATCTATAGTTGTATTATAGTCATAACATAGTTGAATAATAGTATTTTAATAATGTCGCACTAATGATCGTACTAATTGTATCAATGCGAATCATAATAAAAAATTAGTTTTAAATGTATCCTATAATCGGTGGTGGGAATGTGAACACATGACATTATTACATGTATGTACATTGTATACTAATTGCAACATAATTATTACTTTAAGGACACATTTACAATAGTTCTAAAGTAATTGCCACATGTGTAGCTACAATGTAATTCTTTAAAAAATCAGATATGGTTGACTACATATGTATGTACCATGCATATAAATTATCATATAGGAGACCCATTTTTCAATTCACTTGCAACTATAATATAAATGTTTGAATTTTTGAATTGGCAATGTATTTATTAATACACAATATTTTTAAGGGGATAACTACACAATAGTTGTATATGAGTTTTTTTTTGAGTTTTAGTTATAGGGTATTCTGGTGTTGATGGAGATGATTTCTCATAATGTAATCTTAGTCATATTCACTAATAATTAATTCATTAAACTAACTTCCTAACTCACAATTAGGCTAGGAATTTAAGTCATTGAGCCCACCAATGTAAGGTGCAAAGTGTGAAGGATTAAACTTTCCACCTCCATGATTAAAAAATAAATCCTTTACCATTGGATCACTATTTAAATAAATGAAATGATTTGTCATCACACATTATTATGCAAATTATTTTTTCCTAACTTATATGTAGTTAAGTTACCATAAGTTAGATTTTTAGGCTATTCTTAAGCTAATGTAACCTACCCTAAGTTAATTCAAAGGTGCCATAGGCTAGGATTTGAAACTAGTCTTCAATTATTTTAAATTATCTACCTTAGGCTATATTAAATTATTCAATCATAAACTATTTTCAGTTATTTGACCTTTGATTATTTTATGGTATTATACCCTAGGTTATTTTATAATATTCCACCCTATGTTATTTTAAATTATTTAAAACCATGTTAAATTAATTTGTTATAGGTTATTTTATCCTAATATATTTTAAGTTATTTTATTTTAGGTTCTTTTATGTTATTTTACCCTAAGTTATTTTCAATTGCTTTATCCTAGGTTATTTTGAATTGTTTTATGTTATTTCATTTTAATTTATTATAAGTTATTCCACCTTAGGCTATTTTCAGGTATTCTACATTATTACCAATCAAGGGTTTCACACATGTTTTTGAAATTACAAAATCATATTTAATTATATTAAACATTATACAAATACAATTCAATCAAAACATATTAGTTTTTTAGGCCAAAAACTTGACAAACTCTATTTTGATTAAATGTATATTAATGTCCATTTTCATTGAATTTTTCAATGATGTGTGCATGTTTGTTTTAATAGATATCATTGAAACTATTGGTTGACGTGGAAGTACTAATTATTTTTTTCATTTTAAAATAATAATATTTTTTAATTAAAAAAAGTTGAATTATATGGACAAATCCAAAACTTCAACTTTTGATTCCAATGCTTAGAAAAGGACTTTTCTTGAGTTGACTATTGAACTTGTGCTAAATTTTCATGATGACATCATGCTCATGGAATGTCCAAAATGAAATTTGAACTTTCATCTTCTCAAGCACAACCCTTGGCCTTTGTAATCCAACCATCACTTCATGTGGTGACAAAGTTTATTATTGCAAACTATATATACAATTTTCTAAAAAACCATTTGCAAATTATAAACTTACTACATAATTAGATAATTTCATAATGAATCTGATTGCACATGTACATCATTAATATCATAATTTTGTTTCATAATTACATGAACATACAATGCATTTCAATTTCAAAATATAAAATGTTAAATTCTAAATATATTTAATTCCAATTAATTTATTCATTTTCAGTTACCTAAATTCTATAATATTAAAACTTTCAAAAAAATTAGTTGGGCAACTATTTTTAATATCATTATATTTTAAATGATAGTTGCCCAAACCAATGGTATTAATTGTATTACATGTTTAAAAAAAAATCTTACAATGATTTTTACTTCTAAATTTATATTAAAAAAAGATTCCATTAATTTATATATTAAATTTATTTCACATTATGATCTTATTACATAATTAAATAATTTCACAATGCAATTCATTACACATGTACATCATTAAATCATAATTACATTGGAATATATAATTCCTTTTCACTAATTTTTTTTAATATATCAAATGATTTTTATGATATTTAATTTGAATTAATTTACTAAAAATTTCTTTATTTAAAATCTATACTATTTAAAATTCCAAAAATAAGTTCTTATTTCTTGAATTGTGCACAAAAACCAAAAAAATAGTTAAGTTAAATTTTATTTAAAAAGTTTCACTATGAAATTAATTTCATTTATGAAGTTATATAACTAGTATTTAAAATTTAAAATTTAAATTTCCACTTGAAAAACCTTAAATTAGTTCAAGCTTCACATACACATTAATTATTATCTTCTTATAATAATGAAAAATTTAAAAAATTAGTTTACTCTTCCAATTTGTTCACTTGTCATTTCTTCATATTTAAATTATTGTCCCCTATGTTTTTAATATATGAAACATTACAAACAAAAAATGAAAGTATGTAATTCGTAATTTATTTTCTTGTCATATTCCATGTCAAAATATTTTTAATTATTTTTAACCACATGGGACATGTCATAATCCATGTCAAAATGTTTATGAGTATATTTAATCACATTAGAAATGTCGTGATTAACATTAAAATGTTTGTGATTATTTTTAATCACTTACACAGTCCAGGTGTGTGTTAAATATTCCACATATACCTTGGTATGCTCAATTTGACTATAATGTCATTTGAAATAACTTAAATAAAACACATTTGCTTTCTATTTACTAAAAATAGACATAATGAATCATCATGGATAACAATGGTTGATTCCATAATCATTGTAATAAAAATGTAAGGGGTGTAAAAACCATGGTTTTATGTGATAAATTTTAAGATATTTTATTTTATGTTATTCCAACTTGAAGTTATTTTAAATTCTTCTATGTTACTATACCTTGATCTATTACGAGGTATAACTTATAATAGCCTAAGCTTAAATAACCAAAAATAACCTAAGGTACATTAACCTTGGGTATTTAAAGTATATATATATAATATTATTTCAATTAATAATAAATTGTGCCAACTAGTAATCAAACACGATGACTACATAATGATCGTATAGTGACATAACTTTAAACAAGGTGAATTGATTGGGGCAAGGTGAATCTATTTCATTTTTTAATCCCATAATGATTTAGGTTAATGAATTGCACCCCACTTTTGGATTAATGAATTTATAATTTTTGTTAAACATATAGCATAAATTTTGATGTTTTAATCCATCAACCATTATATTTCATTCAAAACAAACAAAGGCAAATGAGAAATAACAGATGGATAATTTATTTTCTAAAAAGTAAGTCATAATTACATTTTATTAAGATTTCCATGCAAATGGCATGTAAAGGGAACTAGTTCACTTACTAACCTATTATCTAAACCTACTAACAACTCATATTAAAACATTTAATACATAGATTTTTTTATAAAATCAAGGATTAACACATACCCTATATTAACTATAAATTCGTTTTCAAAATAAACATAACCTTGTCATAAAACTAATTATATTATAATTTATCCAACATCTAATATATGGCACCTTATATTTTTATTCATGTACTTTTTAAATTGAAAGAAAAGTGTCTCCCTTAAGAACATATCATAATTTAAATGATTGATTTCAATCACATCACATAAATCAAGCTCTAAAAATCCACCTAGGTGCCACATATACCAAGTGTATAATATTTGTTCAAACTTTGATTTGATTAAATAACTAGTTGTTAGTAGTTTTAACAAACACACAAAGTTTTCATGTAAATCAAAATAAACATAATTAGTCATTTCATACTAATGATCAAGTGGCAATATAGTTATTTTAGTTAGAAAGCCATTTTTGGAGTTCAAATGCAAATTTTCTATATGTGACATAAGTAATTTCATAATTTTAAATGTCCATTTTTTTTCTTAAAGCTCATCCATATTTTCCAATATAATTTCCACTAAAGTTATTGCAACATGGATCATTTTAAAAATCAACAATGTTAATGTTGAATATGACATTATTTTTTAGTTCATCTATGGTCCAAAGAAACTATGACTATGATAGTTAAAACAATCCATTTAGTTATGTTTTAATTTCACTTTGAGGACTAATGTTGTCATGATGACACAAACAATAAACAATGGGTTTCACATTGCACCTTTTTCTTGGCTATTAGTCTTTGCCTATTTTCATTATCTAACATAACCTTCTTAGGTGGAGCCTTGGATATTAGGGTTTGCCACTACATAATTTTAATGTAATTAGTTCAAAGAAAGTAATGAGATGTTTGATACATTCCACCAAAAAAAATTTGGAAACACCAAACTAATCTAGAAAATGAACATCAATTTTGGCCTCATTCTTTAGGCTTTGCTTCTCATTCTCCCCATCAAAAAACCCATTTTATACCACATGCAACACCAAATACATAGCAAAGAGTTCATGCACCTTTCACAATAAAAAAAACAAATTAGTTACATGACACAAAAAACAAGAACACAATGCAAAACACATTATAGTACATTCACAAATTAAAAAAAATTCTTTGAATTTACACTTTAAAAACGAAAAATTAAAAATTTCCAAATGAAATTTAATTAATTTAAATATATTTGGCAATTAAATTTCGAAAATATGAAATTATTATTATTATTATATAATTATAAAATATATCTTTAATATATATTGAATTTTTTAGTTTTGAATTTCATACACCAAATAAAATTTGCCAAATAAAAAAGTCATTGATAGTTAGCAAAAAACACTTTAGTACATGAATTTTGATTTTTCGTACACTTTTATAGGCCATACCCTACCCTACACAAGGGTACAAGGTGTTGACATCATACAAGTTATGATGTTATGGTTGCTTATGTGATTACTTGTATATATTTTAATGTATTTGCACAAAATTAAATGTAGAAATCATCCACTTTGAAGAATGAAAGAACTACTAATCCACCATTATTACACATGCAACCTTCTATAGTTGCATGCAATGCCTAACTACATCTAGTTGTAAATGGTTTGGTTGCAAATAATATAGTTTCTTCTAATGGCCATAGCCTGGATTGGATGATTGAGATGTTTTTTCTTTTCAAGTACATTTTGTCACCTACTTAATAACTAGTTAGTTGCATGTGATTTATTTCTTATTTGGGAGGCTACAAATTCACTATAAGATTTATATTTGTTTATTTAGTTCATTTTAAAGTTGTAGGTCATGTGTAGTTCCATCTTGTGTTGAAATATGGTCAAAACATCTACTTAACATCAACTATTAGCCCCCACAAACTAGTTGTTGGTGGCCCATGCATGAGTTACTTTGGGAGTAACCTATTTTGTTAATGTTGTCAAAGGTGATAATCCTTATTATTTTGCAAAGATCATTGTAGGTTCAGAGGTGTTGATGTAGCTTTGGGCCTTGTGATCTAGACCTTTTTAGTGAGTTGAATTATCTGACTTCATTCCAATTTAATTCTTTGCATGTGTTTTGGTAGATTGTTGAATCTAAATGAGGCATGTGGAGATTTTCCAAGCATATATGGCATAGAAATTTGCCATGTTGAATCCATATGCATCCACTCAAATATTCAAGTTTTTTTTATGCATGTGCTACAAGTAGTCATTTTAGTTTCAAAAGCCATAGTTGATTTGTTAGTTAAGTAAATTATTGTCTAAGAATCAAATGGTGGATGCATTACCTAATTGCATAATCATCTTTAAGTACATTCTCTATGTCATGTGTTTTAATGGTATAGAAATTGACAGAGATGGTCTTAGATCAAAGTGAAACTTTGTTTGGTCAAACATGACGCTGAATGATGGACTATTTTATGTAATTGATATGTTACTTTTGCAATTCACCAATATGTGTTTTCTTGAATAATGTGCTACCTAATATCAATCCTTCTAATATTAAACAAGTAATTACAACAAGACTTGTTAACCAAGATTCAAATGCTTAGGATTTATGCAAATCATTAGGTGTTCACAATAACTTGGTGTGACCATATTGATCAAGAAATTAAGTTGCACCATAATGAAATTCAACCTTAAAGTCATTATAGTATTTTGCCATATCATTGAAAACAACTTGAATGGATTTTGAGCGGGGATTCCAAAAGATTAATTTAGATTGGAATGGTGTGACATTCTAGTCCTATTATAGGTATGAGCAAAAATTTGATATGTTGACAATGTGATTGCTCAAGGTTTAAAGAGAGTGGCATTTGTTCCTCCACTATCCATGTGAATTTGCCAAATTCAATATTGATTTCAACATATAAAAATTAGTTTTTCAAATGGTAAGGTTGTCTAAAGAAAACAAATTCTTTTACTAAACCCTATACTTTCCCATGTGATTTGACCATATGTAGATAGCTATTGAAAAATTGCATGGAGTCTTAAAAACTTAGTTTCCCAACACATTTTTCTTTGATAGTTACAAAGTAGAAGCTTGGGCAACGAATGAAGGTGATGTTACTTTGATTGATGTCAAGATAGCCAATTTTGTGTCTTGTGTTTATTCTATGTAACTAATAGAAATTTTGACCAAGGAATATTTTAACATCTTTTGTGGGTGCATGATTATATCATAGATTAATGTGAACATTTAGATTACAAGTAAACAAGAGGTTGAATTACAAAGGTGCACATCTTTAACACAATATCATCTCAGAACCAATGATTGTAGGTGTTACCTTACAAACCAACTATTACCATCTTTTGCACCAAGCAAGACAAACACATTCAACTATGGAATTCAAGATGTCTAAAAAATTCAAGTTGTGCACATCAACTTTAATAGGTATTCTTGCCATCAATATGTTTTACATGTGGATTGTATAGTTGTTGATGAAATATTTTTAATTTTATTCAAACAAGAACTTGTGTTTAATACATAACATTATTTTTTTTGTGCAAACCCTAATGTGAGTGTGCACATTAATTTTTTATTAATTGGATATCATACATTTTCCATGTCCATATTATGTGTGGTTAGTGAATGATAGTAACATTAACCTTAAACCATGTAAAATTAATTTATAATTTGTTTATGATGGGTGATTTACATAGATAACAATGGTTTACATTTCACAGTGTCAACCTTGGCTTGAATTCAACTTCAAATTGCTAACCTCAATTCATAATTCATTGATAATGTCATTGTGAAGTCATATCACTTATGATTTTTTATCACAAGTGATTTGTTTTAGGCATCTAATGAAAATTCAATTACAAAATGTCACTTGTGACTAAAAAGAATCATAGACTCTAGTTGCAAATCTTGTTTTTTCTTCTAATGGATGTTATTTTACATTTTGATCTAGGGTATATGGATCTTTTTGGACTATGTACTTCTTGATTATTTAAATCAATTAAGGAAATATGTAATTGTAATGATTTAACAATTATGCCTCCAAACATTTTTTATTACATTCATTAATGTTGAGAAAAAGTGGTTTCCTTTACTATAATGTTCATATGATTTAAATACTTAGTAAAAAAAATAGGATTTAATATTCTTTTTGACAAATTAGAACCCAAACAAACTTAAGGATGTGATCATCTATTACATTAATATGATCATCGTATGAAATCTTTTTGTACATTGTGTATGAAAAATAACAATTCCATATTTATACACTTATTATTATTATTTTATTACATAATTTCAAAGTCATCAAAATCAACATGACCATGGATTTTGGTGGGTTGCAAATGCACCAACTTATGGAGAAGGTATTTAACTCTTTTCATGATTCATTTAAGTGAAATTAACAAGAATGATTCTAATGAACTTAATAAAATTGATTTACACAAAATGTCTATATCTTTTATTACATCATTGGAATTGATTTTTATAGATAAGAAAAATCAATGCATTAACAATGAAATTAAAAAAACCAACGTCATTTTAACAAAGGTAATGTAAAGACATATGTGCATGAATCCTTTTGGTATTTGTGTTGGAAGTTATTAAGAAGCAAATATCATGTTCAATTCATGCTTGACCTTTACATTGCATTAGTTATTACACATCTTTTTTAACAAAATAATTAAAAACCATAATTGTTACTTGTAATGAAAACAAAATTGAAACACATACTTGCATTCGAAAGATGGGAAATGTAGTTATACCATGCACATTTAAAACATTCAAATTCATAAATATATCCCCATCACAAGGACATGTGTTTGTATTGAAAAATGTTGTTTCCTTGGAAGAGCTTCCTTTGGATTTATAGATTTTATGTGTCCTTCAATTATTGGTTGATACATCAAAGGCCTAACTCTTTGTCTAACATTTCTCTTATTGAATTTGTTACAAAATAAATATAACACATTAAATCTTAGCAAAAAAAGAAGAAAATCTCATATAAGTTCTAATGTTCATTATAATGAATATCAAAACTTAAAAGTTTACTATAGAAAACAAATATTATTGGTTTTTCCTTCCTTTGATAATGAACATATCCTCGAAGGTGACCATTCCACATGGCATGAGGCATATAACATGCATGAAACAAAAATCAAATTTATAAGGACACACACACACAAACAATTTTAACAATAACAATGCATATATAATGAATTTGGGAAAACATAAAATCACAAGCTTTTGAATTAACAATAAGAAATGACATTAACACATGGATGGATAAAATTTTCTAATGTAAATGTTGGGTTTGCCTTATAAATTGTTATTGATTGTATTAGAGTGGAACGATATAACATTTGTAGTGAATATGTTGTTAGACCATCTATAGGTGTCTATAGTATTCCTAATTCAACTAATATTGATGTTTATGACCAAATTATGCCTATCCATGGAATCCATTTAAAAAAAAATGAGCAACAAATGTTTTATATTTGATGATGGCATGTATAAAAGAAAACATCCAGATGAACCAATTCATTTGTTCATTACTAGAGGTGTCAATATAGGCAAAACTTTCACATTAATGGTTTTCGTTCAAGTTTAACATGTTTTTACAACATCCATTTCTCAATCAAATCCTTCAAAAAAGAAAGATTTATTAGTTATAAGATATATTGAAAAAAAAAAAAATTAACATTGATGGATCTATAATTCATTCAAATCTTCCTATAACATTTAATTTTAAAGATTTATCATCATTGAGCTCATAGCAATTAGACAATTTGTTTAAGAAATATGAACAATATAGTTGATAGTGTTAGATAAATTTTCATTGATAGGGAAAAGACTATTGAAAATTTATTGATTTGTGATTAAAATCAATCAAATGCATTTACATCAAATTCTTTGGGAATCTTGATGTCATTATCATTGGAGATTTTAATCCTTTGATTTGTTTGCGATGTAGGAATTTTCAAAACTAATATGGACAACATTGATAGTTTGGCTTTAAGGTTTTGGATGGAAAAAACCAAATGTTATGGATTGAAACTAATCATATGCCAAAGCAACAAACAATTCATTAACTACCTAAATCAATTTTGAATTGTTATTCAATCACAATTTGGATGTGGATACCATAAATAATCAATGTCTTTGTACACCATAAAATGATCCAACATTTACATATTTATTTTATATGAATGGAACATGGTAAAATCACAATGAATCAACTTTCCCTTGAAGTGAAAGGGCTATATACATATTGTGTGCACAAGATAGACATCATGACACATCTTTCCAATCATTTCACGATAAAAGCATGGTAAAGTAAACATTTTTTTATCCTTGCCAGCAAAAAAAAAAAGTAGCCATAAATAAATTTGAATATATTGAAAGTATAAATGTTTTTTTATTTAATAATCGACACGAGGATAATTTTTAATTTTATCACAATGATGTTGATTAATCACATATCGAATATGCATTCAAGTAGATTTTTAAAAATAATTGTATTTCTTTCTACTTTTTTTGGTTATCCAAACTTGTATAAGTAGGTGAAAGTAGATGGATTATTGAAAATTCTCCATTTTCAACACAATCTAACTCTAAAATGTACTTGTATGTTCTCAACATTCAATTATTATAGTAAAATACATCAAACTTCTAATGAAAAAGTAGGTTTAAATTCAATTTGACCGGTCATTTTCAAACATACTTGTTATCTACTTTTATTGTGCCAAAGCTTATCAAATTTTGTAATGACCTCATTATAAAGTCAAAAAAAAGAACCATGCTTTTATTATGTTATTTAAATGATTTTCCATATATTTTCTTCTATTTGTGTCAAAAACTAGACCATTTTTTGATTGCCTTAAAGATAATTACTTTTTTTGTATCCTTTCCCATGTTTTCATCCTTCAATTACAAAATGATACAAATTTCATGACATGATTGAATTGAAATGTTCAAGTAAACTTTGTGTTAGTAATATACAACACATAGAATAAATGACATACATGGAATATTCCAAGGATCACCTATTTTACTTAATTCACAAGAAATCATATTGATATTATTTAATAGCCCTAAATATGGTCAACTCATAAAAACAAAAAATGTACACTTGTATGAACATGAAATACATCCTACATGGACATCAACTGAACCCATATCCAAAAATATCCAAATTGGTTCAAATTCTTCCCACATTATAACAAATATGCAATTTTCAATACAATTCAATTGGTTACGCCATGTACATACATTGAGTGCAAGGATTGACGTTTGATTATTTGGCTTTTGACCCTACTAATATCTATAAACATGGTTTGACATATATAACATTTTCTTGTGTTGAGAAAAAATAAATCTTTACCTTGTTCAACCTTTGCAAATGAAAAAAATTCAAATTGATGAAAGTGTTGCCATAGAAATGCATCAATTACAAACAATCACACAATGAGATGTACTCATCCCCAAACCACATACATTTTGCAATCACATGTACTTATTCATTCTCTCAATATTAGATCATTCCCTTTACATAAACAATGACATTTTACTGGATTATAATCTCAAAACAACTCATATATCATGTCTCAATGAAACACACTTCAACACGCATCAAATAATAGATCTTTGAACATTGATACAATGATGCATTCAACAATAAGTGTAAATGGACAAAATGATACAATGACTATATTGGACAATTTCACAACCTTATCATCACATCAAACATTTACATCTTTGAGAGCTAAATATATTGTAACAACATTCAATGCAAAAATAGAAAAACTAGTCATATACCAATATACAAATCTTCAACATTATCCTTGTCAATGTTCATGATCCA
>Ga0209208_10002188_pt1 | contig 27946 bp, 26 predicted proteins | sample S1TSphfallax_3_FD_187694 | JGI IMG/M metagenome (GOLD analysis project Ga0209208, IMG submission 187694) | Host-associated microbial communities from peat moss isolated from Minnesota, USA - S1T2_Fd - Sphagnum fallax MG (SPAdes) (version 2) | ecosystem: Host-associated > Plants > Peat moss >...
GCGCTCTCGGCCGAGCGCCTCAAGGCCGCCCAGAAAAAAGCCAGCCCCATCGTCGACTGGCGGCAGCACCTCAAAAACATGCGCACCCAAGCCGAAGCCCTCGGCTACGTATCCCCAGGAGCACCCAACCCCTTCGACAAATAGCAAAACGAACCAAAATTTTCACCGCCCGCCCCGGTCTGGGATACCTCCGCCCAAACTCAGCCTCAAAACCCCCAATCGCCCCAAAACTCCCCTAACCACCGCATCCCGCCACCCCCGCCCAACCCCTGCTTGGCGTCTTTGCGCCTTCGCGAGCCATTTTTCCCCCAAAAACCCCACTCCGTTTCGTAACCCTCCCTGTCACGCCTATCCTTTACTGTGCTGTCCCAATGGCGTTTCCCTGTGTATGCTGAAGCAAGTCCTGCAAATGGCAGGCGGTAGCGCAATCTTTCGCGTATAGGAAAGCAATGACGAAGAATAACCGCCCGAAGAAACCAGCTTCGCCTAAGCCAACCCTTCCACCTTCGTATCAGTTGTGTTAACCTGTAGAGGTATAAAATCGAGATTAAGGTAAAGACGAGGAGTATCGTTTTCTAGCATGTCCCTGGCGGTTGAACAGAAGTCACAAGTTATCGGTAAATACCGGATTCATCAAACAGATTCCGGCTCGCCAGAGGTACAGGTTGCCCTCCTGAGTCAGCGAATCCTTCAGCTAACCGAGCATTTTAAAACGCACCAAAAAGATCATCATTCCCGCCGTGGTTTGCTGACGATGGTCTCCCAGCGCCGCAAATTGCTCAAATACTTGAAAGATCGCAGTCCAGAGCGTTACAAAACGCTCATTCAGAGCCTCGGCATTCGCCGGTAAAGCGCCTCGCGCTTAATCGACGCTCTAGAAACACGTTCTCAAGCAGGCGCGGGCTGGTCTTGGTGGCCTCTTCAGGCACCTGGAGCTGGCGGTCGTTCCGCGTATCGCCACTTTGGAAAGTGGCTGGCTACAGCACCTCTAAGTCCTCCTCTTAATCCCGAACTTGGTCCGCGCGTCCTCACCGGCGCGCCTAACTGATGGATAAAGATGTGGATCACGCATCGGGAAAGTAAAAAATGTCGCACATAGTTGAAATCGACCTGAATGGGTCAAAGGTCTCCATTGAGACCGGCAAAATCGCGAAACAGGCCAATGGCTCTGTTGTCGTTCGCTCGGGAGATTCGGTCGTCCTGGTGACAGCCTGCTCCAATGATTATCCGAAACCGGGAAGTAATTTCTTCCCGCTCACCGTGGATTATCGCGAATATACCTACGCCGCGGGCAAATATCCGGGCGGATTTATTAAGCGTGAAGGACGCCCCTCGGAAAAGGAAGTCCTCACCAGCCGCCTCATTGACCGCCCCGTGCGGCCGTTGTTCCCCGAAGGCTTCAGCAACGAAACCCAGATTATCGCCATGGTGCTCTCGGCCGATCCCACGCACGATCCCGCCCCCCTGGCCATCGTCGGCGCCGGCGCAGCCCTCGCCATCTCCGACATCCCCTTCCATCACGTTCTCGCCGGTGTCCGCGTCGGCATGGTCAAGGGCGAACTGCAAGCCAACCCCAGCTACACCGACACCAAGGAAGCCAAGCTCAGCATCATCGTCGCCGGCACCGAGCAAGGCATCGTCATGGTGGAAGCCGCTGCCAACGAAGCCACCGAAGCCGACGTTCTCAAGGCCATTGAATTCGGCCACGATTGCTGCAAAAAAATCGCCGCCTCCATTAACGAACTCGTCAAGCTCACCGGCAAGACCAAGCGCGTCTACACCCCCGCACCGGTAAACGAAGAGCTGCTGGCCAAAATCACCGCCGAAGTCCGTGCCGATCTCGCCGACGCTCTCAACACCCAGAAATACGGCAAGCTTGAAAGCTACAGCCTCGTCGCCAAAGCCAAGGAAAAGGCGCTCGCCCTGGTGACCGACGAAACCCAGAAGCCGGAAGCCGCCAAGCTCTTCGACAGCCTGAAAGAGCGCATTTTCCGCGACGAAATGCTGAAAGAGCGCCGCCGTCCCGATGGCCGCAAGTTCGACGAAATTCGCCTCATCACCAGCGAAGTCGGCGCGCTGCCCCGCACCCATGGCTCAGCCATCTTCACCCGTGGCGAAACCCAGGCCCTCGTCACCACCACCCTCGGCACCAAGGACGACGAACAGCGCATCGAAATGTTCGACCAGGCCGAAACCTCCAAGCGCTTCATGCTTCACTACAACTTTCCGCCCTTTAGCGTTGGCGAAGTTGGGTTTATGCGCGGACCCGGCCGCCGCGAAATCGGCCACGGCGCGCTCGCCGAACGCGCCTTGTCGCCCATGGTTCCGGATGAAAAATCCTTCCCCTACACCATCCGCATCGTCAGCGACATTCTGGAATCCAACGGCTCCAGCTCCATGGCCTCCGTCTGCGGCGGAACGCTTTCATTAATGGATGCGGGCGTGCCCCTGCTGCGCCCCGTGGCCGGCATCGCCATGGGACTGGTGCTCGAAGGCGACGCCTATGCCGTCCTCACCGACATCGCCGGCGCCGAAGACCACTACGGCGACATGGACTTCAAGGTCGCCGGCACCAAAAACGGCATCACCGCCCTGCAGATGGATATTAAGGTGCCCAACGTCACCACCAAAATCATGCAGGAAGCGCTCGAGCAGGCCCGCACCGGCCGCCTCTTCATTCTGGACAAAATGCTGTCCACCATCGACAAGCCGCGCGCCGAACTGTCCCTCTACGCCCCGCGCATCTACACCACCAAAATCCCCACCGACAAAATCCGCGAACTCATCGGCCCCGGCGGCAAAATTATCAAGGGCATCATCGATGCCACGGGCGTCAAAATCGACGTCGCCGACGACGGAACGGTCAACATCTACGCCTCCGACGGCGAATCCGCCAAGAAAGCCATGCAAATGGTCAGCGACATCGCCGCCGTCGCCGAAGTCAACAAGACCTACCTCGGCAAAGTGGTGCGCATCGCCGATTTCGGCGCATTCGTCGAAATCTTCCCCGGCACCGACGGCCTGCTGCACATCAGCGAAATCTCGGAAAGCCGCATCAAAAACGTGCGCGACGAGCTGAACGAAGGCGACCAGATTCTGGTCAAGGTCCTGGCGCTCGAAGGCAACAAAATCAAGCTCAGCCGCAAAGCGATCCTCAAGGAACAGCGCGATAAGCTTAAGACTGGGGAACTGGCGAGCTAGAAAAACTCGTAGTTTCCCGAAACCTCCCTTTTACGTGTAGCTTGGAATGGCTCACGCCGATTAGGTAACTGACCGGCTTGAGCCATTCTTGCTAAATCTTGAAAAAAGGGAGAACTTTTGCGCGCTGCCTTGCCAGAAAATGAACCGGAACGTTTGGCGGCTTTACTCCGCTATAACGTTCTGGACACCGCACCAGAGGTGGCCTATGACCGCATCACCCGCACGGCCAAGCGGGTCTTCGATGCCCCCATTTGTCTGGTCACCCTGGTGGACGGAACCCGGCAGTTCTTCAAGAGCAAGATTGGCGTCGACATTACCGAGACTCCGCGCGACCAGGCCTTTTGCGCCCATGGCCTGCTCCAGGACGAGCCGCTGGTGGTGCTGGATGCCACGCAAGACCAGCGCTTTTCCGATAATCCCCTGGTCACCGGAGACCTGCACACCCGCTTCTACGCTGGCGCGCAGCTGAAAACCAGCGACGGCTTTAAGCTCGGCAGCTTGTGCATTCTGGACACCACCCCGCGCGCGCAGCCCACGCCCGAACAAATGTGCATTCTGGAAGACCTCGCCGCCCAGGTGGTGGAACTGCTCGAATCGGGCAAGGGACGCCAGGATCTGCGCCATCTGCAGACCAATCTCGAAGGCGTCCAGAAAACCCTGATGGCCGACCGTCAGCGCTGGCAGCGCATGGAGCAGACCGCCGAACTCGCCCTCGACGCTGGCCGCATGGGTTTTTGGGAGTGGGACTCCCATACCCGCCAGTGCCAGTGGTCGGACCGCATGTTCCGGATCATGGGCCTGTCCGGCGCTGCCGTCGCGCCCTCGACCGATGAATGGCTGGCCCTGGTTCACCCGGCTGACCGGCCCCGGCTGCGCACGCATCTTGATAAGGTTCGGCCCTCGAACGATGCCTTTCACATCAAGTTCCGCGTGCCGCTGGGCCAAGGTGCCGAACGCTCCATCACCATGGTCGGCAACCACTATTGCGTCGAAGACGGAAATATAGGCGGCGCCCTCGGCGTCGCCTGGGATTCCGGCGAAGCCGACCGCAGCGAGCGCGCCCTCGCCGAAAGCGAAGAGATGTTTCGCGGCCTCAGCGCCTCATCACCCGTCGGCATCTTCAAGACCAATTTGCAGGGCGAACTGATCTACGGCAACCAGCGCCTGGCCGAAATCTGCGGCGTCGCGGTCAGCCAAATTTTGGGCCTCAATTGGGCCGATTGCATTCACCCGGAAGACGTGGACGAGGTGCGCCTCTGCGTCCTGGAAGGCCTGCGCAACGAGAAGGGCCTGCAAAAGGAGATTCGCCTCCTCATGCCCGACGGCACCGTCCGCTGGGTCTTCGCCCGTTCCGAAATGGTGTACGACCAGTCAGGCAATGCAAACGGCATGGTCGGAACGGTGGACGATATCACCAGCCGCAAGAACACTCTGCAGGAGCTCCAGGCCGCCAAAGAAGCGGCTGAAATCGCCAGCCGCAGCAAAGACATCTTCCTGACCAACGTCAGCCACGAACTGCGCACGCCCTTGAACGGCGTCCTGGGCATGGCGGATTTGCTGCTCGACACGCAACTGGACCCGGAGCAGCGCCAAATGTCGGAGATCATGCGCGATTGCGGCCATGCGCTCCTCCGCGTCGTCAACGACATTCTGGACTTGAGCCGCGTGCAAGCCTGCAAGCTGGAACTGGAAAACATTCCGTTCGATTGGCCCGCTCTGGTCCGCCAGGTGGTCGATCATTTAAAGCCCGAAGCCGGCAAGAAGTCCATCGCCCTCAAGCTGGAGCAGCCCGCCAGCATGCCGTCGCGCTTCGTCGGCGATGCCGAGCGCATCCGCCAGATCCTGCTGGTCTATCTCACCAACGCGCTCAAATTCACCGAAGCCGGCAGCGTCACCGTCAGCGTCTCCGCCCTCCCGGTTTCTGAAGAAGCGTTTGAGCTGACCGTGATGGTGCGCGACACCGGCCCCGGCATTCCCCAGGCCGATCAGGGCAAATTGTTCCAGCCTTTTTCCCAGATTGATCCCTCCAGCACGCGCAAGCACGGCGGCGTCGGTCTCGGCCTCGCCATCGCGCGCCGGCTGGCGGAACTGATGGGCGGCAGCGTGGGCGTTCTCAGTTCCGAAGGCAGCGGCGCGACGTTCTGGCTGCGCCTGACGCTTCCCCCCGCGCCCGAATCCGCCGCCGCTCATCTGGAGCGCATGGCCAACCATCCCCGCGTGCTGGTGGTGGAGGACAATCCGGAAAGCCAGCGCGTGGCGCTCAGCATGCTCTGGAAGCTCGGCTGGCAGGCCGATCTGGTCTCAGACGGCGTCGCCGCGCTCGATTTGATTCGCCGGAACGATTACGCCGTTGTCTTCATGGATTGCCAGATGCCCCGCATGGACGGCTACAGCGCCACCGAAGAAATTCGCGCCTGGGAAAAATCGGTGCAGCGCGCCCCCGTTCCCATTGTCGCCCTGACCGCGCACGCCATGGCCGGCGACCGCGAGCGCTGCTTCAATGCCGGCATGAACGATTATTTGGCAAAACCCATGAGCCTGGACAACTTGCGCGTGGCCCTCCACCAGTGGACCGGCGATTCTTCCGCCACTGTCCCGCGCCCAATGTTAGCTTGAAGTGCAATGTTAGGCTGAACTGGTGCCCCGAATTTCGCTTTTGACCTTTCTCCTCGCGCCAGCGTTGCTCGCCCAGACAGCCACCGCGCCCAAACCCGCAGCAAAGACGCCCGCCCATACCACCAGCACCGCAGCCAGGAAACCGGCGCCCGCTCCCATGACTGAAGAACAAAAAACCATCTATTCGCTTGGCTTGTCCATTTACCCGCCGAACTCGATTTGGTGAAAAAAGCCATCACCGACGCCGCCGCCAAAAAGCCCGCCGTCGATCTGGAAGTCTACGGCCCCAAAATCGGCGAACTCCAGCGCGAACGTTCCAGCCGCGCTTCCAATGCCTTTTTAGCCAAAGCCGCCGCCCAGCCCGGAGCGGTGAAAACCGATTCCGGATTGATCTACAAAGAACTGACTCTGGGCACCGGCGATTCCCCCAAACCCACCGACAGCGTCAAAGTGAACTACAAAGGAACGCTGGTCGATGGCACCGTCTTCGACAGCTCCTACGCGCGCAACGAGCCGGCTGAATTTCCCCTGAACCGCGTCATTCCCTGCTGGACCGAAGGCGTGCAGAAAATGAAAGTGGGCGGAAAAGCGCAACTGGTTTGCCCGTCCAGCATTGCCTACGGCGACAACGGCCAGCCGCCCACCATTCCCGGCGGCGCAACGCTGGTTTTTGAGGTCGAATTGCTCGGCATCACTGCCGCCAAATAACGCGCCAAACACCCCCGAACTGTGTTATTCTCAAGAGCGTCGGGGCTGCGCAAGTTCTGCGCAGTCCCGCTTTTGCGTCCGGACGTTCATCGGACAGGTGGGTGAGTGGTTAAAGCCAACAGACTGTAAATCTGTCCCTCCTTGCGAGGTACGAAGGTTCGAATCCTTCCCTGTCCACCATCGCCGTTCGACAAAAATAAGCCGTTGTAGCTCAAATGGTAGAGCGCGTCCTTGGTAAGGACGAGGTAGTCGGTTCAATCCCGACCAACGGCTCCATAATTTTTTACACCGCGTGAATTCGCGGCCACGCTAATTCAAAGCCCAAACTCGCCAAATAACTCTGAAAATCCGCGAGCGAAGTTTTCTTCGCCCGCACCGCCCTCGGCATCATCTTGTTCTTCACCGCATACGAGGCCAGTGCCCCCGCCGCTTCCCCAATGGTCCACTCCACCGGATGCAGCCGGTAACACCCATTCGTGATATGCGTGGTCCCGATATTCTTGCAAGCCGGCAGCAAATTCTCCAGCCGCCGGGGAATCAAGGCCCCCAGCGGAATCTGGAAGGGCAGGGAACTGACATCCACATAATTCGCCCCGCCCGCCGACGGATGCAGGTCAATGCGGTAGCATCCAATGCCCACCGAATCGGCAAACGTTTCCGCCTCCGCCAGCCCGGCTTTCGCGCGCATCTGAGTGCCCACATGCTCTTCCAGCACCGTGAACTCAGCCTGAATGCGCCTCGATTCGCGAATATACGCCGCCTTCGCCAGCCCGTCGTCCGTGCCCACAACATCCTTTCGCAGCCGCAGCCCCTTCCACCCATGGCCGCCGTCCGGGCGCGGCGCATCCGTCTGCATCCAATACAGAAATGACAGGCTCAATTCTTTCGCGCGGCGCAAATGCTCGGCCTTTTCCGCCGCCGTCGCCGTCACCAGATCGCCCAGCCAGTAATCGTTCTGCGGCCAGTTCACCAGCGTGATGTCGCTCCGGTATTCGCCCGGCACAAAATTCGCCCGGTCCGCCAGCCGCCGGTAAATCCACAAATTCAACCCCGCCGTTTTGCGGCTGCCCGGATTTGGGTCAAAGTAAGCTTGCCGCGGCGCAAGCGTTTTTGGCTCACATGCCGTCCAACTCAGCAGCCGCCCCGTCCACGGCGGCGTCAGCTTCGGAACATAATCTCTCCAGAACGTGTATTGCGCCGGCCGCTCAATCGTGTGGTCTTCGCCCTCCAGCAAGTCCACCGCAAAGCAAAACGTGAACGACTGGCTATTGGCCGGCTGCGCCACCGCCGCCGCATGCATTTCGCCCGTCCCCGATTGCGCTTCCGCGCCCGTCACAAACTCCGCCTTCGCCAGCGGCAGCAAATCGCCCAGCTCCGTCGCATCCAAAAAATAGTCGGCCGTGATCGTGCGCCGTCCGTCCCCGTCCGTCTGCTTCACCGTCACGCTGCTGACGCGGTCGCCCGATGTGGTCGCCGAATCAGGAACATGCTTCAGCAAAACCGTCAATTGCCCGTTGCCCTGATAGGGCGCAAGCAGCGCTTCCAGCACCGCCACCGAAACGCGGAATTCATGCGTCAGCCGCGACACCGAACCATTCCCCGGATTCAAGTCGTGCCGCTCGCGCGCCTGATTTGTCAGCGGATAATGCGCCCGATAATAATCCCGCACCGCGTTCCGGTAATGGCGATAACTCTGCGTGCAGCCGAACATCTCAATCCACGGATGCTCGTCAGGCGGCACCGCCTGCGCTGTCAACTGCCCGCCAATCCAGTCCGTCTCTTCCGTCAGCACCACGCGCATGCCGCTGCGCAGCGCCGAAAGCGCAGCCGCAAAACCGCCCACGCCGCCGCCGATGACAGCCACATCGCAATGCAGTTCCGCATCCATTCCCAGCAGCGGCGCCGCCGCCAGCAAGGAAGCGCTCTTCAATATGTTTCTTCGAGTAGTCATGCGCCCATATCTTACCCTCACAATATGAGGCCCTCACAATATGACGCCTACACGGGCCGAAACATTTTGGTGACCGGCGCAGGCGGGTACATCGGCGCTGCGCTGGTCAAGGCGTTAACCGCTTGTTCTCCGCGTTCGCTGGCGCTGCTGGATTCTTCCGAGCAAAATCTGTTTGAGCTGCGCGCTGAAAATTCAATCCTGGGCAGCGTCGAAGATCAGGCCTTGCTGGACGAAATTTTCACGCGCTTTCAGCCGGAGATTGTTTTTCACGCGGCCGCGCATAAACACGTGGCCCTGCTCGAATTGAATCCATTCGCCGCCGCCCGCAACAATGTGCTGGGAACCAATACCGTGGCGCGCGCAGCCCTTCGTCACGGCTGCCAGAAGTTTGTCCTGGTGTCGACCGACAAAGCCGTCCGCCCCAAAAGCATCATGGGCGCAACCAAGCGCGTGGCCGAATTATTGACTGTCTCGCTGAGCAATCCCCGCTGCCGCATGAATGCCGTTCGGCTCTGCAACGTCATGGGTTCCACCGGCAGCGTAGTGCCCATTTTTAAAGACCAGATTGCGCGCGCTCTGCCGCTGACCGTGACCGACAAAAACGCCAGCCGCTATTTCATGACGGTGGAAAAAGCCGTCGACGCACTCTTGGAAGCAGGCGCATCCCAACAAAGCGGCTGCATTTTTCTCCCCGACTGCGGCGATCCTGTCAGCATTCTGCATCTGGCGCAAACACTGATGGGCGACAAAAATCTGCCCATCGAATTCATCGGCCTGCGCGCCGGAGAAAAAATCGCCGAAGACCTAACCAGTCCCATGGATGCGCGAAGGCTGTCGCCTGAAGAATGCTGCGTCGTGGTGGAGCGCATCGCCAACGCCGTCGCCACTCGCAGCCTGCCTGAACTGCTGGAAGCCATTGCTTGGGTGGTTCCCGAATACAGCCGGTGAAACGAAAAATCGCAGTCATCACCACCTCCCGCGCCGATTACAGCCATCTCTGCTGGCCCTTGCGCGACCTGTCGTCGCACCCCGATATCCACTTGCAATTGATCGTCCTGGGTCCGCACCTCTCGCCCGACTTCGGCATGACTGTCCGGCAAATTGAGGCGGACGGTTTCTCCATCGCCAGCCGCATTGAATGCCTGCTGAGTTCGGATACCGACATCGGAATGGCCAAGACCATCGGCCTGGCCACATTGGGTCTGGCGGACTGTTTGGGGCAAATGCGGCCCGACCTGTTGCTGGTCACGGCCGACCGTTATGAAATGCTCGCGCCCGCCTCCGTGGCCGTGGCGCTCCGCATCCCCATCGTTCACATTGAAGGCGGCGAAATCAGCGAAGGCGCAATTGACGACGCCATCCGCAACGCCCTGACCAAGCTCAGCCATATCCATTTCACTTCTACCCACACCGCGCGCGCCAGGGTCATCGCCATGGGTGAAGAGCCATGGCGCGTCCATGCGGCCGGCAGCCCGTCGCTCGATCACCTGCGCCGCTCCACACTGCTGACGCGCGAACAACTGGAGAGCCATTTGGACTTGAACCTGTCCTCGCCTTTTGCCCTGGTCGGCTATCACCCCGCCACGCTCGCGCGCGACACCACGCGCGAGGCGCAATCGCTCTTTGAGGCCTTGGAAAACCTGCCGCTCAATATCGTCTTCTGCTATCCCAACGCCGACGCCGGAGGCCGCCGCTTGCTGGAACTGTCAAAAGCATTCTGTCACTCTCACCCGGATGCCAAGATCTACCAGAATCTCGACCCCATCACTTACTGGAGTCTTCTGAAAAATGCGAAGCTGCTGATAGGCAACTCCAGCAGCGGCATCATGGAGGCCGCTTCCTTCGCCGTTCCCGTGGTGAACGTGGGTTCGCGTCAAAAAGGCCGCGAACGAGCCGCCAACGTGCTGGATGCCGAGCCGCAATCCAGCAACATTCTCGAAAAAATCAGCCAAGCGCTGACTAACGATTTCAGCCGGTCGCTCCAAGGCATGACCAACCCGTACGGAGACGGCCAAGCCGCCGCCAGGATAGTGGAAGTCCTCGCCTCGGTGCCTCTCAATGAAACCCTGCTGGTGAAGAAAGCGCAGCCGCTGTGATTCCTCTCTCCCATCCCGATATAGGCGAATCCGAGATCGCCGCCGTTGTGGAGGTTCTGCGCAGCTCGCGCCTGAGCCTCGGCCCCAAGCTGGACGAGTTAGAGCAAGCCATGGCGAGTTATTTGGGAACCGCTCATGCCATCGGTGTCAGTTCCGGCACCGCCGGCTTGCATCTAGCCCTGATCGCGCTGGGAATCAATGCGGGAGACGAAGTCATCCTGCCCTCATTCACCTTTGTCGCCGCCGCCAATGCCGTGCTTTACCAGCGCGCCACTCCCGTTTTCGTCGACATCCATCCGCAATCCTTGAATCTCGATCCAGCGCAAGTGGAGAAAGCCATTACCCCAAAAACTCGAGCCATCCTGGCGGTTCACACATTCGGCCAGCCCGCGGATATGACAGCGTTGCTCCAGTTAGCAAAACTCCATAATCTCCGAGTCATTGAAGACGCCTGCGAAGCCTTGGGCTCGGAATACAATGGCCGGAAAGTAGGTGGCCTTGCAGATGTCGGAGTTTTTTCCTTTTATCCCAACAAGCCCATCACGATGGGCGAAGGCGGCGTGATCGTCACCAACGACAACGCGCTGGCCGCCAAAATGCGCGCCCTCCGAAATCAAGGCAGAGACACCAGCGATAACTGGCTGCAACACTCTATGCTGGGATATAACTACCGGCTTCCAGAAATCAATTGCGCCCTCGGCATCGAGCAACTAAAACGCCTCGATTGGATCATCACTCATCGCGAGTCACTGGCCCAGCGCTACTGCGAGTTCATGCAAGAAATCTGTCCAGAGATCGAGCTGCCCGCCCGCCTTGCTAACCATCGCCTCTCCCGCTTCGCCTTCGTCGTAAAACTTCCGCGCGCCCTGTCTCGCCAGAAGATCATGACCCACCTAACCGGGCAAGGAATCGGCTGCCGCGACTATTTCCCCGCCATCCACACCATGCCGCTCTATTCCAGTTATCTCCGGCCACAAAACAATCTAACCGTCACCGAAGATATCTCCTCCAGAACGCTCGCGCTGCCTTTTTTCAACCGCCTGACTGAAGATCAAATCCGCCAAGTCTGTCAAGCTCTGCGAAACTCGTACAGCAAATTCCCAAAATAGCGGCATCGGTGAATCTGTCCGCTGGAGTAATCAATCACAAATCTCCTGGCCACGCGCAGCCCAGCCGCGCGCGCCATCCCTTGCATCTCGCCATCGGTAAAAACATGCCCATAGGTGCGGCATTCCGTCTCTCCCACGCGCCATCGCGCCACCACATCTCCATTTCTCTCGCTGGGCCGAAACACATCGTGCAAGAATCGCCCAGCCGTCCGAAAGAAGCCATATTGAAGCGCGTTATATCGATGGTTCACATCAATGAACAAAGATCCATCGGCCCCCAGCAATCGGGCAAACTGGCGAAACACATTTCGTCGCGCGCTGGCCGGCGCAACATGCCCCAAAACGTTCCACAAACACACAATAACGTCAAACTCTTCCTGAACGCTCTCCAACTCTTCAGCCCGCATCGGCCAAACTTCAAAGCCGCCAGCGCAGCGTTCCCGCATCGCCGCGCTCGGCTCCAATTGAACCAATCGTTCTATCCCGCACGCCCGCGCGATCCGGGCCGACCGCTTGCCGTCACCCGCACCCACGTCCAATAAATACCGGCTGCCCCGCGCAATCCGCGAAGCAATCACGGCCTCCACTTGATCCAGGTATCTTTGCCGGAGCGCTGACAGCCGCTCAAACTCACCCGCCACCACGTCATAAGCCGCAACAGGTTCCACGCCTCTATCTTGCTAAACAAAACCTTACAATTCCAACTGCGCGCTGAATCAAGGCCATCCGTCATTGGGTTATGAAGACTTTTGAGACCGTTTCCGGCGCGCTCGAAATGGACTACGCCGGTGTCTGTTGCCCCTGCAATGACGCGCCCGCCACTTTCATCGAAAAACAGTCCTGCTCCCAGGGCAATGTGGTGTTTGCCATTGGCGATGCCGGCGTCCATGGCGATCCTCTGCCCGCGCTCTGCGTCCGCCATTATTTGCGCCGCGGCTCGCCTGACAGAAGCACCCACCCTGTCATGGCCGCCGAAAGCATCAATCAATTGATCTACGATTGCTGCGCCGCCAGCAGCTCTTTAAGCTGCTTTTATGCGGAATACGCAAGGGACACCCGCACCCTGCGCTATGTCAACGCCGGGCACGACGCGCCCCTTCTGGTGCGCGAAAATCCATACCAGGTCTTGCGCCTGGACGAAGGCGGCCCGGTCTTCGGCCTGCGCGAATCTCCGCACTACAGCGAAGGCGTGGTCGCGCTCAAAAAAGGAGACCGGCTGGTGGCCTTCACCCAGGGCGTGATTGATTCGCTCGCTTCGCACAACGGCGGCGCGGAAAGCGCTCTGGTCTCCCTGGCCCGCAGCCGCATGAACACAAGCGCCTTTCAGTTAGCCCAGCGCATTGTGGCCGAATGCGAATCCACGCGCTCCGGCCGGCGCATGGAAAAAAGCGTTCTGGTGGCTTGCTTCGCTTACAATGAGATAGAATGCCCCCTGGAATTGCGCTGCACCACATCGGCCTGCATCACATCGGAATAGTGGTGCCCGATATCGACAGCGCGCGTCCGCTTTACGCATCGCTCGGCTACACCGAACGCACCGCCGTCATTCATGACCCCGCCCAGACCGCATTTGTGCAATTTCTGAAGCTCCCGGAAGCCGATCATTATCTGGAACTCGTCGCGCCCGACGGCCCCGAAAGCTTTCTGGACGCCGCCGCTTCCAAAAAACATCCGCTGCATCATCTTTGCTACACAACCGCCGACATTCATGAAAGCTGCGCCTCGCTTGAAGCAGGCGGCTGGCGTCTGATCAGCGAACCAACGCCCGCCGTGGCGTTTGATGGCCGCCCCGTTGCCTGGCTTCTGGCCCCCACCAAGCTGGTGGTTGAATTTGTTCAGAAAGGCGATCCAGACTCGCTTTAGAATGGACTTCACCAGTCTCCCCTTTCTGGCTTTCCTGGGAGCGATGGCCCTCTTGTACCGGCTGATACCCCGGTCCTGGCGCTGCACGCTGTTGGTCGCGGCCTCTTATTGCTTTTATTGGCTCGGAGCACGCTGGTACATAGTCTTGCTGTTGGGCGCAACCTTGGCCGCTTACTTCGCCGGAAAGTCCAAGTCACGCCTGCTGGCCATGGTGTCGCTGCTCATTTCCATCCTGGTCTTCCTGAAAGCCATGCCGCTGTTCCAGCATGGCTGGCTGCTGCCGCTGGGCATTTCTTACTACACCTTCAAGCTGGCCGGCTATTTGATCGACATCTATTGGGGCGGCATGGAGCCAGAACAGCGCCTGATGCCGTTCCTGGCCTATTCATCATTCTTCCCGCAAATTGTTTCCGGCCCCATCCAAAGGCCCGAAAGTTTTCTGCCGCAAGTGGAGCAAGCGCCGCTGCCTTCCTTCGCCAGAGTCATGGAAGGCATCATGCGCATCCTGCTCGGCTTCTTCAAAAAATTTGTGGTGGCCGACAATTTGGGCGAAATCGTGAACTATGTCTACGCCCATCTGAACTCGCATCCCGGCCCCACCGTGCTGCTGGCTTTCTATTGCTACCCGCTGCAACTGTTCGCCGATTTTTCCGGCCTCACCGACATCGCCAACGGCGCAGCCATCTTGTTCGGCATTGAAGCGCCGGAGAATTTCAACGCGCCGTTCGTCGCCGTCAGCCCCGGCGATTATTGGCGCAGGTGGCACATCACCCTGACGCAATGGATCACCGACTACGTCTTCACTCCCTTGCGCATGCGCCTGCGCACGCTGGGCACAGCCGGGCTCATCCTCAGCTTGTTCGCCAACATGATTTTGATTGGCCTGTGGCATGGCTTCCGCTGGAACTTCGCCTTGTTCGGGGCCATTCACGCCGCTTACCTCAGCGTGGAATCCCTCACCCAGAAAGCCCGCAAGCGCCTGTACAAGCGCAGCCCCCTGGCCGACCGCATTACCGATTATTTGGGCCCGCTGATGACCTTCCATCTGGTGGCCATCGGCATTGTCTTCTGGCGCGCCTCCAACTTGGCCGCCGCCGGCAACTTATTCGCTCATCTTTTTGACGGCCCTGCTCCCATCTCTTCCGGTCTCGCCAATATTTTGGACCGCCCCGGCCACTCCCTGTGGTTCCTGGCCGGAGCCTACACGCTGATGGAATGCCTGGATTACTTGCGCCGCCGCTTCTGGGGACGCGAATGGATGCTGGCCATGCCGCGCTGGGGCCGCTGGTCCCTCTACGGCTGCGTCGCCATGACGTGTTCGCTGGTTTTCTTCCTCATGCTCATCAGCGGCAAGAGCAGCTCGCCCTTCCTCTACGCCATTTTCTGACCGTCAAAACTATAATTGGTTAGACAGCTTTGAATCCCAATAAGACCATCAATCTGGACTATCGCCGGTTAGTTCGAATCAGCAAGGGACTGGACGTTTCTTCCCACCCCCAGCAAATCAGAATCGCGTTGCTTTCCGACGCCGCCACCCAGCAATTCGTTCCGGTGTTGAAGGCGCTGCTTCACGAAAACGGCATCGGCGCGTCCTTTTATGAAGGCCCTTTCGATGCCATTGAGCTGGAAACCATCAATCCCGCGTCCGGCCTTTACCAGTTCAAGCCCGATTTCGTCATCCTGCTAAACGCCACCCAGGCGCTTCGCTCGCGCTATTACAGCCACGGTCTCGAAGCGGAGTTTGAGCGCATTCCCCGCACCTGGAACGCCATCCAATCCAGCTCCTTGTGCCGCGTCATTCAGTGCAATTTTCCGCTCCCGTATGAACGCCCGTTCGGCCAGTTTGACCTGAAGCTGCAAAACTCTTTCTACACCGCCGTTCAGTCTCTGAATTCTCACCTGGCAACTCTCGTGAAAGACCAGGGCAACGTTCTGCTCTGCGACCTGGAATCCGTCGCCTCAGACCTGGGCCGAAGAAACTGGTTTGACGACCGCCTTTGGGACATGTGCAAAACCTTTTGCGCCTTGGACCATCTGCCCGCCGCCGCCCAGGCCATGGTGGATCTGGTGCTGGCCTCGCTGGGCCGCGTGGTGAAATGCGTCATTCTCGATCTGGACAACACGCTCTGGGGCGGAGTCGTCGGCGACCTGGGTTATGCCGGAGTGGAAATTGCCGCGCATGGCGACGGCGAAGCGTTTTACCGTTTTCAGCAATTTCTGCTTTCGCTCAAAAACCGCGGCATCCTGCTCGCCGTTTGCAGCAAAAACGATCTGTCCAACGCCGTGGCCGTTTTCGAATCCAATCCCAACATGGTTCTGAAGCGCGCTGACATCACCGTCTTCATGGCGAATTGGGAAAACAAGGCCGACAACATTCGCCAGATTCGCGACACGCTCCAGATTGGCTTCGATTCCATGGTCTTCCTGGACGACAATCCCTTTGAGCGCAACCTGGTGCGCAACTTCCTGCCCGACGTCATCGTGCCCGAACTGCCCGAAGACCCAGCCGACTACATCAGCGCCATCTCAAGCCTGAATCTGTTTGAAGTCACCGCTTTCTCCCGCGAAGATGTGGCGCGCTCGGCCCTGTATAAAGAAGAAGCCGACCGCCGCGAAGCGCAAAACTCCTTCACCGACATCAACGAATTTTTGAAATCTCTGGAAATGCGCGCCGCCATTGCGCGTTTTCAGGAAGAAGAAATCACCCGCATTGAGCAGCTTTTTCTTAGAAGCAATCAGTTCAACCTCACCACCCATCGCTACAGCGCAGCCGAATGCCGCGCCCTGATGAATAACAAGCAAGGCTGCATCCCGCTGCAAATCTCTTTGCAGGACCGCTTTGGCGCGCACGGCCTCATCTCCATTGTGGTGGCCTGGCCCCAGGCGGACACGCTCTTTATTTCAGACTGGCTCATGTCTTGCCGCGTGCTGGGCCGCGGCGTGGAGCAATATGTGATGAACCACGTCTTTGCCACCGCCCGCGAGCTTGGCTTAAAAACGGTCAGCGGCGATTATCTCCCCACCGCCAAGAACGCCATGGTGAAAGATTTCTGGCAGCGCTTCGGATTTGAGCACGCAGGCGGCACATCCTGGCGCAGGCCGGTCGCCGCTTATCAAGACATTCCCGTCCACATCACTGAGCTTGCCCCCGAACTGGCGGCCCACTAACTTTATGAACTCCGACGAAATTAAAACCCGCTTGACCAAAGTGTTCCGCGATATCTTCGACACGCCAGCGCTGGAGCTGCGCGACGACATGACCGCCGACGATATCGAGGACTGGGACTCGCTCACGCATGTCGATCTCATCGTGGAAGTGGAGAAAGAATTCAAGATCAAGCTCTCCACCGGCGAAGTGCGCAAGATGAAAAACGTGGGAGACTTCATCACGCTCATTGGCAGCAAGGTGTCGTGATTGAAACTGGCACGCGACCTCTGCGCCACCGCCATCATCATCCTGCTGTTTCTGGCTGCGGCGGAAGGCGCTCTTCGCGCCGCCCGCCTGCGCTTTGAAGGGTCTTTCTACAGTTCTGACCGCAGCCTGGGCTATGTTCTGAGGCCGAACGCGCATGGCTGGGATGTTTTGGAAAACGTCGCTTATTTCTGCGTGAATTCAGACGGACTGGCCGACCGCGACCACGCCGTCCAGCGGCCGCCGGGTGTCGTCAGAATTGCCGTTGTGGGCGATTCAGAAAGCGAAGCCAAGCAGGTGCCGCGCGCGCAAGCCTACTGGGCCGTGCTGGAGCGCAGCCTCAATTCCCAGCTTGCGCCGCGCGGCCAAAAGGTGGAAGTCATCAACTTCGGCGTGGCCGGCTACGGCTTGGCGCAAGATTCTCTCGTCATCCAAAACCGCGTCTGGAAATATGATCCGCAAATCGTCATTCTGGCCGGCACCATTGAATCCTTCACCCTGCGCTCCACCCGCGGCCTGTCTCCCACCAAGCCCTCTCAGCATGTGCCGTTCTATGTGCTGCAGAATGGCGCGCTGCTGCCGGACCGCCAGACACAGCAGGAGCGCGCTGCCTTCTCCGGCTCAGGCCGCATGCATGCGCTGCTGGGCGATTTCCTGAATTCCGTCGAAATCGCGGCGCTCTGCAACGAAGGCATCAAGAAAGCCGTCGAGCAAACAGACGCGTTTCTGGGCAAAAGAAGGTCGGTGGGTGAATACAAGCAAACCAGCGCATTTCTTGGCCCCGCCACGCCCGCCCTGAAATCCGCGTGGGATATCAGCCAGGCGCTTATTCTGCGGTCTTCCGCCTGTGCGCAAAGTCATGGCGCGGAGTTTTGGCTCTTTACTTTGGACATGCCCGAACAGGTGGACCCTGACGACGCAGCCCGCTCCGCTTTTGCGCGCAGCCTGGGCATTCACGATCTGTTTATTTCCGACAAACTCTTTGCCAACTTCGCCGCCGCCCATGGCATTCTTCATGGCACGCTGGCCCCGTCATTGCTCAATTTTGCCAAGGCGCATAAAACTATCCTGCACGGCTTCCCCGGCGGCCCCAGAAATTTTGGGCATTGGAATGAATCAGGCCACCGCGCGGCCGGTGAGCTGATGGCCAGCACGCTGCTTGCCTCTTCGCGTATCATTCATAAATGAATCGCCGCCTGTTCCTGGGTCTCTCCGCTGCCGCCGCTCTTTCGCGCCCATCATTCGCCGATGAACCCGCCAGCAAGCGCGAACGCATGCTCGCCTGGCTCAGCGGCCAAGCACCCAACTACACGCCCGCCGCCTTCTTTCTGCATTTCGGAGACGGCTACAAAACCGGCTCCGCCGCCGCCCAGCGTCACTTGGAATTCTTCCGCCACACCGGCATGGATTTCGTCAAAATCCAGTTTGAGCAAACCTATTCGCGCCAGGACTTTCTGCAAACCCCGGCTGACTGGTCCAAGCTCAAGCTCGAAAAACTCGACTTCTACGAACCGCTTCTTCAAACCGTGCGCGAACTGGTCAAGAGCGAAAAGAAAAACTCGCTCATCCTGATGACGCTCTACTCGCCCTTCATGTGCGCCGGCCAATGCGCCACCGCGCCCGTGCTCAAGCAGCACATGGAGGAAAATCCGGAAGCCGTCAAAAAGGGCCTGGAGATTCTCACCGAAAGCCAGCTTCTCTTCGTGCGCGCCTGCATCAGGGAAGGCGTCGACGGCTTTTACGCCTCCACGCAAGGCGGCGAAGCCACCCGCTTCAGCAACCCCGCCCTGTTCCGCAATTACGTGAAGCCTTTTGATCTGGTCTCCATGAAGGAAGCCGCCGCCGCTTGCCCGTTCAACATCCTCCACGTCTGCGATTACGTGGCTCCCTACGCCGATTATTCCGCCTATTACGATTACCCCGGCCACGTTGTCAACTGCAACGTCAAGCTGGCCGGCCGCAATATTTCCGCGCAAGAAATCGCCGCCAATTTCAAGCGCCCGTTCATGGGAGGCATGGACCGCCACGGCCTCATCGCCACCGGCTCGCCCGATGAACTGGCTGCCGAAATCCGCCGCGTGGTGAAAAATTCGCCCAAGCCGTTCATGCTCGGCGCGGACTGCACCGTCCCCGCCGACACCAATTGGGACCGGCTCAGAGACGCTATTTCTCTCGCTCACCGCACATGAAAATCGCCCCACTCCTCCGGCGCGGCCTCATGCTCCTCCACTGATCGCACGTCCGCTTGCGGCGGCCCCTTGTGCAGCGCCGAAGCCAGATCCTCCAGGCTCTCTCGCGCGCCCATCGCCAAAACCTCCACCCGCCCGTCAGCCAAATTCTTCGCATACCCGCTCAAGTTCAGCGCGCGCGCCTCGTTGCGGACAAAGTAGCGAAACCCGACTCCCTGCACAATGCCTGAAATGTACCAACGCCTTGCCGTCATCTCTCCATTCTCACTGGTGACAAACTGGTAATTCATGCCCTTCCCCATTCACCGGCCCCGCCGTCTTCGCAATTCCGAAAGCATCCGCGCGCTGGTGCGCGAAACCCGCCTGGAACCTTCGCAATTCATCTTGCCGCTGTTCGTCGTCCCGGGCGAAGGCATTCGCAAAGAGATCAAATCCATGCCGGGAAACGCGCAATTGTCGGTCGACAAGCTTGTGGAAGAGGGCAGGGAATGCGCCGCGCTCGGCATCGGCGGCGTCATCTTGTTCGGCATTCCAGAGACCAAGGACGAAATGGCAAGCGGCGCTTACGATCTCGATGGCATCACCCAGCGTGCCGTGCGCGCGCTGAAACGCGAAGTGCCAAAGCTCCTGGTCATTACCGACGTCTGCAATTGCGAATACACCAGCCACGGCCATTGCGGCTGGATCAAAGACGGCGATGTGGATAACGACATCACGCTCAATTGGCTGGCCAAAACCGCCGTCTCCCACGCCGCCGCCGGCGCGGACATCGTCGCGCCCAGCGACATGATGGATGGCCGTGTCGCCGCCATGCGCAATGCTCTGGACCAAGCCGGTTTCAGCAAGACGCCCATTCTTTCCTACGCCGCCAAATACGCGTCCGTCTTCTACGGCCCCTTTCGCGAAGCCGCCGAATCCGCTCCGCAATTCGGAGACCGCCGCACCTATCAAATGGACCCCGCCAACGCGCGCGAGGCCATGCGCGAAATTGAGCTGGACCTGGAAGAAGGCGCGGACATGATTATGGTCAAGCCCGCCCTGCCTTACCTGGACATCATTCATGAGGCACGCCAGCGTTTCGACGTGCCCCTGGGCGCTTATCAAGTCAGCGGCGAATTCAGCATGATCATGGCGGCCGCGCAAAACGGCTGGATTGACCTGGACCGCGCCATTCTCGAATCGCTCACCAGCATTCGCCGCGCCGGCGCGGACTTTGTGCTCACTTACTTCGCGAAAAAAGCCGCCGAACTCGCCGCTTAGTAGTCATATAGTTCTCGTTAGCTCCCTGGCCTCGGCTCGAAAAGCACCGAGACGAGTCTCGGTGCCGCAGACACAAGTGTCCGCGCCACGAAAACTATACACCAGCCAAAGCTACTGCTTGATCAGCTCCAGCTCGAATTCAATCTTGATCTCGTCACCCAGCATCACGCCGCCCGTTTCCAGCGGAGCGTTCCACACCACGCCAAAATCGCTGCGCTTCAGCTTGCCTTTCGCGGTCACGCCAATGCGTGTGTTGCCCCACGGATCTTTCGCCTCTTCCGACACTTCATGCACGTCCAACGTCACCGGCTTCGTCACGCCATGCAGCGTCAGTTCGCCCTCCACCGTGTACGCGACATCATCGCCCTTGCTCACGCCCGTGCTCTTGTAAGTCATCACCGGGTAAGTCGCGGTGTCCAGAAAATCCGGGCTCTTCAAATGGCCGTCGCGCTTCTCGTCATTCGTGTTAATGGAATTGACATCCACTTCCGCCTCAATCGTGGTGGCCGACGGATCGTCCGAGTCATGCACAATCGTGCCCTTGACGCCGGAGAAGGCGCCGCGCACTGTGGAGATCATCAGGTGCCGCACTGAAAAATGAACGCCCGAATGGGACGGGTCAATGATGTAAGTCGCTTTCATGCTGAATAGATTTTCCTTAGATACCGAAGGATTCGCCGAGTTTCATGAAATTCAGGCTACTTTAGCGTGGGGCTGCGTAAATTTCGCGAAACAGCGGCCTCAATTCTTCCCGCTCCGCCACCGCCTGCCCAATGCGCTGGACAATCTCTTCCGAATCGCGATGCAACTGCAGCGCCCAAAGCGCGTCTTCCGCCGCGGGCTTGCGCGCGCTCTTCGCTTGCTCCAGCAAAAAATCCAGCGCCGCATCCAGGCGCGATGCGCTGATGGCGCGCAGCAGCGTGCTGCTCCCGCCCGGCCGGAACGGCTGCAAGAACGCCTTTTTCAGCGCCTCCACCGCTTCTGGCAGGCGCGAAGCTCCCAGCGCCAGCGCCGCTTCCTCGCTAATTTCTTCGTCCAGGCTCTTCACAAATTCGGCCGCAAACGCCACGCCCGCCGCGCCTTCAATGGCCAGCAGAGATTCCAAAACCATCCCCGTCACGCGCGCCTCCTTGTCGCCGCAGCGCGCCTTCAGCCGCAGCAGCAGCGCCACCTCGCGCCCGCCCATCTGCTCCAGCGCGCGCGCCGCGTCCGTGCGCACCGTGGCCTCCGTCTCCGTCAGCGAATCCACCAGTTGCAGCAAAGTCTCATGCCGCGGAATATCCGTGCATTGCACCAGCGCCAGCGCGCACGTGCCGCGCAAAACGGCCGCGCTGTCCGTCTTGCCGCCCCAACTGTTTTCCATTTGCCTGTGCCGCAGCCCGCGCAGGAACACGGCAGATTCCGCTACCCCCAGCTCCTTCAGGCATTTCGAAAGCTCATTCTTGCCCCAGCATTGCGGGTCCGCGCCGTCTTCGAAAAGCCGGTTGTATGCGTCCAAAAGGTTCGGCAGCAGCGCCTTCGCCTGCCATTCGCCCGCAATCGCGGCCGCTTTGGCGACTATCAAATTCACCTTGTCGCCCAGCGCCTTGCGCAGCTCTTTCAGGCCCGATTCCGACTCGCCCGCCGCCCGCAGTTCCTTCAAATGCTCCAGTTGCCGCTCTACTTTTTGGTTCGCCATGCTTGAACGTGCCAAACTGAAAACAGTTCTTATATGATTGTTCCACCCTCCGGGAAAACCGCACTGGTCCTGTCGTCGGGCGGACTCTTTGGTGCTTATCAGGCTGGCGTCTGGAGTTACCTTTCTGAAACATCGTTCCGGCCCGACGTCGTGGTCGGAGCCTCCGTGGGCGCGCTGAACGGCTGGGCCATCGCCGGCGGCTGCCATCACGGCCAGTTGTCCGAACGCTGGCTGGACAAGGCCCAGACCAACGTCCTCATCCGCCGCGCCAAAACCGGCCTGCGCGCCGGCTTCTTTGAGCGCGAGCCTTTGCAGCGGCTGGCGTCCGCCATCTTCCGTGATTACCGAGCTTCTTCCAACTTCGGCCTCGTCACGGTGGAACTCCCCTTTCTGCGCAGCCGCCTATTCACTGGCGCGGCCGTCACCGCCACGCACCTGCTGGCCAGCGCCTCCATCCCCGTCGCCATGCCCACCGTCTTTATCGATGGCCGCCGCTTCACCGATGGCGGCTTGCTGGAAGACGTTCCTCTCTGGGCAGCCGCGGAAATGGGCGCAACCAAAATCATCGCCGTCGACGCCATGCATTTCGATTGCCCCTGGTGGTACCGCGCCACCGTCCGCCCCATGGGCTGGCTCGCGCCCCGCATCAGCGCCGCCGTCCGCGCCTGCACCACGCTCATCCGCCCCAGCAAGCCGCTGGGCCATTACAGCGAAGCGCTCGATTGGGACCGCAGCCGAATTCAGCGCTGGATTGAGCGCGGCTACGAAGATGCCCTGCGAACCATGAAGGGAGTCATCTACAATAGTGTCCCTACCACATGAAATCACTTATCGCCGCCATAGCCCTTCTCAGCCTCAGCGCCTCTGCCCAGCAAACTCCCGCTGACGCCCAGTTGATTGCCCGGCGCAACGCCATCGAGAAGGAACTGGAATCCGTCGCCATCATCGACCGCAAATTGATGATCCCCATGCGCGACGGCAAGCGCATGGCGGCCGATGTCTACCGCCCCAAAGACACATCGAAGAAATACCCCATCATCTTCGTCCGCACGCCTTACAACTTCAACTTCTGGGACGTGAAGCTGGGCGCTCCGCGCGACATGTCCGCCGAACTCGATGCCGTCAAGCGCGGCTACATCTACGTGGAGATGAATGAGCGCGGCCACTTCTTCTCCGAAGGCACCTACGACATCCTGGGCGCGCCCCTCTCCGATGGCGACGACGAACTGACATGGATGTCCAGCCAGCCCTGGACCAACGGCAAAGTGGGAACCATCGGCTGCTCGTCGACGGCCGAATGGCAAATGGGAGTTGCCGCCCTGAACAACCCCGCCTATGCCGCCATGATTCCGCAAGGCTTCGGCGCGGGCGTCGGACGCGTCGGGCCATATTATGAGCAGGGCAACTGGTATCGCGGCGGCGCGGTCCAAATGCTGTTTATCGCCTGGCTCTACGGCGAGCAAAACCAGGTGCGCCCCATGTTCCCGCCCAACACGTCCCAGCAAGATTTGATCCGCGCCTCAAAAGCCTTTGACCTGGCGCAGCAGTTGCCGCCCGTCGATTGGTCGAAAGCCCTGACGCTGCTCCCGGAGCAGGACATCATGAAAGCGGTCGACGGTCCGCACGGCATTTTCGCCGACCGCGAAGAAGTCTCCACCGGCGGCGCAATGATTAAGCGCACCCCCAACGATCCAGCCTGGTATCGCGGCGGCCTGTGGGACGACAGCAAACCCATCAACGTCCCCGGCTTCTGGTTCATGTCCTGGTATGACGTTTCCATCGGGCCCAACCTGGCGGCCTATAACTACGTGCGCAAAACCGCCCGCCCGGAAATTGCCAACGAACAATATGCCGTCATCGCGCCAACACTCCATTGCTCCTACAAGCGCGCCACCGAAGACACAATCGTCGGCGAACGCAGCATGGGTGACGCGCGCCTGGACTACGACGCCCTCACTTACGGCTGGTTCGATTATTTTCTGAAAGGCGAGCAGAACGGCATCCTCGAAAAAACGCCCAAAGTCCGCTATTTCACCATGGGCCTGAACAAGTGGCAGACGTCGAACACCTGGCCGCCCGAAGGCGCAAAGCCCATGACGTTTTATTTGGCCAGCGCCGGCAAAGCCAACAGCCTGAACGGCGACGGCATGCTGAAAGAGGCCGCCGTCAAGACCGACCTGCCCGATTCATTCACCTACGATCCCATGAACCCCGTCCCCTCTTACGGCGGAAACGTCTGCTGCACCGGCAACGCCGTCTCCGGCGGCGCATTCGACCAGCGCAAAATGGAAGCCCGCGCCGACATTCTGGTCTACACCTCCGAACCGCTGAAAGAAGGAATGGAAGTCAGCGGCCCGCTGGAAGCAACGCTCTATGTTTCCTCCGACGCCAAAGACACCGACTTCACAGTAAAGGTGATTGACGTATATCCCGACGGCAAAGCCTACAACCTGGACGAAACCATCCAGCGCGTCCGCTATCGCGACGGCTACGACAAGCCCATCGCCCTCATGGAACCCGGCAAAGTGTACAAAGTGACCCTGCAGCCCATGACCACCAGCAACTTCTTCCCCGCCGGCCACCGCCTGCGCATAGAAGTCTCCAGCAGCAACTTCCCCCGCTTCGACCGCAACCTAAACACCGGCGGCAACAACTACGACGAGGCCACCGGAGTGGTGGCGCATAACTCCGTCCATCATTCCCAGCAATATCCGTCACAGCTTACGATTTCGGTGGTGAAGGGAAAGTAACGTATTCTGGAAACATGGAAGTCCTCTTTACACCTGAGCAGGAGGCACAGCTTGCGCAAATAGCCAGCAGCTCTGGCACTGATGCCGAGCAATGGGTCAGGCACAACGTCCTGAGTCTGATAAAGGCCGAACATCAGGTGGTCCCGCTTGTTCCCGAACTGCCGAGGTGGGACCTAGGAGCCGTAGGCTCGCTGCATAGGCGAGACCTTTGCGACGATGGCATTTGAGTCTGGATTTGTTGATGCGAATGTTCTCGTCTATGCGTTCGATACAAACGCACCTCAGCATTCGCCATCACGGGCTTACTTTCCTTCCTCCACGTCCTTCCCATTCCGGCACGCGCGGTGGAGGCATGGCTCGACCTGCTTAGCCGTCGCCCGGTCGTTGGCGGCGCTGTTTTCGATTTGCAAATTGTTGCCGCGATGTTGGCCAACGATGTTCGGCCTATCTATACTTTTAACCTGAAGGATTTCGAACCGTTTCCAGAGGGTAGCGCCCATGACACCCTGAACCCGGCACCATGGCTTGCACAAAGGTCTCAGTTAAAATCAGAATACAAACGAATGGCGTTGCAACTTGAACTTCCACCCGTCTGAAAGATTATCCTGATCTGGTTCTGACCCGCAACAAAGAGTCCTTAGATAATCGTCGGTCGATCTGTGAGCTATGGATTACCGGCCATCGCAGGAGGAACGTCTAAGTGCTTTCTCAGGGGTGCCCCATCATCGTGTAAGTCAAGATGTCCATCTGCCTGTGAGAAGAAGTATTGAGAATCGCGAAGCTATAGATCCAATCGCTGAGCCGTCCGCTTTGATGCGGTTACTTCCGTAATCAAGAAATAGTAATTAGGCACATTCCCGCCGCGAAGACACGCTGAACCACCAGCGACCGCAAGGAACTTCCCGCCGTGTGCCCCAAGTTCCTGTCGCCGAACACGCAGACTCTGAAAGTCCGCTTCCTTGCAGCCATAGGCGCGCTCCCCTGACGTGATCTTGCGAATCAATGACAATTCACTGGCGGACAGATGCTGCAATGGTAAGGCATCGCCTTCGCCCAGTTCCTGCATCTGGATATGCGAGCCAGTCCACGAAGGCTGATCCGCCCCGAACGCGATGGAAGCACAAAGCAACAGGCAAATCAGCCACCCGCTCAATGTAACCCCAACCCCAAAAACTCCCCAATCCTCTCATTCAAAAACCTCCCATCCTCCGCGCTCGCCCCCGCCCCCGCCGGATGCCCCCACAACGAAGGAATCGGCATCAACACCCCGCGCCTAATAAACTGCGCCTCATACTTCGCATCCTCCAAAGGAAAATACAAATCCGTCTCCGAAGGCATATACAAAAACGGCACCTGAATCGACCGCAAAGCCTTCTCCACATCCCCGCCAAATCCCGGCGTCGCCCCCACGTCATGATGCTCCCAAGTCCGCATTTGCAAAATCAAGTCATTCGCATCCGCCCCCGGAACAAAATGATTCCGAAACCGGTCCACCGCCTGCGCAAACGTGTACCCCGGAGGCTTGCCCACCCGCCATAATTCCTTCCGCCACCATTCCTGCGAATACAGCCAGCCTCCCCAAACCATCCCAAACGCCGACAGCCCAGCCTTCGGTTCTTCCTTGTAATCGCCGCCCTGAAACGTCTGGTCGGCCGTGATCGCCGCAATCTGCCCTTCTAGCCGCACCACCCCATGCCCATACGTCTTCGCCGTGCCGGACGTCGCCACAATTCTGTCCGCAAAATCCGGATAACTCACCGCCCATTGAAACGCCTGCTGCGCCCCCATCGAGAACCCGATAATCGCCCGCAAATGCGTGATGTGCAGCTCCTCCGTCAGCAGCCTGTGAACCGCCTGCACATTGTCGCGAATCGTCATCACCGGAAAGCGCGGCCCATGGAACGGCTCAGCCGTGTTGCTCGGCGAAGAAGACCGCCCATTGCCGAAAAGCTCCGTCGCCACCAGAAAAACTTTCGAAGTGTCCAGGCATTTCCCCTCGCCAATCAGCCATTCATACCCATGAAAATTCGCCATGTAATGCGACGGCAGCAAAATCGCATTGTCGCCCTTCGCATTCAAATGCCCATAGGTTCCATAAATCACCTTGGCCTGCGGCAGCGTCGCGCCGCTCTCCGTGTGAAACTGCGAAATCAAAAACTCATGCTGCTCTCCCCCTGAAGACGGCGGCTTCGCAGTCTGCGCCAGCAGCGGCGAAAACAAAATCAATCCAACCAGAATTTTGCGCATGTGCATTTGAGGATATACAATCGGGAAAGCAATCCTTGAGTCATTCCCTGCTTCTGCGCGGTGCCAGGCAACTGTTGACACTGCGCGGAGATCCCTGTGTCCGGCGCGGCCCTCAAAGCGGAAACCTGGCGGTCATTGAAGACGGTTCCGTTTTCATCCAGGGCGGAAAAATCGTCGCCGTCGGCCCCACCCGCCGCCTGGAAAATCTGCACCAGGCGCGCGGCGCTTTGCAAATTCCCGTCCCCAACTGCATCGTCATGCCCGGCTTCATCGATTCGTCCATGCAGTTGAGCCTGCTGCACCACGATCCCGCCAAGACCGGCCGCCGCCGCCGCAAGCTGCGCGATTTTTACAGCGACAGCTTAATTCTGCTGCGCTCCTGCCTTGCTCACGGCACGCTGCACGCCGGCATCCGCGCCAGCGATTTGTCCGTGCTCCGCCAGCTCACGCGCATCGGCCATGCCCCCATCGGCCTCAAGCGCGTCTGGCATCCAGAATCAACCCTCACCGCGTGGGAAACCGTCTCCAGGCAAAAGCTGGCCGATTGCGTCATCGTCACCACCAGCACCGCCCACGCCTTCCACGACGAAATTGACAAGAGCCTGGAATGGCGCGGCGGCCCCGTCCGCGAGTTCAAAGAATGCCTCGCCCGCTCCTCCCCGCGCAGCGTCTTCTGCCATCACGACCTCACGCCCGCCACCCGCAAAGCCCTCGCCCAATCCAGCGCCACCGCCATCTTCGAAGCCGGCAGCGTCCTCCTCGACCGCCTTCCCGCCTCCAGCGCCCGCGAGCTTCTCAACGAAGGCGGCGCAATTGCCCTCGGCAGCGGGTATCATGCCCTATGCGAACCCAACTACAACATGCAA
>Ga0209208_10002189_pt1 | contig 27944 bp, 24 predicted proteins | sample S1TSphfallax_3_FD_187694 | JGI IMG/M metagenome (GOLD analysis project Ga0209208, IMG submission 187694) | Host-associated microbial communities from peat moss isolated from Minnesota, USA - S1T2_Fd - Sphagnum fallax MG (SPAdes) (version 2) | ecosystem: Host-associated > Plants > Peat moss >...
AGGTTTATGTTAGTGTGTGTTTTTGAATTTCATGATCTTGCTCAAGTAGTAATCATCCATAGGACATTTTAGCCAAATTTGGCAATAAAAAAATGAAAATAGAGCAACATCGACCATCCTTTTATATGTTTGGCTATTTGTTGGAACTTAAAATAGAATTTGGAAATTTTTAAAAAATTAAAAATTTTCTAAAAATTTTGCACTTAAAATTTTCAAGAAAACACTAAATTTTTGCCAATTTGAAAAAATGTCTATTTGACAATTTAATTCACCTTTCATGGGTGAATTCATTCATAAATGTTTATTTTTATTAGTAATGGGGTAAATCCAAGCTAATAAGAGATAATTTTAGCGTAAACAATCCTTGGTTTTGATGTTCATAAGTCTTATAAACTAAGTTAATGTTGAAAGTATATGTTGTATTTATGTGAAGCCCTTTTTCATATGTTAATTTAACATCTAGTAAAATTTGAAAGGTAGTCCAATAAATAGAATGCCTTTCAATACATTTTAAAGCCTATAACCAATATTTTCAACACAATGAAACAATGTAAAAATAGTATTTAAAAATCATTGTTTAACACTATATTTGAACTTTTCATCCAATCTTGTGTTACCACATCATTTTTTTGGACTTGTCATAATGATTCAAGAGGTTGTTATGGGCTCCTACTAGCCCTTTTTTACCCAATGATTGAATTTCATCTATTAACATTCATTTTTCAAAATAATAAAAGTGCTTAAAATGGCTCTTTCAACATTGGGCCCCATGAAAGTTTTTATAAAAGCTTATTTGAACCAGTTTTTCAAACAAGTACAAATAAAGATGATCAATCCCATAATACCATTATCTTGAATATGTTGATCACTTTCAAGTATGACCTTTCATCACAATTGTGTTATTTTTATTTTATGTATCAAGTCTTTTGTTGTTATTATAAATTAAACAAAGTTGAATGATGCATGGACTTAAGTAAATTGAAGTTGACTCAACTCCCTTGAAGACGTGAGATAATGGACAAGCCCATGGAATTTGAATGTGAAAAGTTTGGACAATGGGGAAAATGGAGCTAATTGGAAAATGTGAGAAAGTTGGACGAGGGATGAAATTAAGGAGTTTGAAAATTTTATTCTTGGACCATATTTTTCAACTATCTCCATTTTCATTCATTGCCAAACTTTGCAAATATATTAAACGTTTTACATAAGTTGTTGTCATCCAATGAAATTGATCATCAAAGAATATGAAAAGTGATGAAATTGTTTTCATGAAATTCAAATATTAATACTTCCATTAGTGCATGGCATATCCTTCAATAAAAAATTTGTGATTCATGTGTAAGTAAATAGAGTTGTCATACAATTTAATACAAACAAGATTTTTTTGGGGTTTTTTTAAGTGCAAGGTTCTAAATTGAACAAAATCCCCTCCTTGTCCACCCATTTCTTTCCCTTCTAATGGTTTCAAATGATTATCAATAGTTCACCATTATTTATTTTGATCTCAAATTTGATTTTAATATAAATACTGTGGACATGAAAAGGCACATGTAAATTTGTCTTTTCATAGCCATTGAGGTGGATAGGAAAAAGATAGTTAGGCTTGGAAAAGGTAGGTGTGAATGAAACAAACAACAATATATTTATTATATAAATATATTCAATTGGACATCACATTTTACTTGTTGCACTTATTAATTGTTTGTTTCACAACAATGAATGTATACCAAATTAAATGCACTATTAGTGTAGGACCCCAAAGTTAAAAGATTTGGTCTTTGTTTATCATATTTAATTATGGAGGTTAATCAAATTCAATGTACTATAGTCCTAGAGTTCAAAAATTTGATTCATGGTCATTCAAAGAATTCCAATTTATCAATAAATAACAAACATGAAAAACTTAACATATACATATAGCATGGAGATGGATGGGAACTTTATAAGTAGCTTTTCATTTGAACTATATCAATAACCCCTTACATCAAAGATTGCTCCTAACTTTTTGACTTTAATGATGATGATTTATTAGAACTAGTTGAGGTATAACAACTTCAGATTTTATAAGTCATTTTCTTGGATGATTATTTCAAAATAAAATCTTTTTACTTAATTCCAAGGTAAAGAAGGATGAAAATGTGGTTTTTAATTATTTTTTAAAAATTTAAAATCCACAACATAATCACGAGCAAAAATTTCAATATCTTATGTAACAATTGGCATCCCATTTCTCTTCAATTGAATTTGAATTCAATGAAATTTCAATTACATTCAATGTTTTTGAATTGAATTGAATTTAAAAATTTCAATCAATTCAAATTGCATATGGAATGTCATTCAATATTTTCATTCAAATGGAATTTAATTTTCATAAAATAAATTAAAAAAATTCCATTTGTTGATCATCATTGATAGTGCATAATAGCACATAGCTCAAACAAATAATAACAAATTTAAAAAGTGGAAATTGGATGTTTCACTTACACCTCACATGAAAAAGATTATAGGTTGTAATTTTTATGATGTATTTGAGACGAGGGATTCAAATAATTTCACTTTCCATTATCTTTCACCTAATCCTATTGTAAAGTAATCAAAATTTTATAGATTTGAAAATCTTGCAAATTATGTCAAAACATCTTTGGTTCTTCTATATTGTCTTAACCAAAAATTAGCAAGCTTGAAAAGATCCCAAGTTGCCACCACTTTTGATTTTCCTTCATCTCACATTTGTAAGGAGTTTCTTACACTTTGATTGATTATTAGATTCTCTAATTCTCTTGTCCGTCCTCGTGTGGCACTTGTGGAACATGTCTTCACCATCTATGACCAATTGTGTCTCAATTTTGATTTTACTAGCTCTTGTCTATCCCACTATTTGGCTTCATGTAAAGCATTCAAAAAAAATTCTTAATATATTTTGAAAGCACTATATACACATGAACATCCCTCCTAGAAAAGAGAAAAAACATTATGCCTATTCCTAATGAGTGGGAGGAATCTTACACCTATGTTTATCTTTAAAACCCTATAAAGCTTTGTGTATAAAACACACCACATATTTGAAAATTGTACATAAGTATTAAAAACAAGGGATGATTTAAAGGGCGTCAAGATAGTATAAACTAGATGTCAAAAACTCTCCATCTCAACAACCAACAACTTATAATAGGTCAATTGTGACGATAGGAGGTGTGTTTTGAAGGGGTGGAAGTCAAGAAGTAGCTAGGCCTACTGCCCCCACTTAAGATGGAGGATGCTTGCTTTGCAATGTAATTGAAATTTTTTGACAAAGAAAAAAAAAGTAACCAAAATAGTATTGGCACACTTGTGTAATCGTGTTTAGTTCATAACATTTCCCTCATGCTTTACAATGAGTAGACCCTCCACATGTGGGGACATTACCAAAATGCATATCTGGAGTTGGATACCGCCTCAGCTGAGAATGGCCCCACCCTAGAGGTTTACTCTCCAATTAGATGAGTTTGCTCCATGACAGTGTCACAGACTCACAATCCTCCTTGAAGACCTGGGAGTTCTTCCACACAACCATTCACTTCACATGTAGGTTGCATGGAAGACTGGAAGAACCACAATGATGGATCAGTGGCTGTGGGCCTATGAGGAGAGCCTGGAGGCTAAAGCTCTCCTTCAGTGGTATCCTTCAGTATCCTTGAATACTTGAGGCTTTAATTGTCCGAGCAAAACGTTAAAATCCGGAAAGGTCATGGCAAAATGTCCCAAAGCGTATTTGCCCAAGCCTTCAATTTTGCCAGTCCTGACTCCTCCTCAGAGGTACTTCATCAAGGTACTTCATCATCTGAATGTTTGGATTTTGGACTTCATGCCTATTGACTTTCTCCCCATCTCCCCACTTCCACGTCCTAACCCTTTCCTTTCATACCTCCCCCGGGGCCCCCACCCTGCCTCTCAATCATCATGGATGGTAATCAAGGGTGTGTCAAAAGCAGTTCGCCACTGCCCACAAACTGCTGGGGTACTGGGATCATATCTAAGAAAAACAGGAATCAGGATACTTCACATGTGAAGGTATCTTGAAGTCATAATGGCACCATGAGCCTTGCAGAAGCATTTTGCCTGTTTTCTAAGAGAGAGATTGCCCCCTCCCGACACCCAGCAAAAACAAAGTGACAGGTCATTCAAGGCAAAGGATACCCAGCAGGCCAGCCCTGATTAAGTACAACACTGGACATGTGTTGTTTGAGAGTAGAGTTCTTCCTACATCTGCTCTGGCAGATTGTAAAGTACTTGGCAGAAATTTCCTAATAGCCATAAAGCATTCATTGGAATTTGCTAGCGTATTTGAATGGCACCTCATGTCCTTGAATATCCCTTTTGGAAAATAGGAGGGATCTGACACTTCTAAAGGGGTCAGAGGGATCTGAGTGGAAGGGGTCTTACACTTCTAACGAGTGAGAGGGATCATAGGTCTGCTCCGTCTTTCACCTATAAGTGAGCCTATGATCCCTCCTATTGAGGAATAGTTGTAAGAGCCTTCCCCCTCCTACACCTTGTGGTCTACATATGTTAACTTTCATGAAAGCCATTGCCTCATGCTTTTCGATGGGTAGAGACCATGGGTGAGGGGTATACCAAAAATTTGAGGCCTGATTTAACTATCACCTCATTCTAGGCCTCTTGTTTTGGGAACACCCTTACCTTGTGGCTTTACCCTAAAAAGAAACTACAAGGGGCCTTTTACAATTGAACAAGGTCATCTACATGTATGTAATGTAAGACCCTTGGGGTAGGGATATTCTTGAAATAAGTGGCCTATGATGACACAATAGCAAAGTTTGGTCCCACAATTTGGGAATGTTGCTGCCATGTGAGCCTTACCTACTGCAAAGCTTGAGACAAACTTCATCAAAAGCCTAAACCAATGTATGTGGAAGGGCTGTTCCAAAGGGTGTCCCCTAATACGAGGGTTGTACCTTTGATGGTAGTAACCTGAGGGTGTAGGCCCAAAGATTAGGAGAGGCCCTGAGGCAGGCCTTCCCAAGTGTAAAGCTTGAAAGGTTTTAAATGCACATGGTAGAAGGTCTGCACGTGATGAGCAGAAGGGTCCTTCAACTGTTGAATCAATCTTCTGTAAGGGGGAGGTGCTTTCAAATATTTAAAAAAAACCTTGGGGTGCACTACATACCCAGTTGTGCTGCTACACACTTTGTTGGGTTTTATGAAACTTCGAGAATCCTTTTTAAACTTGGGAACCAACATCCTGGGTATAAAACTCTTATCATAGAGCGAGTCACTCATTCAAGCCCTCAAAATATGATATCGATCATAGATGCCCTTGGGACATCCCCACGTCTTCATTCCCAATGCATGTCCTTCAATTCTTTACAGGCAGCCCCTTAATTCAGGAATCCAGTGGGTGCGCTTTTATTTTCTTTTGATGTAGGTGGTGATCTGACCGTCAGAGTTTTATGTGATTGCACCAACGGATTCAAAATTTCAAGGTGTTTTCTTTTAGGAAAATGAGCTAAAATTCAGTTGCTGGATCAAGGGCCGGCCATACATAGTGTTTAGTCTGTAGTGGTGAAAGAGGCCCTAGCATCTAGCTCTGCCATGTGGTGACCTTGCCGGCATCTACCATCGTGCTAGCAAAGGAAGTAGATCATAACTTTTCTAGACTGTACACACCAAAGTCACCCAAGGCAACACTGCCATGGTCGTTTATTTGAAGTGCATCCAAACTTGCAATACCAAGTAAGTTCGTCTTTCTTCTCCTTTCATTCAATCTTTGGTTCTTTTCTTCAGTTTCTATTATCATTGTTTTCACTCTGTCCATGTTTTGTGAACTTTGTGCTCTCTGTAATTTTTTTTGAATTTGCTTTGTCTTATCATGTGCGAAGCTTTTCAAGGCAAATGCCTTTGGTCTCATCATGTAGCTTCTTTCTTTGCAGCATTGGAAATAGGGAGTCAAATTCTTGTATTTTGCTTCAAGTTTGTTATAATGCAGAATTTCTCATAGGATTGCTTTTGGTGTTGTTGCTTGTTTTGTTTGCATAGTTGGAAATGGTGAATAACATTGTTGTTTTTTTTACTTCAAGCTTGTTTTATTTCACTTGCAATTCTTCTCACAAAATTGTTTTTGGTGTTCTCTTGTCTTTCTTTGCATAGTTAGACTTGTGGATGAATGTCATTGTTTTCTACTCTAGCTTGTTTTGTTCCAAAGGTGCATAGCTTTTCATGATAGTGCCTTGGGCATTCTTGAATTGTTTCTTTCTTTGTAGCATTGGAGATATGGAACAACATTGTTTTTTGCTTTAATTTGTTTTGTTTCATTATGCATAGAGCTTTACATGACATTGATTTTGATGTTGCTTTGTTGTTTGTTCATTAGCAAACAAGGTTTCATTGCTCATTTAAGCATGATTTATTGCTTTTTGTTTTGTGGGTTTTGATTTCTTGAATGTTGCATTATTACAACTTTTGACAATTTGTATAAGTCTCTTTGCAATTAGACACTTCCAACAAAATCACTTCTTTTCACACTAAACACAAGTGGATTACATCAATTGAAGGACAATGCTTGCATTCAAGGTTGAAAGGAAGTAACAAATTAATATGTACCTTGTTCATTCATTTGTTTTTCATTAGGAAATTAGGTTCATCACATGGCAATACTTTGCCAAAATCCTAATTTTATGACTATATCCATGAGTACATTTGTAATAATATGTGATATACATAATTAATGATTATCTCATTGATTTGCATTTGTTGTTGTTACCATCTAGGTGGTTGCAAGGTAAGATGGATCATTCATAACACAACAATTTTTTTGTTTTACCCATCTAGTCATAGACATGCTATAGTTAGGAATGTCATTCCACGTGTGACCTTCATTATTATTGTCATGTCAAACATATGGCTATGGACATAACCATATGACATGATGGACATCATACAACTATAAACATGACATGGTCTTTATTTAGATTAACCCAACCTAACTACCTAGCTACTTATTTACCTATGGTAACCTACCTACCTATTTATTTAGAACCTACCCATTTATAGTTTAAGGGGTAAGTATAATTGGGTTGTACCATTAAGAACCACTTGTGGCCATTTTTCAACAATTCTTGAGAAATATTTAATATATTATAAATGAATAATAATAATATTATTTCCTATTGGTGCAATCATGTAAGTAAAGGTTTTAATTGTGTGTGGGGTAAAATGAAGATTTTAAAAAATATATATAGGATGATAAGGTTCAAAAATTTGTGTTCTTTATTACACAAATGTTGTAATCACAATGAAATGACCCACTTTCAGCACGACCAATTTTGATTTTACATTTTAAAAATGGTAAACTAAATTAATGTTGGAAATGTGTGATGTGTTTTTAAAAGAATGTTTGAAATATGACATTGTAATATTATCATAAATTTGAAATTAATGTAATAAATATGGAATACCCAAAACACTTATTAAATAATGTAACCAAATTTCAAAAACATGGTTTCAATAATGAAACCAATGATGTTTGATGTTGTCCATTTTTTTATTGATTGAATGCACTTCTTTCCACATCTTTTGATCGGTCATGAATTTTTACCTAGTTGATCATTTTCCTTCTCATACATGATATGTTTATATTGTATTCTAACTTCTTTCATTATCATTGTGTAAACTTACACATGTGAAGTAAAATGTAGCATTTGCCATTTCTTACATATTCATTGTAGGCCTTCTTTTAGTCATGGGTTTTTTTACCACTTTGGTTTATAAACATTGTTCATTTAGTTTTCAATTTGATTTGACTTGTGACACACCCCCAAGCTCCTTAATGGACTCACTACAAGTCCAAAGGTAAAGACAACAAAAGAAGAAAGAGTTGGGGCACGTTCCCTTGCTTGTAGCACTTTGGGAGTAGAGGGGTGTGTTGGAACTTCGGGATGGGACTAGGAAGATTGACAAGCAATTCAATCATTCATACGACCCTGCACAAACCAAACAACAAGTTGGTTAATGCGTAGTTTGAGCATTTTGGTGCAGGGACGAACCACGGGCAAACACAAATTCACAAGACTCACCATGGCCCATACTTGGGGGAAACCACCACCTTCCCCCTTAAAGTATATTCTGTGCTTGGCCACGAGACTAGCACCCAAATGTCATTTTGTCCCGGAATTCCCACAACTAAGACTTTGGCAACTTTGGGGGCCCATAATTTTGTGTGCAGACCTTTGATTGAAATGAAATCTAAAGCAAAGTTGAAGCCCTCGTTGAGAGCTTTCTAGTGGTATGTGGCATGCCATTTGAACGCAAGGAAATTGGGGTGATTCCCGACTTTTAGTGGTTGGAATTAAATTGCCAATTTGATTTCCAACCCTTTTTTTGGCCATAACTTGTGTTTTAAGTATCCAAATGGGTCATGTGAGCTCATTTTAGACATTAAAGTTCCAAGAACTGTCCAATGATATAGGGAACTTTTCAATCCAATGGGTTTTGACCCTTGCAATTGCTCTTTGAAGGTTTGGGAGCGCATCGAGACTACTATTCCAAAATGGGAGCTCACTTGGGAGTGTGAGGGTTCATTCCTTCACACTCTCCTACACTCTTGGGAACATGAGATGTGACTCCGAGCCTCCCTCTTGGCCCGCACCCTTGCAAGCCCTTGCCTTGGTTGCGAGCCGAAGGCTAGTGACAACTTGTTTCATTATTTGACTTGAAATTATAATAAAATGGTCTTTTGGGTTTCTTTATATTTTGATGAATAAGTTAGGAGGGGAGTTTGAAAGGAGTCCCATACGTTAGTTATAAGTCTTAGTAGTATTTTATGGAATGTGAAATGTATGGATGTAGGTTATTTTCGACGAAGGTGGAATGTTGTTAATGTGCATAAATTCAATATGGGTTTTAAAAGATCCATCACGATCATTGCAACATAAACATAAATGGTTGAAGAATGTAATGTTTATTGTGACCATACTTAACAAAATAATTTAGATATGAAAAATCAATGCCGTCATCCATTTCCATGAATATGAAATGATTCATGGATGACATATTTTCATACCCACCCATTTATTTCTTGATTCCTTGTTTGGTTTAGGGTTTTTTTGAAAGCCCATTAATTGTGGGTTGTTGTTTTAATGTACATTTTGTGGGACCAGTAAAAACAAAATTGTGATGATTGTGGTTTGTCTTTAATTGGAACATCCCCACATCTATACCCACCAACATATGGAGAATGCAACAAAAGTGGCAATATTTATCGCCAAGTGCATGTGGATTGTAATTTTAAAGAAGGTTCTTCTTTAGATAGGGATTAAGGTGTGGGTAAGATTGTGCGTAATGGATATTTTTAATACAATTTTTTGCAATTTCCATACATCTATTGTGTACATTAAAGCTAGGGTTTGCATTTGAGGACATCATCCCTTATGACATCTAAATACATATAAAGTAATTTTGATTTTTGGTAAACTTTTTGTCCTAGATTCAAAATCTTCATCTATTGTTTCATCATAATTTCACATTTGCGTTATTAAAGTTTAAGGTTTTTAGGCAATACCTACATAATGTCTTGTCAAATCCCCATCATGTAGGGGCAAATGTACAATACTTACACATGGTCATTCAATACACATTGGGCTTTTGGAATTGTGTATAATGCCTTCATATGAATAACAAAATATGCATTGAGATTTTAAGAAAAAATTGCAATAGTTGAACATAAATCACAAATTATATGTTGGTTTATTAGGATTTAATTGTCCTTCCAAAGCCCAATTTGAGGGCATGCAAGTATTGTATTTTGGGACTATGTCTTCAACTAACGACCATGAATTAGAACTAGGCCATTTTCATTGGAATTTATGATCAAACATTTTGAAGGAAAACCATTATGTTAACACATGTGGGTCATGAAAATAGGTGTTGGGTTTTGGGAACCTTAAACCATTCTAAACATGGTGGTTTTGGGTTGATGGAGGTATTGCATTCTTGAATTTAATCATCACCTAATTACCTTCGACTAGGACTAGGAGGTTTTCATAGGTCCCCATGTGCAAGTATTGTGTTTCTGGATTGGGTTATCATTCACTTACCTTCAATGAAGACCAATGATTTTCATAGGTCCTTGTGTGTGGGTTTTAACAATTATAAACAAAATCTAAATATATTAATTCTATTTTAACCTTAATTATAATTGTTAGGGTTTATGGCATCTACCATTAGGATTACTTCAAATTTTTATGTATTTATTCTTTTGAGCTAATTAATTAAAAACTCTATGATTAATTCTTCAATTCATTACTTTCTTTCATTTGAGCAAATTTAATATTCAAAACATAATTAATTGTTATAAAATTTTATTTTATTTTTCCATTTGTATGGTCTGCCCTAAGATGCGAGTATTGTGTTTTTAGAATACATAAACAACTATTCAAATTACATTAACATCTAACTTTAACAACTATACAAAGATATTTAAATACAAAATTATTTCTTTTATAATAAGTAGGCAAATAGGTGAGTGGGTAGGAGGTTTAATACAAAGGTTTTGTTAAGAGCTAAAGGTGTAGTTAGGAAGTAAAAATGTTTTGTCAATAATAAAAGTTTAGCCATGAAAGAAAGAAGTTTTGTTGAAAATAAAAGGTTCAACTAGGAAATATAAAAGTTTTGCCAAAAGATAGAAGTTTAACTAGGAAAAGATCTAAAAGTTTTGTTAAGAGGTGAAGGTTTAATTAAGATGTATAGAAATTTGCTGAAATACAAAATTTAGTTAGGAAGTAGAGAGGTTTCAAAAAAGGATAAAAAATTAGCCAAGAAAAATTAAAGGTTTTGCTAAAAGATTAAAAAACTTGCTAAAAATAGGTTTTGATAAAACATAAAAATTTAACCAAAAAATTAAGATTTTTTTGTTAAGAAATAAAAAGTTTAATGATAAAAGTTTTGTCAAAAGATAGAGATTTAACCAAGAAGATATAATTTTTTTTTTGCAAGATAAAAATTTAATCTCAAAGAGATAGAGGCTTTGTGGATAGATGAAAATTTAGTGAGAGAGAGACGTTTTGTTAAGAAATACAAGTTTAGCCATGAAAAAAAAGAAGTTTTGCCGAGAGGAAAAGGTTTAATCAGGCAAAAATAGAGGGTAAATAGCTAGCTAGGGGGTTGGTTGTTAGTTGGGAGACAGCATCAAAATGGAGGTCAGCAAGGTATTTAGATGAATAGGGTAGCTAGGTCAACAGAGTAGGTAGCATGGAGGTCAGGGTTGAGAAAAAAAAGCCAAAGAGAAAAAGTCAGAGGTCAGGAGCTCAAAAAGGTTGAGTGTGGGACACTGTTGCTTAAGGCAGGTTCAGGAGCCAGATGAAAGAATGCAGCCCAGAGGACCATGGACACAGAAGCCGACTGGTGCATTGGTGGGTGCTGGTTCACTGTGGCCCCTTAAGAGTCTCTTTTATTCCCTAAAACTATTTGGCCTATCTTTTTTACCTTACCGTTATCCTGGGTCTAAGCGCCCAGGTTTTCCTACCCTCGAGGACCAGCAAAGAGTCGGTATAAAGAAACCCTATAAGTACATGCCTGGGAGGTCTGAATTCTAACCTGTGTAGCACAAAATAATTACCAATACTATTCCCCAACCCTTTACTCTACTCTTACACTCTAGTAATTGAATACCCGTGCAAAGTTGGAATGGGTGTTAGAGTGGGCCAAATGTAAATCAGCACCTACATGGATACCTTCGAGTGAGTGTAGTGAGGCCTTTTAGTGGATATGACTTAAAATATGTGGATATGTAACTTATTTGACCCAACAAATGTTACATTTGGACTTTGAGTGATGACTTTTAAGTGGCTATATTTCACTCAGGTGATGTTAAATTTGGATTCAGAGATCTTGATTCAATCTTTAAATTGGATATTTCTAATGTTTGGTTTGGGGGGGGGGGGGGGGGGGGGGGGGGGGTGGAGAGGGAGAGGGGTTTAGTTTTTCCCAGTGTTTGGCCGGTTCTTTCCGTTTATGGAAGACCCTCCAGTTGTGATTTGGGTTGGCTTTGGTTCCCATTCCACACATGAATAGAATAAGAATTTTTTTGTTCCAGTTTTGGTTCTAAAAATCAGTTCCCATTCAAATCCAGTTCTTACTAATGCATGGAGATTTGGAGCTGCCGGTTAACTGACAACCACAGGTTACTCACTGGTTGGAATAACCATTATTTAAGAATCATATCTATCATGGTTCCACACAATTTTCCGCACCCAAATAGGATTGGGAATAATATTGTTCTAGGTTTTGTTCCTCAAAACAATTCTGCTTCCAGTTTGGACTCCAATTTTGGTTTTGAAAATTGTCTCAGTTCAGATTTGTCTTGATCTAACCCGAACCAGAGTTGATTGTTTTTTAAAGCCAAGAAGTGGTGTTGGGGAGGTAGGCCTACTCACTTTGGCAAGTAAGAACTGCTGATTAGTGAGAACCGAACTGGAACTGGGTGTGATTTTCAAATCCCAAATCAAAACCAGAACGACAATCAGATTCCATTTTTACAGAACCAGACCTGGTTCTATTCCTATGTGAAACCATAATCAGAACTGAGATATAGATGTTTTTGAAAAATAAGTGACTCAAACTGGGGTTCTCCATACGTTAACTCATAATTAGGCCCACTTTGGACAAGGGTCCATGGTCCAATTTCCTAGGAACCAATTTGGACTGATTTGAAGCAAATTGAATCCTTGAGTTGGACTGTACCTTGGTCCCTAGCCTGATTCTTACTTAGTTCTCCAAATCAGGAGCTCTCCTTTCTGGTCTGAACCAATTGCCATGTAGGTTTAGCCTCAATTTGCCACTTTTTGGTCTTGGACCCTCGTCTAAAGGGCTTGGGATCAATTTAAAGCTTTCATTGGCCCCTGGACCTTGGACCCTCATCTAAAGTTGCCCTTAGATGTTGGTTCTGGTTCAAGTTAGTAAGAACCAAACTGGAATCAGGTCTGATTTTCAAAACCAAAACCAAAATTTATTTTTTCATGAGAAAGAACTGGATTCCTGGTTGTATTTATGTGCAGAATTGAAACTGAGACAGTTCTAATTCACCTTTAAAAAGCAAAACCTGAGCTTCTTCATAAAAATAAAGAACCAGCCAACACTGGTTTTTACTAGGTGCTGGTGGACCTCACACATCCCTGCAGGTAGTAAACCCCTGGGGGAAAAAGAAAAGAAAAAAGAAAGCCCAAAATTCTCAGAGACCTTACAGTTTTGAGCCTGTGGTCCGACTGCAATAATAATCACAGTAACAATAATAAGGGAGATGGTGAGGCAAGGTGATGATGTTACGTATGGTGGTATTTAAGTGAAGGGGATTTGCTGCGGATTTGGTGTGTGGATTCCTGCCTGATTTTGTTGAAGAATTTGTCAGAATCTTGTTCTCCCCCTCTCCAGCATTTACTACTCTTGTGTGCAGAAGGCCCCACAAGCAAACCTGTCCAGCCAGCCCCTAAATTTCCAGTCACTCGCCCCCTTTCCGTCCATAGCCCCATTATTGATCAATTATCTTCTCTGGGAATCGCAATGAGGAGGATGAGAAGGGGGTCCCGCACGTTGCAGATCAGTCCCGCCACCCTAATAAGAATATGTAAGGGTTTCTCTACTTCATTCTATCTTCAGTCCCCGGGACCTAACGATTCAGAATAAAAGATTGGATAGATTCTACTGGATCACCATATTATTAACTTGACTGACAACCGCACCTGATCTGACTGCTGCCTGTGATCACCACCATCATAGAACGTGACATTCTGTTTTCTGTCAAACAACTGTGATTTTTGCATGAATATATTATATTTTCATGGGTTGGATTTTAACTTCCTATAGCCCTAATCCATGCCAAAGTTTGGTAGCCCTCTCTTTTTTTGTTATCCATTGACCTTCACAACATGTGTGGGCTAGTTACCCGTGAAGATGATGATGCATATGGCAAGAGCAACCAATACCTGCAAGATATGCTGCAAATTGGAACTCTAGAGCTTTAGTTCATCTCTCTCTAGCATTTAATAAATGAGCATATAAATATAGCACATGAATGAGTGAGCAGATGCAGACAATCTTTTGTGAGCAAGCACCTCAGTTGCAGCTTTCATTGACCTAAGTGGTAGCTGAGACACACTAAATTTCTTTTAGGAGTGATGATTCTTGGAATCCTTTATTCCAAGGTCTGCAAGTGGAGAGCCATGCATGCATAGGTAGTTTACCAACCTTTGTGCAGACAACAACAGGGTAAATAGTAGAGAAGCATCTGCCTTCAGAAAGCACAACAAAATCACAGATGGGAAAAAAATGCAACTGTTGCAGATGAGCAGTGCATAAAAGGTGTAAATTTGGGCACCAAAAAAATGGACTTGAGACCAGCCCAGCTTTTCACAGAAATACATACCAAAATTTTCCAAACGAGCCTACTCCTTACACTACAAAGAAGCACATTTGACTGCATTCTTTGCTCAAGGTGGGACAAAAGGCTGAACAATGAGAGTCCCTTGAGTCCATGAGTAGTCGAAGATCATTTCATTTGATCAAGGATTGTGTCCGGAGATGTTCACATTTGTCTCTTTTGTGTGTAGCAACATTTGTTGCACTTTGCTACTTCTCATTTGACCCATGTCTAAAACCTTTACCATTTGGGGGATTAACTTCGAATTCTGTATACAGAGTGGGAAGGAGCACTGCTTTTACCAGGTATCTCCATACTTTGATGAATACATGTTATCATTAAGAATTGTTAACCAGTCATGCTGGTTGGTGTCTATGTTACAGTTCTGCTGACCTTATCACATTTATCCTATGAAATTGTAGTTATCACTTATCAGGCACTCTGACAAAATCATTTGCAATATCTTTAGTTAGATTTGAAACCATTAGCCACCTTGTAACCAACCTTCAGTTAGTGACACTATTAATTACAAAATTGGGAACAAAGTATACTTTCAAGCTTCAAATGTCTAATGACCTCACAACTATGGTTTGCCAAAAAATAAATCCCCATGTTATTAGTGGATTATGAGTAATCAGCCAAAATACCAATCGGGTGGGTTATTTATAACCAGACTTAAACTAACACATAATGGTACAACATTTACTGGCATGATCTACCCAGTGTCAATAATCTGCTTGATGTAACACTTTGCATTGCTCCAGATTTCCTCCAATTACATTGGCTGCACACATACATTTTTGACAGTAAGTATAGGGCAGTTCAAATGGGCTAATATGTAACTAACAGAACAAGATCTAGTGGGGTCCATGGCATGGTCAAGTCATGGTTCTAGAGCTTCGATGTTGGTAAGATGGTGCTAGTGAACATGACCTCCATGGAATAGGTAATATACAACACAAGGAGACCCAACATTGGGAACAAAGAGATGGAAAAATATCTTGTCTTTCTTTCTAACATAGTTTGAAAAGTGCATTGTACTTTCCGACTTCCTGTGTACAATCAGGGTACAGTGGACTAAATTCATCATCACAATGGGGAAGAAAGTTTGATGAGGTGAAATGAGGTGAAATTATGTTCTGATCTGGTGCTCTGAATGGCAGCTCATCCCATGATTACTGAGTCCTTTTGGTAATATGTGTAACTCTAATGGCATCAGTGCTGGGATTGGTGCACCTTTGATGCGATTCCTTAAACATGTCAACGTGGTTTTCATCTTTGTCAAGTCCACTTATTGGAGTGCCTTCTCACAGTGTAATGTCAAAAGTGGGCACTTAATGTGTGCCCAATAAGCAATCTGGAACCATTGAGTGGGGGCAATAAGAGGTTTTTGTCTGCAGTTGGCAGGGAGAAGTAGAATGCAGACGGCATATTAAGACTAACCACGCGAAACTGGTGACCACTGACACTCCTAAATGCTTTAGGATTTGCATTTGAAAATCTGTGATTTTGAGTTAGAATGGAATAAGCCCAATATTCACCCACTAAAAAATATGTGACTAAAACTTAAATGCTTGGGTTACCACCCATCGAAGGCGGGTCATTTTGCTGGGTGGGTTTTCTGGAAATGCAAATGCAGTCTGCTGTAGAAGTGAGAATTATATCATTTTAGATTTGCATGTTTGATAGCAACCCAAGTGGTAAACTCAACTAATTGAAGAGCACTTGAAGCAGCGGAATTTGTGAGCAGCTGAAAATAATATTTACATGTCTTTTAAAAAACTACATTTATATATCATGATACTAGAAAAATTAAAAAAAGTTCAATTCGATTGCTCAATGTAGGACGAAAAAATACAGTATTGTGATTCAAGTGTTTGCAGACAAGTAGTAGAACATATTCCCCTGGTAAAGACAACTATGGACGTAGCTGTAAGTAGACAAAAGCCTGGAGATTGAAGCTCCAATGCATGCCACTGTCCCCAAACTTTTTCCCCCTTAGTTGCGGAAAATTAAAACAAAAAACTTTGCGCAACAGAAGGGGAGAAAGATTTTTCAGCTGTTTGTGGGGGATTTTGTGCTGATCAAAACCCCGGCTCTTTATCTTTCATCAGCAGCTCTGCGTTGGGAGGCACGTGTAATGAATAGCGGCCTGGATGTCTGTAGAAATCAGCGGGCACAAATGGACCTTAAGATCGATGGGGGTTTGAGAATAGTGGGACCAATAAGTAATAGCCCGGACAGAGCTCGTTAGGGAGTATTTAGCGTCTTTCCTAGCAGTTGGTGCAAGTTCGAAAAAGACAAAGAAATGGTACTTGTTGCCATAACAACTCCGATTCTCTTGATTCACTGTAGAGATTTGTTTGGCAGTGGTGAGTGAGTAGCCCAACCCACTGATGACTGACGGACTGACCCGGGGAGTCGGGAACCGGGACCCCTCCTCCTCGCCCTACCCCCACAAAGGCCCCCACCCCACGCTGCCCACTTTCTTTTCCCTCGAACTACAACATGTCAACTTGGCTGTAAGATGTCCAGTGACCAATCACAAGGAGAATCAAACTTTGCCACAATACTGTTGTTCAATCCATGTTGCTTTCTTTTCAGTTTGCGCAAATGTCGCACAATCGGGTCTCTCCCTTCCTTGTGAAATACATGTATGTATATATGTATGTATGTAACTACTAGCTTGTGAATCCATACAGGCAAAATTGTTGAGAGAAGAAGAAGAAGAAGGAGGAAACGAAAACTGTGAATTTCTGATGAAAGTAAATGTCATCCTTGTAGAGAGAGTGATTAGTTTTGTAGAGAAATTTTGGATCGAGTGCTTCTTCTGGGCGATGTAGGTATCGAGTGTTTTAGAGTAGAAGACACTTTACGTAATAACACTCGTCGAATATTTGGTCTTCAACTCCACATCCTGCAGTAAGAGAAAAACATCACGCAGTGCCAGAGGGCAGAGAACATGATGTCAGAAACACAAGGAGGAGGAGGACAGAGGGGTCCGTGCAAGCTGGAGAGGGAAGGAGGAGGGGGACAGCAGACAGACCTGAAAAGAGCCACAAACTTGTTGCTGCTCCTGACCGTCCTGAATCGCTGGATGCTCTGCGGGATATCTGTCTGTAAGATAACGACCTTCAAATACTGGGGCTGCTTTCTCCAGTGTGAAGCGTGCAGTATTGGCATCCCGGAGCGGACCATCTCTTGTTGTTCTGCCGCGATTTCGGAGCTTGTAATATAGTAGGAAAAAAGTAGGAATGAGACAAAGTCGTGGAAGGAAGGAAGGACTCGGATCATCGTGAGGCATTTTATCACGTTGTTCAGCATTCAGTTCGAGTGAAAGTGGAAGGGAAGTCTGGCCTATTTGGCTGTTCACAAGAGGCTTCGCCAAGTTAGGAAGATTCGGTCGAGCTGCTGCTGTCCCTGCATCATGGAATGCACTTTCATGTTCAACGCAGCTAGCTGCACCCTCTTGTTAATGTTTCTAGTAGCAAGGTGGGCGGGGCGACAGACTTCTGGCGACTCTCCACCTGCTACCTTTAATCTGGATACGTGTCGTCTCTCTTCGACTCAGTGTAGCACGCTAAGCTCTCTTCACTTGCGAGGCCATCTCTCTTTCCACAATACCACAGAAGCTGCTCGAGACTGGGGACGCATCAAAAGGTTAGCCCCAGCAGGAGTTCTCTACCCCGAATCTGTGGACGATATTGTGTCACTCGTCCGAACAGCGGGATTGTCGAGAAATCTAACTGTTGCTGCCAAGGGTCGTGGTCACTCAATTAATGGGCAGGCACAGGTAGCTCTCCAGAGTGTTTGCAAAGTGGGTCGCAGACAGACAGAGAATTCACTGCTGTCCGTCCGCATGCGAGTCAATAGAGTGTGTACCGTTTTGTTTGGTTTTTTGGCCTCTCACGGGGTTATCTCTATATTGTGATCCATTTGTAGGCTCTGGATGGAATCGTTATCGAAATGTCTACACTTGGCGGGATCAAGGTGATGCCACAGGGAGATGCGGATTGCCCCGTGCCCTACGTGGATGCAGCCGGAGGCGAGCTTTGGATTGATGTGCTCAAAGCAACACTGAAGGAAGGTTTGGCTCCAAGGTCCTGGACCGACTATCTCTATCTCAGCGTTGGCGGGACCCTTTCCAATGCCGGCATTAGTGGACAAACGTTTCGATACGGCCCTGAAATCAGCAACGTTTTGCAGCTTGAAGTTGTCACAGGTACATTTGCAACCAGTTCCTTCATTGAATCAGAACGGCTTCCTCTCAACCCTGGGCACACCATCACTGAAATTCAGTGATCGTGAAATGTTAAGGCTCTCACATGTGGTGTTCTTATCAGGGAAAGGGGAGCTGGTAATCTGTTCTCCAAGCAAGCAACCTGAATTATTCTTTGCAGTGCTTGGTGGATTGGGTCAGTTTGGCATCATCATCACAGCTCGTATCATCTTGGAGCGGGCCCCACAACAGGTAACTCAATTTCGTCCCCTCCTGTGAAGCTGAGTGGGTAGGAATCATAGAGCATCTGCTGTGTCAAATAAATAATTTCAAAGCTTTTCCAGAAATATTTTGATAGACAGAAATCTCTGGGGACAGTTTCTTATGCTCTGGATTCATTTGCTTGTTTGTTTTGGGCTGCCAGGTCCGGTGGATCCGTGCTATCTATACAGATTTCCAATCATTCAGAAGAGACCAGGAGATGCTCATATCTCAAACAGATATGACAAAAGTCTTTGATTATGTTGAAGGATTTGTGATTATTAACAGTGACAATCCATACAATGGCTGGAAATCTGTCCCTTTTTCCCCTGAACACATCAACAATAGCATGATCCCCAAGGATGCTGGCTCCGTGATGTATTATATTGAGCTTACGAAGGGTTTTGACTTCATCAACATTCATGTCACAGAACAGGTGTGCATGATCTTGCTCAAGCTTCTCTCTGAGGGTAGCTCCAGTAAAGCTTAGAAACAGGCAATCTGAGTATTGACTTTATGGCTTAAACATGGTGAACTTGCGCAAATTGTGTACCGTCTAAATGTCCTGCACCATCTGAGAGCTGTACCATCTGCATGTTTGGTGATGTGGCCAATTATCTGTGCAGAAAGTGGAGAAGATGTTGGCTTCCTTAAACTACATCAGGTCTCTCAGGTTTACTACCGATGTTTCCTACTTTCAGTTCTTAAACCGAATCCATGATGTGGAGCTGTCCTTGTCCTCACAAGGATTGTGGGATGTGCCGCACCCCTGGCTTAATCTCTTCATACCTCGTTCCTCCATTTCAGTCTTTGACTCTCAGGTCTTCAAGCAGCTTATCAGTCGAAACTTCAGTGGGCCAATTCTCATCTATCCTATCAACCAAGACAAGTATGTTTATAGTATTTCTTGCAGATCTTATGTTCATCAGTTGATTCTTGTCTTTTCCAAGATCGTCCAAATGTGATTTTTGGTATTTCAGCCTTGGATATGCTCTTTGTGTTTTGATAATAATAGGAGAACTTCCTTGCAGATGGGACAAGCATGCCTCTGCAGTCATCCCAGAGGAAAGGGTGTTCTACCTTGTTGCTTTGCTTCGGAATGCTCTCCCTTCATCTGGGCCTGGCCTCAAAAGTCAGATGGATGACAACTCTAAGATTTTGAGGATATGTCATGACCTCAACTGCAAACAGTATTTTCCAACATACAATACTCCAAAACAATGGGAGCAGCATTTTGGAAGTCGTTGGCAGAACTTCATCAGACTAAAGAAGATGTTTGATCCTCGTGCCATCCTTTCTCCAGGTCAAAACATTTTTTGTAGAAATCAGATTTTGGCTACTTCCAGATGACAAAATCAGTGTTTTCTAGAGGACATGAATCTTGAACAAATATGTGTACATGGCTTTAGATATCAATCAAAGTTTCTTTGCAAACCCCAACACGTCACAGTTTGGGAGCTTGGAGTTATTGCAACATTCCTTGGATTTGACAGAAGGACAAAGCAAGGCCCAATTCCAAAGCTACATCAACACGTGCAGTATCTTTTGAAAGCTCTTGAGTGAATGGGGGAGCATATCATGAAGAGTCTTCTGAACTTGTATGAAGAGACAAGGGAAGAAAGATAATTCTTTCTAGACCATCTCTTCTCTTCCATGTTGCAGGGTGGAAAAGCCTTAAAACTTTTCTCAACAGCAAATACAACTAATCGAGACAAATACTCAAGGATGGAATCTAGACCAGGGTTTTGATTTCAGGTATTTATTGAGCCATCACTTTGACAGATGGATGGTCCAGGATCAAAAGAGCAGGAGTTTTTGAAAAACTTAAGCTACACAGTAGTTGATGGAGATCTACAAAATTTGTGATGGGGCAAGGGGAAGACTCCTAGTTTGCCAACTTGGACTGATTGAGTGAACTCATCAGCTTACAGAGTAGCCCATATGGCTACTACCATCATTTGGAGGTGCCCATGGTTTAACAGTTGTAACAAGGGCTCTGTTGCCTAGCCTTCCTAATGTTTGATGGGACAGCACCCACATGGCTTTTTGATGGCCTATTGACACAAGACCCCTACTATAGTAGGATGTGCTGTAAGATGTGACATGTACCATGGCTTAGTGGTGACTTGAATTCCAATGACTTTGCAAGGTGGTACACAGCTTCACCACTTTGGTTGTTGGCATGATGCTTGTAACAGACTATGATTGTCCACAATTTGCCCTTATTGCTCACAAGTATGGTCCATTTGACATGATCATGTTTCACCCAAATTGTCAAGGGGATTATGAGGACATCATCTATTGTATTATGCAATGTTTCACAGTTTAGTTTCTAGAGTTTTTTGTTGGAGCCAAATAACACTTTACTAGAAATTTTATTTTATGCCCATTGGTGATGATACCAATTTCAATAGGCCTTGTGGCATGGTTGCTATTACTATCGATTCAGTTGTGATAATTTTGGGCCTTCAGGATTGTGAGGTTACTCTTGTCATCGATTTCAATCTGTGCTCGTATTGAATTGTACACCTAGTGGTAAATTCTTGCTTTTCTTGTTGCCATTTTGTTGAAATTCATGATCAAGTTCTTATATTCTAAGACACTGCTTTTATTTCAACTCCACAAATTGTTTTTGAAGTCTGAAAATGAGCTTCTAGTGAAGGTTATTTAGTAGTATATCTTTCCCACTTTGTACTATGGAATTCAGTTATCCAACATGATCATGTTTTGTGTAAGAGAAGAATTACACTTGTTAGTTGGGCTTTATCAACATTTTCATGCCAAAATTTGCAGCAAGAGCTTCAATTGATCAGACAAATGGTAAACTTAACCTTTATTTTGTCACCAATCACAAATAAAGTAAAATTGCACTTTTGGGGGATGTTTTGTTTGTCTTCCTTCTTGTCAACAAATCCCAGATTTGCATAGTTTTGTTTTTTGAATAAGACCAACATTATGCCTTGTTGATAAGTAACATAGAAAATGATTATTATTGTAGATTACTGTGAGTTGTCATTAAAAATCCATTCCAAAATTGTAAGTCAAAATTCAAATATGTATGAATTTGCAAACTTTGCAAGTGTTGAGAGATAGCCTATTCAGCCTCTGTAAAAATTAAGAGAAGAAAAGCTCTTGAAATTTAATTAGATGTTGATATGCTTGTTTGACTGCCATACCCAATACCATTGGAGAAAGTTTCCAGCCATAATTTGCTCCCCTTACCTTTGCAACCTTAATATTTCATGCCATGATCTTTTGTTGGTATAAGGTGTCTTAAGATTATTTTTATAGTTGACTATTGAGTTGGACCCAACTTTAGTAGGAAAAAGTGAATATTTTACCCATTACAATTTACAATTGCAAGATTGTGCCAAGGTCATAATATAAATTATACAGTAGGTAATGCTTCCAAAAGCTAGTTCATAAAGCATTTTACATGTTTCATTTGGTGTTTGATTCATTCATGTATAAATGTTACTTGAGAACCAATGTGATTTTTCTAGAAATATATTTTCTTCTATTTGGTTTCATGTATGAAGATTGTTTGTTATATTATTGTGTCTAATTCTTTTGACACTGAGAAAAAATTTATTTTGGTGAGGTCATTCATGTTAAGTAGTCTTTTAACTATCTTAATAGTTGAAAGATTTGAGATCTGGTTTGTGGAAAGTCTTCAAATAGGTTTGGTTCCAAATGATATAGTATATTGAGATTTGATAGCCCTTGCTCTCAATTTTCTTTGCCATTACTCATGTTGCCTTTTCACATGTGTTTGGTTTGACATCCAAATCGTGGAAGCCATGGACACCTGATGTTCCTCAACGTGGAATCATCTTTGATTCTAATATTTCAGAAATGTTTTCCCTAGCTTTAACATTAGAACTTGGAAGAGTGAAATTTGGTTAGGAATGAATTAATATTAATTTCCCCTTTTATAAGTATTTACATATTATAATATATGAATATTCATGATCAGGGGATTTTTTTTTTCAATTTAGTGATATAAAAAACTTGGCAAAATTTTCCAAAAAACTGGTAAAATTTGTAGAATTTACAAATTCCAAAAATTCCATAATTGTTTGGTTAAAAAACAACCAAATTTGTCCAAAAAAATCACTGTTCATGATTTGCAGGTAGAACCATAAGATAAAATGTCAATATGGTTTACAAATTAGTTTGATTTTCATACTCCAGTTGTGATATTTCCATGGAACTTCTGAGAACATTTTTTTCCACATGTCCAATGGCTGATCATAATTACTCATCCTCTTAATTTCCTACCAGTCTAGCCTAATGGTTACTAAAAAGAGCAATATTCATTTGATGTGGTAGAAACATAGCAATGCTACAAAATCATTGAACAATAAGTGATTGAAGTTGTGGTAATGCCATAATAAAACACTATAAATCCAACGCCAACCTAAGATGCATTCGTATCTTGGCTAAAGGAATTTGGATTTGATAATTAACTACTATTGACAAGCAATGATCACCATATGTTGGAGAACCAAGAAATGGAGGATGAGGAGTGATTCAAGGCAAAAGTGGAGGAGGGACATGCTCATAAGCTTGCTTCTAGCTAAGTTGATAATTTATGAACAACCACCCATATGTGCTTTTAACTTGCAAAAGCTTTTATACATTTTCTATCATTTAAAAAATAAAATTAACCGTCTTACATTTCTTTGGACATTTTTTATAATCTAACAAAATTGAAGTTGGGAAGATATGTTTTGAAGAAAATGTTGTGCACAATGAGCAAATAAATTGGCACATGATATAACATAATTTAGTTCCAATGGCTATGCTATCTTTTGATGTTGTACCAACTACTACAAGATCTTGCAATATTGTACCAAGTGTTTCCAACGCATATATTCCCATGTATTCATAAAACCCACGTGGCAAAACCAATTAGGATTTGAATCAAAACTAAATCTCAAATTCCAATTTCTGGATACACTTCCTCAGCATGAACTTCGTCTACTTGAATAATGATTTACCATATTGATTGGTCCAAACTTAAGGAACTTTTTCCTATTGTATTAATCATTTTCTGTATCTTTTGATCCACATGGTAGTGAATTGTTGCCTTGCATGGTTGCCAATGTTTTTGTAAGAACTATTTTCAAGGTTTCAAATAATATTAGGGCATTAGGTTCTTGTTCAAACCCATCAAAACAGACCATGTATCCAACTTACAAGAACATGCTATTATCATCAATGTAAAGCATGCACAAGAGGGCATTCCATTCTGTGAAACACTTGCCACAAGGTCGATCCAAAACAATGGGTCCTCCTCCTATGTGGATGGCATGTGGGAGGGTCGTGCACCTGAATTCACCTTGGTGTTGCTCCTTATCGATTCCATTTTGTTTCATTCACATGCCTCCTTAAACACCTACACCACCTGCACATGGAAAACCATGCATTTGGTGAAGCTACAACATTTAGACTTGTCTTGTAACCCATTGCTAATCTTGACTTCTAGACCGGTGGGACTAAAACCCATTGCAGACTTCTAAAATGGTCCAAGGCCTCGGCCCCCTTCCTCAAACCCTCACTCAATAGCACCTATATGACTTGTGGGTCTGTCAAACTGGCAGTTGAACCTAGCCCAACATTTAGACTTGTAACCCAAGCTGCCATGGGGGTTGCCCCAAGTCATTCAAACTTGGGCCCCAACTAGGCAAATCCTTGAAGGCATGCATAGAAAGGCATGTCATTTTCCCCTACTTTAGAGATGTTAACGTCTTTGTTGATGTTACTTCGGGGCGATTGCCCTTGGCACTTCCACCAATTTCTTTCTTTTGATCTAATGGTCATAGTTATTTTTTGATCGAAGGAACCCATTCACACTATGTCTTTGTGTTCTCAGTGCAAGAAGTATTACCATGTGTGTCTTTTATTTTCACCAAATGCGCTCACTTGGCGTCTTCCTCAAATCCCCCCTATTCGACCATTTTTTATCGTCTTTGGAATTCACTTCGAGTCTAGTTTAAAAGTTCCAATCATCACATCAAATGAGGGTTACAAACATGCCAATAGTTAATGTTGGATTAGGCTTTACGATTTTTACCCAAGTGGGACATGATTTGCAAGTTCATGTGCACAAAATCTGATTTTTCCATTTAGGGATGTGCCATTTTATTCGCACACACCACCACCCCAATCTTGCATGATTGAGCTTTGGAGTTTTTTGAATTGAGTTCAACCCTAAACCCCCCACTTTAGAGGTTGATGTTTTTCATCAACAATGAGGTTACTTACATGTGGGGGTTTTTTTTTTCTTCCGAGTTCTTTTCACTCCAAGTTTGTTACCCTTTTTTTGCTCAAACTTTTTTACCATTTTTGGCAAGTGGTTGAAATGAACATGTTTCATCTATATTGCTTCCTTATGATGGCAGCCCTTGTATTTCACTAGGTATTACTTGCCTTTGAAGCGTGTATGCTTCATGCAAAACATGCCCTTGATTTCAGCGGCAAGCTCATGTTTAATGGCATCAACTTTCAGTCGCACTTTTTGTTTCCAATTTGGCTTTTGTTCGTCATGCAGAAACAATTTAAGTTTTAAAACATGAAAGGTTGGATGTGCCACAAAATTAGTTGGCAACTTTAGGGTATACACATCAAGATGTGGCTTATGTAAAATTTCATAATGCCTTGCATACTTGGCAATGAAATGTGGGGCTATTCCATCATGCATCTTAAAATCTTGAATGTTTAATCACATGTGTTGCCCAACTTCAAACTCCACATGCTTTCATGTTTTGTTGGCATGTTTTTCATACCATTTTTGAGCTTGTTCCAAGAGCTTTTTGACTTAGGTGTATTTCTTTTCATGCCCCTTGACCACTTCCTTGGATTAATCTCTTCATCCCATGGGAATGACTAAATCCATAAGCTTTTTAACTTCATTTCCTAATGCTAATTCGAATGGAGACATTTTAGTCACCAAGTGCATTGTCGAGTTATAGTAAAACTTCACTAGGCCTAGATGTTTACCCCAATATTTTTGATTGGCATCCACATAGTTCTTGAAATATTGATTTAACACCCCATTAACCCTTTCTGTTTGGCCATCAAATTGTGGCTGGAATGTTGTACTGAATGACAATTTCGTCCCCACCTTCTGGAACAAATGTTTTTAGAAGCCCATTGTGAACTGGGCATTTGTATTGTTCATGATAAATTGTGGCATCCTGTGATGCTTGACCCACATATCAAATAATAATTTTGCTAAGTGAAAAGTTGTTGCGATCGTCTTAGTTGGAGCCATTTTTGCCAATTTGGAGAATCAATCAACTATTTAGAGAATGGCGTCCATTTTGTTCCATTCGAATAGTTGGGTCATGAAGTTCATGGAAGCATTTTCCCATGGTTCATTCGGGATCAATATAGTTTCATACAATCCATACTTCTTTTTGTACATGGATTTTGTGCTTTGACACTTGACACATGTGCACACAAAATGTTTTGTCTTGTTTCATTTTGGGCCAATACAACTTTTTTCTTACGGCCACTTTCGTGGTTTGTTTGCCACGGTGCTTTGCCATGGGCATGTCATGCTCTTCTTGCATGTTTTTTCATTTGTAGCTTCCCTGCTGGCACATAGATTCGAGACTTCTTCCATTTGAACAATCCTTCCTTTAAGGTGATGTTTTTCACCTTCTTTCATTCATGCAACTCTTTAAAATTTGTGTTGAGCAAGTGGGTCTTGCATGTAGGCCTCTTTTATCTTCCTCTCCAAGTTGCTTTCCCTTTGGAAGATGGCCCTTAGTGCTTGAATTTTGGTTAGAGGTTTTTCCACTTGAAATTCCTCCTTTCTATTTAGTGCATTGGGGACCACATTTTTTTGACCTTATTTGTGGATCAACTCCACGTCCAACAATGCCGAGGTATCATGTTATTTGAACTACTTCGTTGATGCCCTTGGTTGGGTTTCAAAATATCTCAAAGAAACATCTATAAAGACTTTGGTTTCATGCATCCCCAAATAATGTTGCCACATTTTCAAGCAATGTACAACTCCTTTTCATTAGTTAGTCATTGTAATTGTGCTCCATAGAACTTTTTACTCTCGAAAGTAATTGGGTGTCCATTTTGTTTGAGCACCCATCGATAGCAAAATCATTTTGATCTGTGTGAACTTCAAATGATTTTGTGAAATCCATAAACTTGTGACACATTCCCAAGCTCCTTGATAGACTCAAATGTGAGTATGAGGTGAAAACATCAGAAAAGCAAAGAGTTGGGAACACATTCCTTGGCGCACAACACTTTGGGGGTAGAGGGGTGTGTTGGAGCTTCGGGATGGGATTAGGAAGAATGAGAAACACTTAATCAGTCACATGGACCTGCACAAAACCAAACAATAAGTTGGTTAGTGCATAATTGGAGCACTTTTGGGTTTAGGATGAACCACGGGCAAACTCAAACTCACAAGATTCACCATGGCCCGGACTTGGGGGAAGCCACCACCTTCCCCCTTATAGATACTTTGTGCTTGGCCACAAGACCAGCACCCAAATGTCATTTTGTCCCAGGATTCCCAAGTGGGAGTCCTGAAATTCCCACAATTAGGACTCTCATAACTTTGCGTGCATACCTCCGATTGAGATGAGGTTTGAAGCAAAGTTGTAGCCCTCATTGAGAACAATTTTAAAGGCCCATAACTTTGCGTGCAAACCTCCAATTGAGATGAGGTCTAAAGCAAAGTTGTAACCCTCATCAATAATGATTTTGGGGGCCCATAATTTTGCATGCAGACCTCCGATTGAGATGAGATTTAAAGCAAAGTTATAGCCCTCATCAAGAGCTTTCTAATGTTATGTTGCACACTACCTAATCGTGAGGAAATTGGGGCGATTCCAGACTTTGAATGGTCGGGAGTCAAATTGCCAATTTGACTCTCGGTTCGTCTTTTGGCCCTAACTTGTGTTTCAAATGTCCAAATGGGTTATGAAAGCTCATTTTAAACATCTAAGTTCCAAGAGCTTTTCAATGGTATAATTTTTTTTTCAATCCATTGGGTTTTGACCCCTGCAATCGCTCTTT
>Ga0209208_10002191_pt1 | contig 27927 bp, 24 predicted proteins | sample S1TSphfallax_3_FD_187694 | JGI IMG/M metagenome (GOLD analysis project Ga0209208, IMG submission 187694) | Host-associated microbial communities from peat moss isolated from Minnesota, USA - S1T2_Fd - Sphagnum fallax MG (SPAdes) (version 2) | ecosystem: Host-associated > Plants > Peat moss >...
GATCCTTCCACCATGTCTCCAAAGAGACATCCGCACAAACCCAGCAAGAATGAGAGCTTCAAAAGACAATCCAACCGAACTTTGAACCTGGTTCTTTGGGAGTTAATTTTAGTTAGTTATGATTTATTTTTTCAAGCAGATTTTTGGGAATTTTAATCCACTTAGTTATGAGCAGTATTTTCCTTTTCAATTTTCTCATGTTGCACCCAAATTGACAATCAGTCACAAGAGGATTTAGCCAAATCTGGCTACAAGACAAAATAGAGATATTAGATAATAATATAAGAATCCTATCACATGTTGGTGAACCACTAGAACCTATTAGATAAATATGGCAAAATTCAAAAGAAGAAAGCTAAAAATTTGCCCAACTCCTCTAAAAATCATGATGATTTCATAACAAGTTTCTTCTTCCTGGAAAGATGGAACAACAATTTTTTGGGGGATTTTTCCAAAAACATCCCCTTGTCTAAATATATAGCTCGGGATTTTTCTTTTTAGCAAAATAATTTAACAACAAAAAACATATCACTGGTTATGAGTCTTTGAAGAATTGTTTTTGGAGCTTTTTGTATTGTCACTAGGCTTCTCTTGTGATTCATGGGTGTGGATGGTGACAAAGGGCAGAGTGATGATGGTAGAGTAGTAGGTGCAATGCAACTTGGAAATGAAACATATTGATTAGAAGAGCAAGTGAAGGTTTATTGAGCTTGATTTGAGAAGTGCAAACTTCTCCCAAGAGGAGCTTCACTGTGGTTTTTGGTCTTTGCACAATGTATTTTGGATGAAGTAAAAAAAAATTTGTTTGTTTGGTTTCGATCAATAAATTTGCGTAAGATCCATCACTGAGTAAAATGATTTCTCCTCATTGGCTTTAGTGGTTGAATATAAATAGTCTTTTGCCTTATATTGCATCATTTTTCTTAATTATGGGGGAGGATTGGGAAACAATTGTAGACCATGTTGGATGTGATAAATATTGTAAAATCCTTTTTAAAAACAAGTATGCATGGATATGTTCTTGCTACTCGCAACACATCATCAATGTGTCTTTAAATGCCAAAATCATGTGAACAAATCTTGCAACAAGAGCAACCAAAAAATAGAAAAAAGAGAAAGAGATTTTTTTAAAAAGGTCCTATATCCATATGATCACATGAATAATTTCTTGTTTCAAATTTTTATTCGAACTTTCTAACAATTCAAAAATCATGTAATTCTCAAGATGTTTTGATTTGAAAAATGGCATTTTGAACATTTGAAACTAATAGTTGAGTTTAAAATTGTAACATTTAAAACATTTGGGTGTTTTTAATTTGCATTTCTTTTTTTTTTATAATTCAAAAATCATGTAATTCTAAAGCTTTTTTAGTTTTAAAATGGCACTCTTAAATTTAAAAAAAAAATGTTAGTTGCTCATAATAAGCAAGTTGAATTCTATTTTTCTTATATCTCATTCCTTTATTTTTCATGATTCCCAAACTAGTTGAAAACAAGGTCTAAGGACATATCAATTCACAATGCTCCAAAGGGCTCCACAACGGCACTTTGTAGATCCATGTGCCAAACTCTTTGTGTAAATGTTTGCTTAGTTCATTTTTGAGCCCCACTATGCAAGCAAAATCAGGTTTGCCATCACCAAATTCATTGTGCCACCTCCACCTCCATGCCACCATGTCTTGGCATCAATTGTTTAATTGCATGATAGCATTTTGCACAAGTTGTGTGAAAATTTTCACATTTTGTCACAACTTCACATTGTTTGGATGCACAAGGGTTTTTATAGATGTTTGTGTTACTTAATTGCTTTGTAATGCCTACTTGAATAATAATTTCTAATGCATGTGCATGTCTAAGCTCTCAATTTTAAACAATGGACCATTAATGATGCATTCCTAGGTTTGTCAATTGGTATTGGGGATAAAGAATCTTGTTGATCCTTATTTCTATAGTGAAATGTAAACTTAGGATGCATTTTTTTACTCACAAAAAAACAACATGGGAGCTTCAAGTTGGAACCAATACAAGTTCTTAAATGAAATTCGTAGTCATGTCAAATTTCATAAACAAAGGAAATAAGATGGTAAGTGTAGTTTGGGGCCAAATGGAACATGGATGAACCTCAAGCAACTCTTAGATTAGGGGGAGAAGTCACCAATTTCTTTCTTATGTTACATGTGGTAGACAACAACAAGGACTACAATGAAGTGACACAAATTCTCCAAATTCTCAAAATTCTCAAAATTGCCAAATTAAGAATCATTTTGCTTTGTAAGTTCATACCTCCATTTGGATTTTGATTCAAAAGATTTGAAAGGAAAAATCATAGCCTTTGAAAAAACATTTATCAACATATTAAGCTTCAAATTGAAGTTAATTTAACGCTTTGGGCATTTTAATGGTTAGGAATTGAATTGTCAATTTCACTCTCAATCATTCAATTAGCTATAACTTGTGTTTCTCCAATTTGAGAATGTGATTTCGCTTTAGATATTTATTCCTAAAAAAAAGTTCAAAATTTTAAAAAGGGGTCAATTCAGACATGGTTTTGATTTGCAAACCTTGTTTCAAAATTTCAAGGTTTGATTCCGAATTCCTAATGTAAGAATTGAGTTGGGTGTGATGGGACTTTCTCTCACATTAGTTTATATCACTTTCTTAACCCACTTCCTTTGTCATGCCTTAGCCTTGAACACAAGCCTAAAGCTAGGCTCATGACAATTAGAGACAAATACAAAACAATATAATGATTGAAAACAAAAGAGTAAACAACCTAAAGGGCTTTGAACATGGGCCAAGAATACAAATGCATAGAGGATTGACTTTGAATTCATAATACATATGTGGAACTTTGAGAAGAGTTTACAAATCAAAACTTCCACTTCTTACAACTTTGAAATGATTTGTTGGAAGACTTGTGGGCACACAAAGGCTCAAACTTTTATTAAAATGAAATGAAACATCTTCATTGTGTGCTTTCCAATTTCACTTTTGAATTGTTATGGATCATGTTGAATCAAAAAAATTGTTCAAAGAAATCTGCACACTACATTTGTAATTTTGTCAAGGCAACAGATTGCATCTACCATGGCCATGGTGTAGGGTCTTGCTTATGATGTTTGTAGCAAGTCTTTTAGTGTTTGCATGTTCTCTATCGTGTTCCAATTTTGTTGCTTGCAATGTTTGTGCATGAAAGAGGGGTGAGGGGTGAAGCAAATTCCCATTCATCAGGAAGTTTGATTATGCTTGGGCAGAACATTCCAATTGGTGGCAATGTTGAGCTATTCAAGCCAACACCTTCACCAACAACAATAACAAGCTCATGACATTGTGCGGGGTTGTGAGTGCAACCATGTGTTGTCAGAGCTTTTCAAGTTCTTTACATATTCACAAATAACATTTATTCATATGCATCCATCGTCTTGATTAACTCTTTAGTCATTGTGAATAGTTGGAAGACCAATTGATCTTCTAAGATCTCAGCCTTCTTGAATGTGGCTATAGTCATGTTTTCAATAACTTGCACTTGAGTGTGCAAAAAAAACTCTTACCACAGGCAGTGTGACTGTTACAAAGCCTTTTATTATGCGCCATTGGACTTGCTCCAACAAGAAAACGACGACTATGGAACAACCTCTACATGTTGAGTAATTGTTCATACTTTTGCAAAGACTTGCATCTCAAGTGATGAGGGATGTGAGGAATATGAATAAAACTTTTGCTTTTGTTTATATTTCTTCCCTCATCACTTGAGATCTCAGAGATGAAACTTGGGTGGATTGTGATCCATCAGCTTATAGCTTGGCTGATCAAGAGGTCATGTCAATCAGGATTTAAACTGAGAAAATGTACGACAAAAAACCCCATCATGGCATCAACAAATGTCCACATTCAACACAAACAAAACACCTCTACTTGTCTAGGAATGAATTTGTTACAGTTGCTAGAAGGAGATGAGATTAGACAGCACCACTCTCACTTCTTCTGGCACATGCTCTGGAATCCACAAGCACGGCCTTCTTATTGATATGTAGAAACATGGGCCAGTTTGTGGTATCCTACTTGCCAGTTCTGCACCACCCTTTCTCATTTGACTTCATATCCATACAACCACAATGGGGGTGAAGAAGAGACACTGAGTCAAGCTTGATTGACAGACTTTCTCTCCTTCACAACTTTGTAGGATCCAAATTTGGCATCCTTATTGACTAACCTGCAATGCCTTGGCTTTGTGCAGTGTGCTTTCTTCTTTTCAAGTATCTGCTTCCTGTTGGCAGGTTGTGTGGCTCTCTTGCTCTAGGAATCTGTATGTGTTGTCCAGCTTCTTTGAGAAAGCTTAATGAAACAATCCACTTGTTCCAGAAGTTGTAGAGTAATGTGGTTGCACCAGTCTTCTTCCCCACATGAATAGCAAGGTGCTTGTGTTCCATTGTGTGGATGACAGGTTTACCAAGTGACACCATAATTATTGCTGGGATTTGACTAACATGGAGTAGTTTTTACATCTAGTAATAATTTCACCCTATGATCCATTTCAGTGACCCCCTAGAGTCTTCTCAGCAGTTTTGGTGTCCATCTAATGCCTCTCTCCTTGCGGGAAAGGTGAATGCGGTTCTCAGTTGTGTACTTAAGGCCTGCTTGCTGGAGTGCAACTTTCGTGATTTTGTCTGGAGAAAAACCTGCTTGTGTCATTTGGTCATAAACTGAATGAGCATCAGCCAGTTGTTTAGCTCGACAATATGTTTGTATCATGATGTTGTAAGAGACTGCATCAGGGGCAATCCCTTGCACACTCATTTTACGAAACAAAATGGCAGCTTGGACAGAGTAGCCTTCTCGTCCATATGAACCGAGAAGAATATTGTAGAGAGTAACATCTGGCTGGCATCCTGTAGCCAGCATTTCATTGTAGTGTTTTCCCACTTCCTGTAACATGCCATGTCGGCCATAAGCTTGTATGATTGAGCTCCATGCCACCACATTGGGTTTGAAGCCATCTGCTTGCATTCGCCTAAAGACTTGTGAAGCTTCTTCCACTAATCCTGCTTTCCCGTACACAGAAACCATGAGACTGTAAGTGGTCAAATCTGGACAACACCCTGACCTCTTCATTTCAAGAAAAGTCTTGATTGCTTCCTGATGCTTGCAGGCACAGCTATACAGCTGAATCAATCCTGTAAATGTCACCACATTTGGCTGGAGCCCTGCTGCTCTGAGACTAGTAAATACCCCAATGCCTTCCTTATGTTTGCCTGCTCGGGCATACATTGTAAGCAAGGTATTGTAACTGACAAGGTCAGGAGTGGCATCAGTCAAATGACACATTTCATGCATCAAGTTTGAAGCTGTCTCCACATATCCCACTTTGCTTAGAACAGAGAGGAACATGTTGTAGGAGTTGCCAGTGCACAGAAAACCTTTACGCTTCATACTTAGAAAGACTTTCTCTGCCTTTTCAATTGGCAATCCAGCTCTTCCAACTGCACTCAAGAGAGTATTGAATGTGATTTCATCTGCATGAATCCCCTGCAACACCATATCCTCATACAGCCTCCATGCCTTATTGAAATTCCCAATTCTTCCATAAGCACCTATCATTGCATTATACGTGTACACTAATCTTGGGACCTCGAAGGACAACATGGAGTCAAAAATCTCCTGCGCTTTGCTTACCATGCCTACACGTCCCAACACCCCAATCATTGAACTGTAAGTGTGTCCATTTGGTTTCAATCGTCGTCTCTGTTGCTGCATCCAACTAAACACTTCAAATGCAAGTGCTCCATCTTGGCGAGATCCAAGCTCCTTGATGATGTTGGAAAGGTCTACCCTGGTGATCTTTCCCGCCCATGAATTGAGCATGTTTGTGATAGACTGTTTGTGTCCTTCCACCACATCAGATGATGGGTGTCTTTGGTTTCTCAGCAGTTCACCTACAATTGTCTCAACTCTCTGTCTGCAATCTTCCTCTGACCATGGCAGTTGTGGAGGCATTTGTCGTACCCTGATTTGTCCTCGCCAGACACTCTTGCTCTTCTTCTTCCTCTGAGTTTCAACAAATAGCATATCCTCCTCCAACTCGTCCATTGTCAACAAAGAACCTGCTTTCTCCTCATTCTCATCCTCCTCTTCTTCACAAAGAGCAACAACGATACCAAACAACTAGTATCAGCAACAAATGCACTTTGTATTTTCTCCTGGTTATTTGTTGATCTCTGTCCATTGGTACATGCAATTCTCAGACTCGATATTTGTACATAATTCTCAGAGGAATTGAATGAGAAATGGTGGCCATTAAAAAAAGTAAAAATTGCTGACATCAAAACCATAGTGGAGGACTTGCAAACTGAGAAGAAGGGAAATCATGATGAAGGGGCAATCTAAATCAACTGCAAGAACAAATTGGCAAGAAAGAAGAAGATAACAAAGCCCTTGCCTCCGATTCTACATACAAAAGAACCATAGAAGAAGCCCCTGTATGCACACAAGCACTGCAAAGATCTTCTGAGTTCTCTTGGTAGAGAAATCCATTGTATTTGCATGTTGAAGCATGGATCAGAGATGGGGGGTTTTTATTTTTTTTCTCCTGTTGCGAATCGTGGAGAAAAACCCACCACCGTTTGCTCCTGAAATCAGCAGCAGCTACAACCAACCAGACATGAAAAGAGTCGGGAGAGAGAGAGAGTTACCTTGAGGGATGGTGTGAGCAGCGGCTGTCATGTCAGAGAAAGAAGAGAAGTCCTGGATGGAGCTCAAGTGTAGCAGCAAATCAGCAGCATTACTGTATGCATCCAGAGAGGAGCAGCCTTGAGTAGCAGCAGCATCCACACTCTTCTTCTTCTCCAACTCCCCCCAGTCTGCAGCATTCTTCTTTTGCTCCACATCCAAATCCGCGGTCGCGCACACACCCACTTCCGCCCCCTCGTTCTTCTCAGCTCTAGCTACGACCAACACCGGCTTCTTCTTCTTCTTCTTCTTCTTCTCTCTATTCATACTCGGTCCAAGCTTTCTCATGGGGAAGTTCGAACTGCTAAACCAACTAGTTCCGATTGTATTGGACACGCACAGGCGAGACACAGACATTGAGAAGGAAAACGAAAGGGATACGACAGCTCGAGAAGAAGAAGAAGAAGAAGCAGACTGGTTCCTAGATGAGAAATCACAGCAATCTCTAACAGGCAAAAAGAGGAGTGTGGAGAAGCAGTCGCATGGTGAAGAAGAAGAAGAAGAAGAAGAAGGGAGACGAATCTTGGTGGCGGTGCCAGGGTTGGAGAGACCACCTTCCCACATGGTATGCATGCATGGGCGTGCGAAGAGAGAGAGTGAGAGATGTCGCAATTCCACAACCATCCACAAGAAAGAAAGATGAGAAGAAAGGATGTGGTAATCCGTAGAAGAGAGAGCAGTGGGAAGATTGTCGAATTGCAGCGGCTGCTGCTGCATCCTCAGCCTTCCACTTCTTATCTATCTCACAACAACCCCGAAGGCGAAGAGAACACACTCCGCAGAAACCTGGAAAACTGCAAAAACAGAAAGCGAAATTCTTTATTCTTGGCTATGGAGATACCCAGATCAGACAAAAACCCACAGTAAGAATCAGATCAGAAACGACCCACACGAAGCATCATATCAGACCCAACCCACATTATGGAAATTCTTTGATTCTTGGTTTGCAGAGAGATGGAGATCCGACGTGACCCAAGATTTGCAACACAAACTTCTTTTCTTTGAGTCTTGGCTGCAAAGAGACGAAGATCAGATCAGAGATCACCCAAGATTTGAAACACAAACTTCTTCACAAATTCTTTGATTCTTGGCTGCAGAGAGATGGAGACCAGACATGACCCAAGATTTGCAACACAATCTTCTTCACAGAGGGTTGGGAGGGAGGGGTGGGCAGGGGGGGATTTTATTCTCTGGCACAGATTCTTTTTTTCAAAAACACTCTTTTTTTCCTATCAGAGTTTTTGTCTGCAACTGTTTTGTTTGTTTCATTTCCTCCTCATCAGTCTGCTCACTATTTTTTGAGATTACCTTCTGCAGAAACAAAAAAGCCAGTGCAGATTGAAAAGTTTCTGCAAGTAACTTCAAAAAGGAAAGAGAGAAACAGAGAGAGAGAGAGAGAGAGAGAGAGAAAGTTCATTTCTTTTTGAGAAATCCTTTCTTCAAGTCTGTTTGAGATGATCCTTCTGAACTCAAGATTCCTATCTGTGAGCCCAGCAACCATTTGCTTCTTTGCCTTCCAAAGTTGGCAGAGAGACAAACAATCACAATAGATATCTAACACATTGCCAACCACCCAAGACCCAACATCTTTCAGTCATACATCTGACAGACAAAAGACATCACCATACTTGCTTGTAAATTGATGACAAGATGCTAGTGTCTTGATTCTGCCAAGCTTCTTTTCCAATAAGAAAATTAGACAGCAAAGGACTAGTCAGTAGTGTATCAGTCTCCAGGAGGAAGCCATTTGACATACAAAAACAGCAACCAAGAAAAACAAACAAGAAAGAGTATCCATAGCCATAGCGGTAGTTGGTACATGGCAGTTTGACTCAAAGAGAGAGACCATAGGTAATCAACTGCAGCTGAATCTTCTAGTTTCACCCACAGATGATAGGACTTTCTGTGTGCTTGTTGGAGATCTGGACAGACTAACCAAACGTGTCTCAATCATCAATCGCCCCACCTGCACTCTCATGTCTTGATGATCACCCCACCTGTGCTCTCTCTCCTGGATATTGCAACTGCACAACAATGCAGATGCATGGCTCATCCCAAAGTTTTCCAAAGGAAAAATCATGCTGTAGATCTCAAGACACAGCAGTACACCATCATGGGGAGACTCAGACTGTTGGAGTTGAGCTTGATAAAATCGGCTTTTACTTGAGAGCCTGAACTCAATACTGGATTTTGAAGGGCTACTGCTTGAGCAAGTCTTCTCTTTTACTGTCTGTGAGTCCATAGAATCTGCCAGGCAGCATGATGGCGTATGTGTTGCTATGATAGCTTCAACTTCAGCATTTGTAATATGCTTATGGCTCTGTTTGCGAGTGCATCATCTTCTAAGTGCCAGTCACATGCCAGCACCAATGCCGGTATTCCTCCACCATCAATATCTGTCCCCTGCAAATGGTAACCCTTTGCAACTGCTAAATCATGAGAGGAAGTCTCAGGGGACACACGAATATGTATTGATTTGCCTTGTATGCTTTCTTCTTTCTCCTCTAAAACTCCCTCGCCAAATGACTCAACCAGATGCAGATAGATCAAGTGAAGAATTGCAGACGATGTCATTGGCTCTAGGGCAGCAGTGGCTTCTTCTGTTCTCACACTAAGAAGTTCCAGATCTTGTTGACCTTTACTCCCATTTGACAGGCTCTCAGCCGGGGTGGATGGATCCGGGATGGCATTGATATCAAGTGTGATGCGGCCACTGTTGACCATTCTGTCAGAATTCTCAAACCTGTTGGTCACCACCATAGGAGATGATGGGCCAGATACATCTCTGAATGCTGGAGACTCAAATTCAGAACCTTCTTCTCCTGAGTCTTCCAACACTGGCTCCCGCTCCAGATCAAGACTTAGGTGCCGTTGTAAGTCCATGCGGTACCGTTTCTTGGACGTCTCTTTCGCCCTTTCCTCCTAAAAGCAAAAACATGAACTCTTCTTAACCACAACACCCTTCAGAAACTAGCAACAGATTGTTAGCTAAGAACACATAAGATTCATTATGTGTTGCAGGATCCCTCTTACCTCATCTGATACTTGAGGAATGTTTGTTTCCATAGCCACTGGACTTTCTGTGCTGCCAGCTTGAAGAGGTTGTACACATTCCGGTGATGGTATGTTCTGGTGGTGATGTTCCAGTGGTAACAAGTTGTCACAAGCAAGGTACATTGGACACATGCATGAGAAGCTCATGCCATGTGATGCTACCCCTAAGACAGATTCGACTTCACTTGGGTGGATTAGTTTGATCCTTGAGGAGTCCTCCATAATCAAGACTCCTTCTACCGGAACTCCCACTCTCACATGTGGCAGCTGCTGCCCCTGGTGAACTGTCTGCAGCTGCCGTTGGGCATCAGGCAAAGCCACCGGATTCATTTCCTTAGCCCTCTCTGCTGCTGAAGGAAGGACAGCTGTTGCTTGTTGGATAATGGACTGGTTAACAGGAGCCTTGAGGAGCTGTTTGGAAATGCCCATTTTCACCAAGCAGCGGGATTCAACTTCAACAGTCTCAAGGTTTGCTGGATCATAACATGGAATGCCTGCAATGATCATGAATGACAGATGTGAGTGATGTGCAACAACAGGATCCAAAAGAGGCTCAAACTCTGGTATTTCTGCTGCAACTCTTTGTGAACCTAAACCCTAAACCCTAAATCCCCCTTACACCCCCATCCTTTGCAAATTCACTTCTGACTACAACTGGTGAACAAACAGTAGCATGTTCTCAGCAGAAGCATCTTCCTCAAACCTCAACACCATGACCTTGAAGAAAAACAAGTCAGATGGAGTCAGTTGTGAACTTCTCACCTAAATCTGTGGCAATCTTGTTCTTCAACAGGACCATTTTCAGCTTCTCTCCATGAACAAGGACTACATTGCGGGGTGCCACATGCTTGACAAGGTCTAGAATGCCCTTAGCATCCGTGTGGGCACTGAACGACAAGTGCTGGACCTGTAATATGTAACATAACAACAATGGGGATGAGACTCAGGATTTTGTTTGTATAGCTAGGAAGAGCATTGTGAGACCACATTGATTGGCACAAGTTGCAGTAGCTTCAATGAGGAGGTCACTGAGAGATGTGTGTATATGAAAAAAAGGGGTATGATAGTATCACACTGTTCCAAACCTGGCAACGCACATCCAACTGCGTGCGTTTGTCAATATCAATTTTGGTAGGTTTTCCGGACATCAACTTACTCCCAACAGTTCCTGCAACACAAAACCTGCTCCCACACTGTCAATGACGCTCAAGGGAAAACAAGCCAGTGTACAAACCAGTGTTGTGCAGGTTTAGAACTGGAGGTTCTGGTTAGTAAAAACCGAACTGGAACCAAGTTTGATTTTTGGAACTGGAATTAGAACCGGGGTTCCCAATTTTTTAGGAACTGGGACAGGAATTAGAAGTGGAAGCAGGGTTCTCAAGCTTTTAGCAACTAGAAATGGAATGGGAATGGGAATGGGAACCAGACCTACAACCCAGAACCAGTACCAGACCTGCAACCAGATTTTTTTTCCAAGAACCAGACCCAGAACTGGATTCCAGGCCCCATTTCTTTGGGAACCAGAACCAGAACCAGAACTGTTCTAAGTTTTTTTAAAGAACTGGAACCAGAGGTCGTTCATAAAAGTCAAGATCCACCCAACATTGGTACAAACTCGATACACAAACTCAGATTAGCAACACCAACCCTGACATGATGTGCATCAAAGTAGAAAATGGGTCAGTGATCATATACGGCACAGTGCAGAACCAGCTACAATTGTGCATGGATTGTTACTCTAAGGCCCATTTGCAAACAGATGAGTGGGTTTGCTGCCTGTACTGTGACTGGCAAGCAAGCATGAGATCAATTTCTGCACTGAAATGGTTGCAATCTTTTGAAGATATATGCACATGTGTTGGGCTGAAAGAAGGAGAGAGACAGAGAAAAAGACAGTAAGCAAGGGAGAATTTGCACCCCGGCAGGATGATCATGTTGGCATCTGAAGGTGCCCAGTGCTTAAAGACCTCCAAAGACAGGCCTCCACTCAGCATTCCAGGTGTGGCAAACAGAACACAAGGACCTGGTGCATCAATCTGAGAGCGCTCGAATGGAGTCACTGGAATCAACAAGAACACTGCATCATTTGCTGCCAAAGTACACAATGTCTGAGCTCTCAATCAGACTGCAACATCTACTGCACATGATGAGATTGTTCTATCACAATGTGGTAACAGAATGGGTTTCTTTGAATACCATGTTTGAAGTCAAATGTGTTGCGAGTTACATATGTGTCTTTAACTTTCTGGTTTGTCCAGCTGATTAACAGCTTGTAATACACATTTGCCTGCATGGTTAGCCCTGCATCAACCAACTGCTGCACTCATATCTCCTCACCACAGCCTTTGTGACATGAAACCCAAGAGACAAGATTTCAACACAGAAAAGACAGAGATCACTTCCATCATGTGTGTTTCTCATGTGATTTTCAGACTTTTTGTTGCAGGCACATGTAAGGAATGAGCTAACAAAGTGCTTGGCCTGAGAAAGATGGGCAATGTTGGTTGCCTCCAATGTCATGGCAAAGAAAGGACCAGTGCATAGCCATTCTGCCTTCCCGAAACTATTACCCATTTGACAGACATACCTGCAGAGAAGTAAATAGGGACTTTGAGATTCGTGCGTTCCCAATACTCATCAAGTAGTATACACAATTCCTGCCAACCACCAACAAACCCAGCAATTCTTGCCTCAACCCAACTTACATCCAACATCAATCCTCATCAATCTACAACATTCATAGTAAAGACTGCAAACCAGCAATTCAACAGTGAAATGTAACTGTGAAAAATGAAAGTGGATATATTGCAATGTGCAGGTGCACATCAGTCAGTAACTGGGCCAGTTATGGTTCTTCATATTGAACTATGACAAATTCTACCCTACAACAATGCACTGGCAGTTGCAGAACAGCTTGACATACAGGTGGGTCTTGTAAGCCATACCTGAGCCCTCCCAAGGGCAAACACAGGGATCAGCACTTTTCCACCTGCCGCCACACAAGTGTGTACCTGCCACAACAGTCATCATGCTAGATCAGCTGGGGAGCAAGGCAACAAGGGAATGACCACCCCCAAGTTGCAAAGGAAAGCACTTCTCACAAATACTACACATGCACTCCTGATCAAGTGTGGTGCAATGTAAGCTTACAGCTTTCAAAAAGTCTCGTTCACGGGCACGTTTGGAATCACGTACAGTTGTTGCATATGTGGATCTGAAAACACAATGATCAAACATGTCTGCTCAAACCTTTTCACAAGGAGTCCTGTAGTGGCTACTTCCAATGATAATGATACTGCTACTCCCACAGGCTGCTGACAAGGGACTTATGGTACTACTACTATCAGAGGAAAAAGCACAGCTAGCTACAATTGCAGGTATCCTCCTACTCTGTGATAAGTAGGTCTGGTTCCAGACGATCTATCTGAGCAGCTCCAAGATGGCGATCCGGTGTCATGTTATAGTCTCCTGTATACACCACAGTATCATCCCCTGCTTTCACATAAAACATCGCTGCACCAAGCACCTGCAGGCCGGTTTGTGTGCAATATTTACATCGACAAGTAATAATAGCTCCAAACATAAGAGATACATGATGATGATACACCAGACCTTGATATCCATCCAGTGAAACCTTTGGATTTACCCCACATGGTGGAGAAGCAAGCATCAATATGGAGAAGGAACTCAATCTTACATGGCCTGCATAGTAAGCTCTTATCTCCAGGTCTGCATCCACCTTGATCGTCTGCCGCAAATCGACTGCTGTCACTGTCAACCCTCCCACCCATCCCCCAAGAACCACTGCATGTTGATTCTACTTTCCAGATGAGGCGCAAGTATAAGCAAGCAAAAGCTGGTCATGTAGCAAGATGGGTAGGTGATTGGTTGGAGGATCCTACACTCTCTTTTTTACCTCTCCAAACTTCTGCCTTAAGCTTGCCTTTTGCATTTCAGAGGCATCAATCTCCTGTGACTCAAATGAAGGAGAAGACCCAAGGAAACCAAGAAGAAAGAGGAACACACAAAAAGAAAATCCAAATGAAAAAGCCCAACAAAAGAAGGACAGACAATCGGGGAAATCAGATGCAAAATTATTAGAGAATGAACTTCTACAGATGAAGAAAAATTGCATGAGAGAAACTGGCATCCAGCTTATGCACGCAGGTAAATATTCAAACCATCTAGTGCACAAGTGGTTGCAAGAAAACTAATGGAAGACATGCAGGGGTGCAAGCAAGAAGCCCCACAAGGAAAAGAAAAACTGACCCCGTTTCATGCACTGCTGAATCTGCAGAACACTGAACTGCTCTTGCTCACCCTTTCTATCTACCATCACCTTCCGATAATCCTCCAACATCAAAGGTGCCAGTGCTTTGGTTGGGTACTGCAAAAAGAACCAAAAAAAAGTTGAGCGCACACACTGAGAGCACAACCACTGGAGAACAAAGGTCTCATGTACAGGTAGGTAGGTAAGTCTGGAAAGCCCACACAAGAAGAGAGCATGAATCTTGACATCCCATGAATTCCAACAGACAATTCATTGTGATGATGCTTTTGAACTTACTGTCATGTAGATAGGACCTTCATAGCCACAGATTTCAGTGAAGTATGGAAGAGCACCGATGTGATCCAAGTGACTGCATCACCACCATTTTGTCCCCACAGATTTGTCAAAGCAAGAAATGGAGAAGCAGCAAAAACCATTGCTGAGGGGAAAAACTTTGTTGGATCCTCCCCTTCTATCAACCAAATTTGGTGACCAGAATTGTCAGAAAGAAAGTTTTCATATTGAAGAAGGAAGGATCAATTCCACATGAATCCATGACATTCAAGGCTGAAGAAAATCATACAACAGGGTTTAGGGTTTGGCAACTTCAGAAGACAGAGAGTTTTTAGGGTTTGGAGCTCAAGAAGATAGATAGCAGAGAGGGTTTAGGGTTTGAAGCTCAAGAAGATAGATACCACAGAGGGTTAAGGGTTTGGAGCGAAGATGGATAGATAGTTAGCAGAGAGGGTTTGGGGTTTGGAGCTCAAGAAGATAGATTGCAAGAGAAAGACAGGAAGGAGAACAAGGCGTGCATTGGTTTAGGGTTTGGAGCTCAAGAAGATGGATAGATAGCAGAGAGGGTTTAGGGTTTGGAGCTCAAGAAGATGGATAGATAGCAGAGAGGGTATAGGGTTTGGAGCTCAAGAAGATGGATAGATAGCAGAGAGGGTTTAGGGTTTGGAGCTCAAGAAGATGGATAGATAGCAGAGAGGGTTTAGGGTTTGGTGCTCAAGAAGATGGATAGATAGCAGAGAGGGTTTAGGGTTTGGAGCTCAAGAAGATGGATAGATAGCAGAGAGGGTTTAGGGTTTGGTGCTCAAGAAAATTGCAAGAGAAAGAAGGGAAGGAGGAGGCGCGGATGCTTACAAATGGGTAACGATCACGCAATCGATAGCTTGAGTGTAATTGCCGGTCTTGGAAATGAAAGAGAAATCCGGATAGCGTCGCTCATCCTGAAAACCCATGTGCATACCGCAATCGAACATTACATTCTTGCCACCTACAGTGACAATCACGCAGCTCTTTCCCACATCCTGACCAGCTCCTGTAATCAAATCAATCAACCAAAACACCCACCAACGAGAAACAATTTTGCAATCAATAATTTGATCCGAGCGAGTGAGCGCGAAGGCAAAACCTCAAGGAGGCAAAAGAATCTGAAAGCACAAAAACACAATCTGCAACAAATATGGCGGCACAGTTTGTTTTGTTTTGTTTTGTTACCAAGAGGAACACATTTGATCATCATTGCCCCAGGCTTTTTCTAGCTGCAGAACTTGAGCTTGAATTCGCAATAACGTTGTTGAGATCGCATGAGAGAAACTCCAGAAGAAGAGCCTCACGTCAAGACTTCTGGAGATGGGTCCCGCAAGAATCTGACTGTCGATTCCGGCAATCCTTCAACAACCCGTGTTTGGCTTAGGGTTTTTATCTATCCCTTGAGGAAATCCACTCTTGGGTACTTGCAGGATTGGCAGCAGTTCCTCTCGAGGAATGCTGACGAATCTAGGGTTTGGGTTTTATAGCCGCGAGAGATAGATAGACAGATAGATGGGTACATGCACTCGCGCGAGATTATCGTCTGCGACTTCTCGCAATCGTCTTGAAGACCCATTTCGCTTCTCAATCTCTCCACCCATCATCCGCATCCCCCAGCAGCCGAGGGATTCGACAATCCAGGTTTTGGATTTCCATAACTGCGAGCTATAGATAGATAGATGGGGTCCATGCGCACGCGCGAGATTTTAGTCCGCGACTTCTCGCAATCGTCTTGAGGAACCATTTCGGTTCAGTATCTCTCTACCCACCATCAGCATTCTCTCCCAGCCGAGGGATTCGTGAATCTAGGTTTGGATTTCCGTGCGGAAGCCACCTTTGATGCACGCTTTGGTATCGGCATGGCAAGCACGAGCGCGGCCTGTCAACGGCAGTGGTTGAGTCCTGTGTGTAGCGTACAGACTGCTCCAGAGAGCCGTCGTTGGAGATCTGTAGCTAAACCTGGCACCTGGAGAGTAGCGCCTTCTTCTTCTTCTTCTAGGGTTAGGAGGAGTTCCTCCTTCTCGTTGTCTCGGCCTGATGATGGGTCATGGGAGTTTTCGAGCAATGCAATGTTTGGAGGAGGGATGCAGTTACATCTTGCATTCAATGTTGGCAGAGGGGCATTTGGGCACAGGAGAGGAGGAGCAGGAGGAGGAAGAGAAAGAAGAGGAAGGCAAGAAAGAGGGCCTCTTGTTGTCAAGGCAGCTGTGTTCGACCAGCTCACGAATAGTCTGGAAGCAGCATGGAGCAAACTGCGAAAGGAGGACGTTCTGACAAGAGAAAACATCAAGGAGCCCATGCAGGATGTAAGAAGAGCTTTACTGGAGGCTGATGTGAGCTTGCCAGTAGTGCGAAGGTTCGTGAAATCAGTTTCAGAGAAAGCAGTAGGCACAGGAGTGATCCGTGGAGTGAGACCAGATCAGCAGCTGATCAAGGTTGTGAATGACGAGCTGGTGAGTCTGATGGGTGGAGAGATGGTGGGCTTGGAGTTCTCCAAAACAAAAGGAACTCCCACTGTCATTCTCATGGCAGGTTTACAAGGAGTGGGCAAGACAACTGCCTGTGGGAAGCTGGCTCTCTACTGCAAGAAGAAGAGCAAGAGCTGTATGATGGTGGCAACAGATGTGTACAGACCAGCAGCCATTGATCAGCTTGTCACCCTTGGCAAGCAGGTGGATGTTCCTGTGTTTGAAGCCGGGAACCAAATCCGACCAGCAGAGATTGCCAAAAGGGGACTTGCAGAGGCGAAAAAGAAAGGAGTGGAAGTAGTGATTGTGGACACTGCAGGAAGATTGCAAGTAGATAGAGGAATGATGGATGAACTGAAGCAGATCAAACAAGTGGTGAATGCAACGGAAGTGCTGCTGGTTGTGGATGCCATGACAGGACAAGAAGCTGCAAAGCTTGTGGCTTCTTTCAATTTGGAAGTGGGCATTACTGGAGCTATCTTAACCAAGCTGGATGGTGATTCTCGAGGTGGTGCAGCATTGAGTGTGAAGGAAGTCTCAGGCAAGCCAATCAAGTTTGTTGGAGAGGGAGAAGGGATGAATGCATTGGAGCCTTTCTATCCTAACCGAATGGCGAGCCGCATTTTGGGAATGGGAGATGTGTTGACATTCGTGGAGAAGGCAGAAGAAGTGATGCTGAAAGAGGATGCTGAGGAGATGCAGAGGCGGATATTGGAAGCCAAGTTTGATTTCAATGATTTTCTGAAGCAAAGCCGCAATCTGGCACGCATGGGTTCCATGGGTGGTCTTGTGAAGCTCATTCCTGGCATGAATAAGGTGACTCCGCAACAGATTCGTGAAGCTGAGAAGAGTCTCAAAATCACTGAATCCATGATCAATTCAATGACACCCAAGGAACGTGCAGATCCTGAGCTTCTCGCAAAGTCGCCTTCACGAAGGCGACGAGTTGCACTCGGTTCTGGAAGAACCCAAGAGCAGGTCAGTGCTTTAGTCTCACAGATTTTTCAGATGCGGGTTCGAATGAAGAACCTGGCGACTATGATGCAAGGTGGTTCAATCCCTGGTTTGGAAGGACTGGATGACCCACTCAATGGCAGATCAAAAGCAGCACCTGGCACTGCCAAAAGGAAGAAGAAGACTCGATCCGGATTTCAATCCCAGCTCATCGGCTCAGGAGCAGCAGATGCTCCAAAAGGTTTCGGTGCCAAGAAATGAAACCAAAGAGGTAATTATGCTTCTTGAGGTATTGTGCTTCTTTGTACAACACACACATACACCCACATGAGTTTTATGTGACACTACTTGTATTGTCTGTCATAGTACATGAAAGATGTCAAAACCAGAGAATCACAGAAGGGAGAAAATTACTAGAATTTGCAAGGGGCTTTTTGAAACTGCAGAGAAAATCTCATGGGGATCTGACAAAGAAATGATTGAGTTGCATTGCTTTCTTGATCAAATACAAAGGTTTAGGATTCCGAAACACCAGATCCAGAGTACTACTAGGCTGCAAACTGCAATTGAAAGTGATGATATCAATCATGTATGAACCGAAAATGCAATCAAAAATATTTTTTTGATTCAAAGGCAGCAGCTCATGACATGTTTGATTCAAAGTATGAAGTAGCAATTCGTCAGCAGACAACTAACACTACTCTGCAACTGTTTCTGCAACCCTTTTCTTCCAGTATAAAACTCTTATATACATCCTTTTGCATCTTCCCTTCTTGTCTTCTTTGCAAGTTGCTGTTTCAATCACTACTGGAGACTATAAAAATTCTCCAATTTACCATAAGTTGAAGGTGTTGATTTCTATGGGACTTCCTTAATTGTACAAATGGACTACATTCAAATAACCTTTGTAATTGTTGTTTGGACTGAAAAAGTGCATTTAAAATTGCATTTTCACCATAGAAATTGTAGAAATACATATATGCACCCAAGTGCAAGGTTTTGCGGTCAAGTAGAAGGAAAGGATCATGTGTACCTATGCTTTTTAAAATTTTGGTTTGGTTTCAGGTAACTTTCTTTTGTGCATTACCAATGACATTGAAGATTCATGCATATTTCTTGTTTGAAGGAGTTTGAGATCGGTTTTATTGATCTTAACATATCCTTCAAAATTTGTTCAACGCACACCTATGAAGTGACCTGATGAATTTTATTGATTGTAACATATACTTTAAAAAATGTCAGAAGCACACCTCATATTAAGTGATCTGAACTTTGTATGTTGAAAATAAATTATTGTCCTCCATTGGCCTATCTTTGTTGAAGACTAATTCAAGTAGTAAAGTTGCAGCAACGAGAATCCAAATAGTGGATATAGGTGCAATTCAATCTTGTTTGTTGAGTTCAAATTATTCAGTTTTTGACAACATCAAACAATTTCTTTTTATCTTGATTAAATACATTGAATATATTGAGAGGTTTTCATGTGTAGTATCCAATGGGGTGCTGAGGTGATTAATTGCATGGGAACACAAAATCTGAATAAGTCTGCTTGGTAATTTTGTTCAAATTTTTGATGGCTGCAAGTATTTATGATGGGTGATTAATGCATGGAAGCAGCTTTTGGAAGCTTCCAACCTGGTGTTTCTTGGGATTTCTGCATGAAATTTTTGGGTGTGAGAAAGTTAGTAGGAGTAAGCAAGGTTCAGTAAGAAAGTAGAATCTAGTGGGAAGGCAAGAGGTGCTTGGGCAAGATCCAAGCTTTTTGTGTACCAATCTGTTGTGAAGAAAAGGCACATGGCATATGGGTCTGTACAAGCTAGGCATGCAATTCTAACCCCATTAGTTCAGCTGTGTTTTGTGAATTGGCATGTTGGAGGTGTTCACAGACTCCTGATCGGTGAGATTGCTGAGCTCATTTGAGGTGTGGATCAATAGGAGATCAATCATGGAGTGTGCCTTATGTGTTTCAAGTTATTTCATAGAAAAAAGCAAGGACAATGGTAATAAGATGCATGGTCTGATCTCCACAAACAAGATTGAATTGCAAGTTGCATGCTAGAATTTGAGCAGAGGTGAGATAGTAGCTGTAAGTTCCACGTGTTTTCAGTAGTAGCTTGAAGAGAAGAAAATGCCCATGCTCTTCTTGCCTGTGGTTTTGGTTTTGGCATTCTTTCCAAAATTTAACAACCTTTGCACTTGGTTTGAACATTGCATCTGCTTCCATGCGCACACTAATATTCCTCAAGGCTGAAATTTTTGTAGGTACACAACTTTAAAACAAATTTAAAACTGAAAATTGTGAATGTATCAAAGTTTTTCAATAAATGAAAAATTGATTACGTACGTATATAAAAGTTTAGCCTTATTTGTTGATCTTTCAAAAATTCAATGTGCTTGTTTTAAGAACTTGAACAGAATTTTAAGAATTTTATTTTCAATGTGTTTGTTCTAGCACAAGGTTAGTTCCATGATCTAATCCTTGTGTTGGGTACACCAAAAGGATGTTGGGTTGGGTTCAAGTGAGAAGAATTGAACTTCAACCCTTATGTTTGACACTTCAAACTAAAAAAAACCTACCAACATTGGTACTAACCATCCACATGCATTTCATACTTATCATTGACATGCATTGGTACAAACCACCCATCCATGTACCTACCTACCTACCTATTACCTATTGATGGTGCATTCACACTTGATGTTAAATCAATATTAAATGCAAATTTAGGTGACATCCTAGGTGGCACCCAATGTTAAATGGGTGATCGCTTAATGTGAAAGGAATGTTAGTTTAACATAAAATCTTTCACCATAAGTAAGTCAAGCTTTAAATGACTAGAATGGTGTTAAGGAACTCAACACTAGAGTCCCTAACACCAAGTGTGAATGCACCTTTAGTAGCAACCAATTGCATTGCCTACTTATCTCCTACAAAGTAACCACTTACAAATTCCCTACCTTTGTATCTATGAAATTTACCCACTTACCTAGGTAGCTAGATACTTAGGTTGTGTGAGGGAGAGAGAGTATGGTTTACAAGGTATAAGGTTACTAACAGTGTTGGGTGGGTATATCACTTTTAATGGTCGATCGGCCAAGTAATTTAAAGTAAACATCAATTTTCAAAAATATTTTCAGCCAGGAATATATGGCCTTGAATTTTTTGTTTAAACCTGGTAAGGGGAAATGATGAACATTGACCTTGTTCACAAGGTAATGGAATAGGGTTAAATATTTGCCCTAAACATATTACTACAATGGGTATAAATCGGTAAATATCAACTAGATACAAAAATATTTTACACAAGCATGGCACATTTGGATCAATAGCTTTAATTCATAGCATTCTTATGATGGCAAATCGCAATCAAATGTACAAGAGTTCATGATAGGAATTTTGTTCCAGGTAACTTAATGTAATGAACAAGAACAAAATGCCAAGAACGATCATATTCAATAGTTAGTCACCATAATTCAAATAAATCAATCATAACCACATGCACTACAAAATATGCAAGTATGGTAGAATAAAGACACGATAAATCTCAAATATTCATTGGCCAGGTAGGGTAATAATGAAAGGGTAACAAAGAAAAAAAAAAAACTTAATTCACGGGTAAATAACGTATATATTTAACCTATTATATACCCTCGAGTATATCAGGGTTTAAAAAAATCTACCCAGAACATAACAATCAGGACACCACTAATAAAATAAGAAGACCAAGTTGTGACTCATCTATCACCGAGTCATAAAAGGGTTTTCATTGATGGTGGTGCACTGGTGTTGGGGCATGAGTGAACCAGCACCTATCAATGGATCATGCAAGAGGGATGAGAGGACATGGACAAGGAACACTTTTCAAATGTATTTCTGTCCCAATGAAAACCATCCACATGCATCTACCTACCTACCTACCTACCTACTTACCTAGTAACCATCAAGAGTCTTATACCTTAAAGGGTATAATCCACTTCTATTACCTACCTACTAATCTATTATTGATACCCACTTACAACAAGTAGTTTGCCTAGGTAGTGGAGTCTTATACCTTCATGGGTATTCATCCACTTCTATTACCTACCTACTAATCTATTATTGATACCCACTTACAAAAAGTAGTTTGCCTAGGTAGTGGAGGCTTATACCTTCATGGGTATAATCCACTTCTATTACCTACCTACTAATCTATTATTGATACCCACATACAACAAGTAGTTTGCCTAGGTAGTGGAGTCTTATACCTTCATGGGTATCATCCACTTCTATTACCTACCTACTAATCTATTATTGATACTCACCTAGAAAAAGTAGTTTGTCTAGGTAGTGGAGTCTTATACCTTAATGGGTGTAATCCAATTCTATTACCTACCTACTTTCTAATCTATTATTGATACCCACGTACAACAAGTAGTTTGCCTAGGTAGTAGAGTCTTATACCTTCATGGGTATAATCCACTTCTATTACCTACCTACCTACCTACCTCCCTACCTACTACTCTATTATTGATACCCACCTACAAAAAGATAGTTTGCCTAGGTAGTGTGTGAGGTGGAAGTAGGAGGAGGCTTAACAAGATAGGTTGTCAAGGTGTAACCTTGGTAACTAAGGTGGTGGTTCATTTCATCAATGAGTCACAAGACAAGTGTGTCATAATAGGTTCCCATTGGATGATGCTAGTGACCTAATAAATCTTGTGTTGGGTCATACATTTCCCCAAGTTGTTATTATTAGGAGTTTGTGTAAACACGCATCAAGATGAGAATTTGGATGACTCTTAAACTCATGACCTCAATGAAATTAATGGATGAAAAAAAATACACATTTTGTTTTGGGTTGGTAAGTGTAGTAGATTTCATGACTCCTTTTGCTTTTGGAGTAGTGTAAAAAAATAAACTAATGGATAGCCTAGAAAATTTGTTAGAAGCTAACCTAGAAATTCAAGCTTGTGTCCTTAGTGGGTCTTTGTTTATTATCCCTTTAGGTTTGTCATTTAAGGTCATAGAGGCCTTTGGAGTTTTCAGGCTAAGGGAGTTGAACTAAGCTGGGAATTCCAAATTCATAGGCCCCATTTATGGAGATCTCTAAAAGGAGGTATCAGAATATATTCCTTCCAACCAAAAATATCATCCATATAATTTTCACGAATGTAGTTTCATCATCATGTTTCTTACCTATTTCATTCATTCATATATCATCCATATAGTGTTCCAAAAATTCATGGAAATGTGGGTTTTTATCACAAATGAGGCTTTTGCTTTCTTTCTTGTTTTTTTTCATCCCTAGCCACAAAGGCTATATTCTATACACCTATTCATGTTGATTTTTTACACAAGTCTAATAAACACCCTCCTCCTCTCTATAAAGAAGTGGTCAAAAAGGTCTGGCTAGCTCTTCCTTCCTTCATGGGTGCACTAGGGGAGGCGAAGGAAGGGATGTGTGCATCCAAAATAAGTAGGTGGGGGTAGTAGTAGCTTGCTTGGCCTTTTTTTGTCTTTGGCTATAATAAGAGAGAGCATCTCCACCACCAAAGCTCAGTATGTGACCCCTCCAACAAATAAATAAATAAAATTCTCACATCCAAATTTTTTATTTATTTTGCGAACCTCACCCTCACCCATAAAACTAAAATTGGGAAAAAAAAATTAAAAAAATTTCACATCCAAGTTTTTTTATTTTATTTTGCGAACCTCACCCTCACCCATAAAACTGAAATTGGGAAAAAAAATAATAATTCTCACATCCAAGTTTTTTTATTTTATTTTGCAAACCTCACCCTCACCCATAAAACTGAAATTGGGAAAAAAATAATAATTCTCACATCCAAGTTTTATTTATTTATTTTGCGAATCTCACCCTCACCCATAAAACTGAAATGGGGACTGCAAGTACAGACTGGGAGAGACTACTAATAGCAACCCACTTGGATTAATCAAACTACCTATCACTAGTGGGGTACCTGTGACCTTCGGACACTGTGAAGTCCCCCGTTTTCTTTAAACCCGGTTCATGTTTTAGTTTTTTTTAGAAACTTTTATCTTTTTTATTTTTTATTTTAATGTGTTTTCTGTTTTTATTATTATTTTGTATAATAAAAATAAAGTGTTTCTTTTTCACTTTTGTATTTTTGTTTATTTGGATGCAAGTTTGAAGTTTGGAGAAAGAAGCCACACCTCATTCTTTTTCAAGTAGGGTTTTTTGTCCTTTTGGCTATAAGAGAGCATCTCCACCACCAACACTCAGTATGTGAACCCTGCAAGCAAAAAAATTAAAAAATTAAAAAAAAATTCTCACATACAAAATCCAAGTTTTTCTTAATTTTTGGAACCTCAGCCATAAAACTAAAATTGGGATTACAAGTAGGTGAGAGAGGCTAGTAATAGCACAACAACCCAGTTGGACCAATCAGACTATCAAAGCGTATCATGTGTTGTTCGTTCCTTCGTTTCTTTTGTTTGTTTCTCCATTGCGCACGCGAACGAGCCCGTGTCCTTAAGTGCCCGATTTGTGGGTTCCGAAGTTTCGGTTCGACGAGAAAAGAATTGTCGGCGATTCAATAGATTGTTGTAATTCCTTCCAACTGAAAGAAAACGTCGCAGATTTTTTGGTGATGTGAGATGTGAGTCAGAGAATTTTGTTTTTTTTTGGGGTATTTTGAACTGCAGCAGCGGCGGTGGGTGGATCGGGAGGAGGAGGAGGAGGAGAAGGAGGAGGATTTGAGGAAGATTTTGCGCATTTGTGTTTGTTTATGGTGGATTTTGGAAGATTGGGTGCGTGAATTTTTGGTGGAATTTTCGGTAATGACTATAACCCAGCAAGGCGGGAGTGTGGGGCGTTCGGTGATGGTGTCGTCTAGTGGGAACAACAACAACAGCAGCAGCAGCAATGGTGGCAAGAAGAAGAAATCGGGGCAGAGTTGCAACTCTTCTTCACCTCTGCTTCTGTCGCAACAAGAAGAGGGCATGGTTGCTGCAGTGAATGGCGTGGAGGTGATTCTTGGTAGTGGTGATGGTGCTGGTGGTGGTGGTAGTAGTACTGGGAGCAGCATAGATGGTCTGTCGTCGCCAGGGAAAACGTTTTGCAACCTGGTGATCTCCATAGTGGGAGCAGGGGTATTGGGTCTGCCGTATGCGTTTAAGGCCTCCGGATGGCTGGAGGCGTCGCTGATCTTGTGCGCCTTGAGTTTCACCATGTACTATTGCATGATGTTGCTGGTACGGAGCCGCCGGCGGATGGAGACGGACTGGGGAGTGGGTTCAGTATCCACCTACAGCAATCTGGGCTTCCACGCTTTCGGGACTGCTGGCCAAGCGGCTGTGGATGCAATGGTGTTGCTCAGTCAAGGAGGTTTCTGCATCGCCTACCTCATTTTCATCGGGGAGAATCTGGCTTCCGTGTTCACGAGACAGGATTCCCTCAGCACACCAGCTGCCGATCTACTGCCCAATTCACAGCAGATGGGTGCTGCTGCTGCTGCCTCTGATCTAATGGGAAGTATGTGGAAGCTGCAGTGGAAGACCAAGGAAATCTACATATGGATCGTGTTTCCTCTCCAGGTGAGTACCCGTGTTTTGCCTCCCAGATTTTCCCATTTCTTCCATTTGAGGTTCCAGTATCAGAAGTTTTTTGTTCTCTCTCTCTGCCTGCAGTTAGGGTTTCAGAGCTTCTGAATCATCATCCTACGATAGGATTACCTAGGGTTCCAGAACTTCTGAATCATCCTAGGATACGATTACCAGAGCCTCTGAATCCTCTATGCTTTGTTGAATGCAAGCTGAGGAGCATGACGGGCATGGAGATTGCTCTGAGGATCATTGATTCATGTCTATTGAAGTGTGTCCAATGTGGACAGTTCTTCATGCCTGAAAACAACCCTGCACTTCTACAGTTTGCATGTGATCCAGTGTCCAGAGAGACATAGTTTTACCTGGTGAATTTCTTACATTACATGTGTTTTTGGTACATTCACAGCTTGAATGACCTCCTCAATACAGGTAGTAGAGAAGGGTCTTGGGAGTTGCCAAGTGGATGAATGTCAGTCTATGTGTTTCTTGCACTTATGTGCTACAATCGCAACAAAAGAAATGCAAAGAATTGAGATCTGCAAATTTTGAATGGCAGTTGTTGCTGGCATGTATACGCTCACTCACGAATCTGGCACCCTTTAGCATGTTTGCGGATGTGGTGAATCTCGTTTCTATGGCAGTGGTGATGGCAACAGAATTCACAGCTGTTGTAACCAACCATGGTGAGCATGTGCGAGCATTTTCTGGCATGCAGGGCCTGCTTTTCACAACTGGAGTTGCCATATATACGGTGGAAGGCATCACACTTGTTCTCCCTCTTGAATCAGAAATAGATGACAGATCCAAGTTCGGGTCTGTGATAGGGGCTGCAATGGTCTGCATCACCCTCCTGTACACAGTGTTTGGACTTCTGGGATACTTTGCTTTTGGGGAATATACCAAAGATATCATCACCCTGAATCTGGGGAATACATGGCAGACAACCATTGTGAAACTGGGTTTATGCACCGGTCTCCTCTTCACATATCCAGTGATGATGACTCCAGTGTACGAGCTTATGGAGAGGCGACTCATACAGGGGCACCCCTCTGTGCTTTTAAGATCTGTCCTTGTTTTGGCCACGGCATGGATTGCTGTTGCTGTCCCACATTTTGGCAATTTTTTGTCGCTGGTTGGAAGTAGCGTGTGCTGCCTCTTGTCGTTTGTGTTGCCTGCATCGATTCATTTGCAAGTTTTTGGTCAAAGTCTTTCATGGATTGCAAGTGCTGCAGATTACCTGATTGTTGCATTTGGAATCATATTTGCAGTCTTGGGGACCTGGGCTTCCATTCATAACATGATGTAGATGCTGTGTAGGAGAGTTTAACTCCCCCCCGCCCCCCATTTGCTATAATTTCTCAGTTGTGCACGTGAAGAATCTCGTGGATGACTGTTGTTGGGATATTCAAGATCAGAGTGAGTGCTCAGAGCTGATAGGATTTGTGAGTAGAGAATTGTTGGAAACAAATCTTGTAACTTTACAAAGCCCTGGAAACCAGGATAGTTTGATTGATAAACCTACCTCCTGACAGTACCTGGAAAGGGAAAATCTGCAGTGAAAATCTGTTGATTTTTATAGAACGGTGGCAAACCCACTGATATATTGATGGCTAAGTGCCCTGGATGTTCAGCAAACTGGGGATGATTGTGGGAAATCTCTCTGGAATTGCTTGCACTTAATTCTTGTTTTTTGGAGCTATGCAACTATGCTCTTAAGGAATGTGGTTTAGCTTGAGATGAGAGGCATATAGCATATTTTTGCTGAACAAGCTTGATTGCACTACCGAATTATCTTTTTGGTAAAATTGACATGATGTCAGCTGCATATGTGTGTCTCTGCTTCTGTCAGTGTGCTGCAGTTTCATGTCTGATGGGTCTGCTTCATATGTGATGGTTTGCAGCAGACAAATGTGCCTGGCTTACCAATCTATGGTGGTCATCAGTGGGCAAAACTTTATTGCTTGCATCTAGAAGGTTTTTCCTTTCTTGCTTCATTTTTGAGAAGATGAAAAGGAGTCATTTTAGCAAGACACCTCAAGAAGAGAAATGCAGGATTAGAAATTTGTGTGTAGACTTGTGAAAGTCCAGGTTTTGTCAAACGATTTTTCCCTGACTCTGCTAGAGATATGGACTGTAGCTTTAAGAACTCAGAGGCTTTGAACTGTATACTTGGTGACATGTCAAACTGCAGGCCAAGAAAGAGCAAAGCTGTGAAGATCTACTAGTTTCTACTTTGCATCTAGAAGATGAACACGGTAACAACCACTCTCTAACCTTCACTAATCTAATACTAGTTCTCTTTTGTAATTCCAAAAGTGCAAGGGAGGGACCTTCAAGTTGGTTCTTATGGACATGGGTGACTACAAATCCTTTTGCAACATACTTTGGTTGATCCATTATCGTGTGGTACTAGATAGACACCCAACACTATCAAAACTAAACAAGGTACACATATATAAAAGTGCACACAATTCCTTGTGCTTGGAATATTCAAACACAAAAGATGAGACTTTATAGCGACACCATTGGGATACTCCAACCCTCAAACATGAAAAAGTTGGAACCCTCTT
>Ga0209208_10002192_pt1 | contig 27925 bp, 17 predicted proteins | sample S1TSphfallax_3_FD_187694 | JGI IMG/M metagenome (GOLD analysis project Ga0209208, IMG submission 187694) | Host-associated microbial communities from peat moss isolated from Minnesota, USA - S1T2_Fd - Sphagnum fallax MG (SPAdes) (version 2) | ecosystem: Host-associated > Plants > Peat moss >...
GAGTGATACCGATACCCTGAGTGATTTTTCCTCTCACTGACAGTTCTCACAACCCACCCAAGAGTTTACCCATTACACTGAGGGACCCTGTTTTCCTCACAAACAAACCGGACACTGAGTGATACCCATGACACTGAGGGATACCCCTGACACTGAGTGATACCCATTATCCTAAGTTCTAGCCAATAGGATATCGGACGGACGGACACACAGATTTAGCACAGAAAAAAACCCAATTCTTTTATATATAGTAGATAGCCATATGAGCACCATCTCACGCAAATCCATTTGCAAATCAACTTTGTGAGCAGGTGTATTGGCTTCCAACTACTCCTGTACATTATTTGTTGACTATGTTTTGAAGTAAAGAAGCGAATGCATACTTTAAAGGCCATTGCAAGATAACATCATAAGGCTACAGTTTGGATGTGTAATTTGCAAGCACAAATAAAAGATAATGTTGGGGTACTTTTGTTTCATCCAATCTTGAAATTTGAATAATCAATGGACACTCCAATAATCAATGAACTACACCATCTTTTGGTCATTGAGTAGATGGAATTGTTCCTAATCCGATTGAAAATAACGAACCAAATTCATTTTCAAAAATTGTTGACATGTATGTCGGTTTCACCAACGATTGTTAGACAAAGCCAAGGTAAAACGACTATGATCCACAACCATTTTTGCCTTAGGGCTTCTTGGCAATGACCTATTTGTTTGACCCTTGTAAACAACTTGAAAAGGAATGAAGTTTCCATTTGCAGGACATGAAACAACACATGTAACAACATGATTATTTATAAACCAAATTGGACCACATCCTTGTTGCCACATTTTTCTCATATGTGTTCTTTCAATCATGGGTACAAAGTAAATGCCAATTTGATAAATATTAACCACCAAATATGTAAGGATGTTGTATAAAAGCACTAAGTATGTGATACGTTATGGTATGTAAGTCCTTTGAATTCCCAATCACTAGGGAGTTTGCCATGTGCTATTGTTGCGTGTTAGAAATTCCAATCCAACAGATCACACATGAACTTATGTGTAAACCACAATGTGACATTGATTTTCTCTAAAATGGAAGGAGCCTTTGCCTTAAAGTAACCGAGGATGATGGGTTGTACTATCCTTACATGGAAAACATTCACTTGATCCCTACATTTTAACAACAATTCACATAATCCTTATACAATGTGAAGTTCCAAAATCAATAATGTCTTCAATTTGTACCTGCAAAGCCCAAAAGTGTGAGCATTCCACCATCTGCCACCATCTATGGCACATGTGACTTCAATTACCCTCATGCAGTAAGCCAATTATCAAGTGTGCTTAATTGATTTAAATTATCAAAAAGGCTAGTCGTATATCCTGGATCCTTATTAGCCTTTTTGAGATAATTCATCACCTTTTTCAAGTTTTCTTGTATTTTTTCATGGCAACCAAAATGGGTGGCCGCAACTCATTAAAAAAACTAGTTTTGGTACTTTCCTCATCATGGTTGTTTCTCACTTCTCAAGTTGTTTTCCCCAACTTGGGAAAATTTACCAAAAATGGGTTGTCTAGTGTTTGATGATGGCTTTTAAAAAGTTGGAGGTAAAAATTCATGGGCTATAAGCTTTTAGATTTTCAAATATGTCTTCTCTTGTGTTTCGGAATCTGCTCCAACACATGATTGGTGTTACCAAAAGGTAATGACCTCATACCTTCTTTTCACATACAATCCAAATATTCATCCTTATTTACTTGTCGAAACACATTGATATGAGTAGAGGTTTCATTATGCGTATAATTCAAAAACCAATAAATAGAAAAAATGGAAGTTAAAAAAAATAATGCAATTTCAACTTTTAAAAAAAAGAGAAGTGATTTATGTTGCCAACTTTTTTACCTAACAACAATGGAAAAAAAAACTATAAATCAAATTATTCTTTGTATTAATCACTCAAATGCATTTAAGGATTATAAATATAAAAATGTAATATGTAGAACAATATGGAATAAATAAACAAGCAAATCATTTTTTTTATAAACAAACCAAACTTTTACAATGAATTGGGCTCAAAATTCAAGGGCATGAAGAAAAGTGTGTTGGTTGCATGCATTTTCAAATAATGAGTTTATAGGGTAACTTTTTTTTTATAAAAATTTCAATTGCTCAAACAACAAAGTTAAACTCATGACATAATGAAACATTTACCATACATGCCCACCAAGTTAGGAGAAGGTATGAGGCAAGTTACCACATGAATTTAGAGCTTCAGCCTAAAGTTTAAAGTTGGAACTTAGGATGGTAAAATGTCTTTTCCCCTATACATATGCAAGTAAAACCTAATAATTTAATTACGAAATGAATGTTGTACCAATAAACTTAGAAACAATCATGGGGATGAATGTAAGCATTCATCCACATTAATTTTTTTCATTAATCTAATGTGTAGAGGAAAAGAATTGCATTAATGTGTTTTTAATAAATAGAACTTCCATTAAAATTATGGATGATTGTTTCAATTTATCATTAATAAGTTTTTATGGATAATTTTTTTTCCATAATTTTAATTAACTAGAGCTTCATGAAACACGATTTAAAAAAATATGATATAACATTTGTTGGATAATATAATGTAAATTCTATTATATATGCATTTCATGGCCATGGTTTAAAATGTCATTAATTTGAAAATTACAATTATTATGTTGTCACCCACCCCATGGTCATTGTTGTTTTTTTTTTTAATTAAATTATTATTATTATTTTCCAGGCAAATTGACCCAATATCATTGATGACAATGGGTTTTTTCCTCCCCCTCCTCTACAAGTGCCACAATTTCTTTTAAACCTATTTATAAGTGTTGGCAACAATGGGGGTTTTGAGGGTGCCATGATGTTAATCAAATTTAACCAATATTGTTGACAACAATGGGTTTTGAATGTTTTGGATTTTTTTAACTATGTAATGTCATTGGTGATAATGGGTTTTTGAAATTTTAAAAAATTCAGTTCTATGCATCTTAATTAGCTTTTTTCAACAAACCTACTATCATAAATGACAATGTGGTTTTTAGTAATTATTTATTTTCAAAGCATCCTATTTTTCCACTAAGTAAATATATAATGTTGTTAACAACAATTGGATTTTGGGGGGGGTGTGACACTCATTCCATAACAATATTTCTTGAATTGCTTAACATTGTTCATGATTTCTTAAACAAAATTTTAAATTTTATTTTGGTCCCATCATCATAGTTTCCCCTACTATCACAATTTTATTATCCATCATAATTAAATGACATTCAAGTTTGAAATATTAATACTTGGACAGCAAATGAGGATGAATATAAATAAATTTAAAATTTATTAATTTTCCAATCATGGATGAATTTCATCCAATGATTATTTATTTAATCCAAATCATAAATGAAATTCATCTATGCAAAAGTGACATTCATCCATATTAAATCATTCATATATGGACATATTCATCCATATAAGTGGATTAAAACACATTAAGCTTTAAGTTCTAAGCTCATAATTCACATTCATGCACAAGCCATCTTCAATGAAGTATGTATAGAAGTTGTACCTTTTAAGTTGATGCTTGAAAGTTGCTTTTGAAACTTTCCAAAACCATGATAAGTAGCAAGCTTGAAACATAATCTCTAAGTCCAATGTGCAATCTCCACTTGTCTTCATTTGATAGCTCAATATGAGAAAAAGTAAGAACCTAAATGCTTAATTTTACTAAAATTTCAATCCCTTTTACCTAATAGACTTTCCCAAATTTAATAAATATTAGGCCACAAAGTGTGTAACTTGGTAGGTAGGTACAATAAAAACCTATTTAGATATGATGAACTTTCTTGTGGGGTTGTGATCAAATTTGGCTAATTTTGCAAGAACTTGTAATAAAATATATATTTCAAATGTGACAATTTTTGGACCAATTCAACATAGAACTTGCTTTGACTCTCATGAACTTTGACGGGGAGTGTAACAAATTGCCAAAAAAATGTTTTGCAAGTTACTATGAACTAATTTGCCCAAGTTTGATAATATAATACCAACAAGAGAAAGAGGATTTTTATCATTAGCTTACTTTTAGCCACTAAGTAGAATGAATGAAATATTTTATTTAAAATAGAACTAAGTTAATGTTAATCAAACCTTGCAACAAAACCACATGATTTTGTGTAAGGTGTTCCATTATCATTCAAACAATGTTGATTGGGGGGTGTCTTGTGTTTGGCTATATGCATGTTCAAGTTGATTTGAAACTCACAACTATAGTTACCATTATGTACTATGTTTCCATCTAATTTTGGGGAAAATTGTTTGTAAAATACATGAGTGATTTGTAATAGAAAAAACATTATAACCTTAAATTGGGTGGCTCATGTTACTATACTTTAACCCAATTGTTGACAACCCAACCTTCCAATAAGAAAAGAAAACAATTATTGAACCTCGAATGAAATGTACCTTGACTACATGAAGTGATTACTTAGTTGTGCAAAAAAACATAACAAGGATTTCAAAAAATTCAAATCTTTCACTATCCACTAGAAAAGCTTGCAAATAGGGGACTATGGGGAAGTTGTGCACATATGTGTGCACTTGCAATGTTAATTTTTTTCCTTAGCAATTCCATCCATAGTAGAGATCCCACCTTGAGAGGTGCATTATGCCTCCTAGTGAGGTCAACACTTGCCTATGACTTGGACACATGCACAAGTTCTAGGGGAAAATGGGGGCTTCAATAGCAACTTCCCATCTTATCTAGATGTCATTGAAGCCCTATGAAGTGGGTGTGGAACCAATTGTTTCAAGTCAACATAGTCTACAATGGTCATTACAACTACATGATAATTTTTTTAAATGAGGAATAATGTAAAAGGATGTTTTTAATTCGAAAACATTATCGCAATAAAAAACCAATTCTATGGCAATGTTGTTGTAGAGTTTCCAAAATCTAGCTAATTGCTACCTTTGGCAATTCTTGAAGTTGTATGAGTAGCTCCTACACATGTATGTATTAAGCATAATTTCTTTAAATCATAGCTTCTTTTTTAATCTTTGTGCCTGTGTACATGTTAGGGGTGTTTTTATGATGATTCTAAAGTTTTTTTTGTCTTCATTTTTCCTTGTACAATGTAGGTGTAAAGAAAGTGTTTTGCGTGAATTTTTATTCCATTCTTTTTTTGTTTTGTTTGTAAAATCATGGATGAGGGATTGCTTTATATTTGGTTTGCTCTATGGAAAAAGATGTGCATTCTCCATTTGCATCTAAAATGATATTAACTGAAACTCCTCAATTAGTGCAAGGATTTATCATCATTACGGGTTGTAAAATGTGTTCACAACAAAAAAAATAATGAGACAAGAATTGGAAGCTGATGGTATGATGTTGCTCTCATTTTAAACCTATATATGAAAAGTAATGACGACATTTTGATAAGTCATGTTTTTCATTCCAGCATTGGACACATATTCAGACCAAACACCATTGTCAATTTTGAACAAATGTTGTTGCAAATGATATCAAATCAAGAACAAATTTGAAAAAATGATGGTGTTAAATTTTTTTGCTAGAAGAACAAATTAAAAATGGTGGGTCAACATTGTCATGGTTCAATTTGTTATGGGCTACAAGATTAATGCTTAATATTATCAAAACTAGCAAAGTCACACACATGAAAATATGCACACAAATATTTTTTAAAACTCCCCTATTAACCATAGGAATCCAAGTTCAAAACAAACAAAATAATCACATGTTTTTCTTGTGTGCTTTGGAATCAAAAAACGTGAAATATGAGACTCCAAAGCCATACCATGGGGATAAACTCCCCAAACACAAAAAAACCAAAACCATGTTCACATTGAACTAAGTTCCAACCATAAATAACTAATTAAAGGAAATTAATGTCTTGGAACCAATGCATGACAATTGTTGTGCACTATGTGAAGAGGACCTTGACCATAGAGCTTGATTGTGAAAGAAATATTTCAAATTTCAAATTAATCTTTAATTACAAAATTACAAAAAATCAATATCTTCCCAACTTAAGTTTAAAATTTATAAAATCACCTTCATAAAGTCATACTTAGTGAGGTTTTCCAACAATACAAAAAACTCACCCCAATTTTCCAAAAAAATTAGTTTTGATTTTGTTGAAATTCTCAATGATAATATTGTTCAATATTCAGCAACACTTGCACCACAAGGCTAAACATTATGACACCACCTTGTCAATCATCAAAAGTTTTCAAACATTACCAAGTGCGTGGTGGGGGTGTGTCATGAATTGGAAGATCTCAAGATGACAAACAAACAAAACATACAACCTACCTTCTTAAATCCTTAATATTACTATACTCTATAATGATTCTCAACACAATATCCCTACCTTACAAGGCAAACTCATGTACCTTATAGGGGTGAGATATCTTACCCCAAGACATCTTATATGTCTTGCACCTTAATCTTTCTGCTTTGGTGGGCAAAATGGAAAAGCTAAATCAATTCTAATTTGAAAATGTGCAAAGTTTTTGAATCTTTCGTTTGGTTATGAGCAAATCATCATGAAAACAAAAGAAGAAAGGAAGTCTTGAGCTTCTAGTGCGCCAACAAGAATCAATAGAAATCACACTTGGCTAACATTTCAACAAATTAGAACTCACTTGGTGATGATAATAAACCAAGTAAGTTAATCCTTGGAAATGGTCACCATGTGCAATGACCTGTATTCAAGGTCTACTATTATGGGTCTAATATACACCCTAAATGAAGGGTTACATGAAAGTCCTTTACTTAGGTAAACCGGCGTGTACAATTGGTACCCTGATAAAACCAACAAAAGAAGATTGGGTTGCTTTTTAATATTATATATGTCTCATCTTTAGACTAAATCAAGGTCTATGAGTTGAAATTAACAATTTCCCAGGTAACCTCAGTGAGCTTGTAAGAGGCCTCACTCAAGAAGGTGAAGGTACCACCGTGTAGTTGTTAGTTCCCCAGTCAGCTAGTTTTACTTGATTCCCGTATTACAGCACCCCACAAAAAGAAGAGGAGGGAATAAAAGAAACACCTTATTTAGCTACAACGCACCCTACTTTCTTGTCAGACTGGCCAAATTTTAATTTAAAAATTAAAAGAAAAGAATCCCCAAAATTTTCATGGGAATTGTGATGAATTATATAACAAATTTTAATCTATACAGGCAAGTTTATTAAGAGTTTCAAATTGGAGCAATGAAAATGCAAAAATTGATCAATGTTGATCTATTTACATTTTTCAGAAAAAATTCAAGTCAGCTAACAAGTTCACAAATACAAGTTGCTTCATTTCTTACAACCTTCCAAATGCATAGAACATCATTGCTTAATTATGGCCCAAATTTCATAAAAGCAGAAAAGAGTCTCTATAACAAAAATGCAAGGGAGATAAAATTAAATCTAATCCAAATTTAACATTATAGCTTTGCTCTTGAATAATCTCAAGATATCTTATAAAACATTATGGAACAACTCTAATGATGAAAAATTATGAACAAAACACATAGACAGAGAGCTCAAGTGGAAATATACAAAAACCCCATGTGTCCTACCATAAAAACTCTAACTACAAGTGTCAAAATGACCTTGTAAGGTTAAATTAATTGATTTCAACACTTGCCTGTTGAAACTGACCATCCCATTCAATAATGTCTTAATGGTTTTTAACACTATTTAAATTATTTTTAAAATTGTCAATATTTTGAAAACATATATTACAAGAAATGTGGATATTCAAAATTTTGATCATGTCAAGCAGGTCCAAGTTTCATTCACCTTTAAATTGAGCCTATCGTACAATGCAAAACTAAAATGAAACAATACCCATTTGAGGAGGCATTTTCATCTTGAGAATCATTGTTGGCTAGCCCCTCTAAGGAAATAGTTGATTATTGTCTTTATTATCCTCATTTAACCATTAGTTTGAGAAATTTTTGTAATTTTTTTAATTAAGTAGGTAGTTGAAGGATAACCTTGTTTTTTTTTTCTATTGTTGCAAAAAAAAGTAACTAAATCATGAAAAAGGAGGTATATTACTCACACAGTGAAAATGACTTGCAAATTTGTTACTACTTCATAGATTCATGAGAACAATTCATCTCAATGATATATTAAACTTTATTAGGAACAATAATCAAGAATTCATGTAAAGGCACATGCAAACCAAAACCAAGAAATGTAACAAATGAATAATGTTGATAAAAATGGTTGAAAAAAATGATGTCAAAAATATAAAGAATTTTATCATATGAGTTGAAAACATTGAAATATATATATATATATATATATATAATGTGCCAAAATGTGTTTTAAAAATAAATTAATCATTCAATGATCAAGTGTTGACTCTACCTAAGTACTCCAATAATGAAAATCTTGGTAGAAGTGGTTTTTGTAAGGTAAAGCCCTACCACGAGAGCATCCTCAAAATAAAGGTTTAGGATGAGAGAATAAAGGTTGAGTCCCATATAGTGTTTGGCAGGTAAATTGATCACCTTGATATACTTTTGGGCATATAATGGGGTAAATATAAACCCTACCCAACTAGTAAATGTTTTTTCAGTTGTTCTTTTGATTTCCCTACTCAAATGGTAAATATTTGAAATTTAACTTGCTTTTACTTTACTCAACTAGTACATAGTTGTGGTTTACCTACACTCAAGGGAAGGTAATTGTTTTGAAACAGGAAAATTGGAGGTATATGCCAAAGTTATAGGAGGGATATCCATGGATATAAGGTATCTTTCAACCTTTTTTTTTATTGGAAAATTTTCACCAAAAAGATATTAATAATAAAAAAATCTAAAAAGTGAAGTGAATTCCAAAATGCTCAAGGTGAGTAAAAAGAGAAAAATAAAAGTAAAAATAAATTCAGATTTTCATACTTGATTTTCAACAATAGCCATGAATATAGAAAGTTGATTAAACATTTGCACGACTGACTTATGTGAGTTATAACCAGATTTGGCTAAATCTTCGCCGGGGGATGATGTGTAAATTTTCTATGGAAGTATGGATGATAGCCACTTAGGTTATATTTTTAAAATTTCCCCCAAAAAAAAAAGGCACTGTAAGAAGGTAGGCTCCAACTACGTACATTGGGGAATCGGGGAATTTTCTGCTAGTGCTTTACGGTTGAGTTTAACTGCACAATTGCAACCGGCGGCGCTGCTCCTCCTTTTTCCCGCCCTACACTTCTCGCCTGTTGTTGTTGTTGTTCCTGCTGCTTCCTTCCTCTTCTTCTGCCGCGTGCGTCAGCTACGTGCTCTTCTGCCTTCCAATTCCCTCCTGCCCAACTTCTTCTCGCTGCGTTTGTTCTTTTCTCCTCCTCCTCTGTCGCTGGACGCTTCCTTGCTTCCTGAGTGCTCTTGAACTTTCTTCAGAAATTGGGTTTCCTTTTTTTTCTTGGTTTGTGCGACGCGTCTGTTTTCCTTTTTGTCGATTTTCTTGACATCTGCTTTGTTCAAAGGAAATCTGCCTGGGTCCCACTTTGTACGTCAGCGTTCGCTTTTGTGTTTCATAAGAAGGAAGAGCAACCTCGTTTGTGTGTGTGTGTGTTTTTTTCTTTTCTCTGCTTTGCTTTTTACGTCGATACTCGGATTGTGTTGTTCTTCAAATTTGCATTTGTGTTCCGTTTTTCTTTGTCGAAGATTGAAGTTTGCTGCAGTCGACTGTTCGGAGCGAGTTTGTTGAGACCAGGACGAGAACCGAAATTGTTTTTGTCGGATTTCTTAGCTCTTCGTTTCGTTGATATGGCGCACGTTGATGTCGAGGGAGGTGGTGGGATGAAGAAAAGGAGTAGACAAGAAGAAGAAGATATCATGGGTATGGTGGTCCTCTGCGATTATGCTCGCGAACAGGACGAGGCTGCAGCAGCTCCTACTGCCGGCAAGCGCCAGTACGGAAGCATTAGTAACTCGGAGCATGTTTCTGTTCTTGACGTATATGTGCCTGGAGTTGGCGGGACTCCTTGCAGAAATGAATGTTTGGCGTCGGCTATCAACAACGGCGCCGGCTTCGAAGCTGAAGGGGAGGAAGCCGGGAACAAAGTCGAGAGTTCTATACTGAGGGAGTTAGAAGACTGCCTACTAGTTGGAGAAGATGAACAAGTAGGTTCTTCGGAAAGCGCTGTGAGTGAAGAAAATGCGGCAGCTCGCGTTTTAAGAAGCCTGGAAGAGGAACTAGGATTATCTGAGTCCGAGGAGGGACACACAGCCGTTTCTAGCTTGCCTTCCGCAGCAGATGAAGAGGCGCCTTGTACTGCAGCTTTTGCAACTTGGGGAGACGACGTATGGAACATGCACGGATTCTCGAGCGCGGATTTATCCGTCGGCTGTTCTAGCGGGAGTACTCTAACTGGAGATGATTTCGTCGTGTGTGAGCGATTTGATGTTCACCCGATGATGCTGAACCAGGAGAACAACAATGCCGGTCATGATCCGGTCGACATTTGTTTCCGCGTGGAAGGCGTCTCTGATGAGAGATTGGACTGCCCATCAAGCGCTGCTGGTCCTGCTGCTGCTGAGAAAGGTAGATTCGAGGACAGCACCGGAAAGAGAAGCGTTCTGAATCATGAGAGCAGTTTCGTGACTGCAGCAGCAGCGGGAGGTGCTGCTGCTGGGGTCGGGACACTGGAAGGCTTACATAATGCAATAAGCTGGGCATTGGAAGAAGGATTCGATGATTACTCAGGATTCAATCACATGGGTGTTGGAGATGATTGGATAACGCCAGAAGGCAATCTCGATTTCCTTTTGGATTCCACCACGGTTTCTGCTACTACCACTGCATCACCTTTCATTGAAGAAGGCGTGCCTCTCTGATGGGATTTCTCGTTGTCTCGTAGATATGGAGCTTGAGACCCAAAGAGTGCAAACTCAGGCAATTCCGCTTTTATGTCAAATAGGTAGACCCTGCACAACTATAGGATTTGTTACATCGAGATCATGTGCTGCTGCTGTTCTCTCTCTCTCTCTCTCTCTCTCTCTCTCTCCGCCGGACTTGTCTTACATAACGTGCACCATTTGTAGATTGCCCGGGTGTTTTCATTTCTGTGGATCTGAATTTTTAGACTCTGGGCTGGCCGTGCACTTGAACTGGTCTGCTTTTTCTTGTTCCATACCTGCTGCATAATTGCATGTGAGGACACTTGGTGCTAACTACAGTTTTGTAGCTCGAGTTCAAAGTTTGTCGATAACTGTACATATAGACACTCTTCTACAACATTTTGACTGTGGTCACATTGACCCATCTCCACCACATGTTATGTTTGATCATATCTCAACTAGAAAAAATAGATTTTGAATCCAATCCAACAATTTTTAATTCAAGCAGCCATGTGTATGATTTTTGTGTTGTAATGCCAGTTTCCTTTTGCTTGTGAACAAATTATTGGTGTAAGTACATGCTTGAAGTCTTCTTCTTTTAGGTGAGAGCTGTTTCCTTGGACCTCTGATTCTATTCAAGTATCTTGTGCACATGGGGGATGTCTAGATCCATGACTGTTCTTTACTTGCAAGATCTCAAGTCCTGATCTGTGAATGATTTTCTTTTCTTTGTGCTAGATGTCTAGATGTCTAGATGTCTAGGTAATTTTTTGAATACATGTGTCAGAATGACATCTTTTTCTTCCTCTCTTTTCACCACATGCCCAATCACCCAATCCTTTAGATTCATTAGCTGGCACTGCTCATCACTCTTAAGATGATGCAAATCAGGCAATAGCACAAATGGACAGTGGTAGCAGCAGCTTGCTTTTGGTTTGGACCAAAGTGAGTGACATATCCTAGTTGGATTCTAGTAGTAGTTGAGCAGTGACATAGCCAAGTTGGGTTCTAGTAGATAGTTGTTGAACAGCTTGTACTTTCTCCAGTCTTTCTCCTAACAAGAAGTCATGGATAACCTTGTGAAACTGTTCTGCACTTCTGGAGTGTTGTTATGGGGAAAGACAATGGAATAATTTTTTAGCTCAATTCCAAGTGGCTAAGAGTAACTCAACAAGTTTTGGTTGCAAAACTTGGGTGTAACAAAAATTCTTGGGCTGGCAGATGCTTTGTGACTTAAGAAGCCTTTTCCAGCACAAACTCCCCAGCAACACTCCAATCGATGGAAGAAACCCTATTAGGTACACAACTCATTCATGGATGAAACTTAACTAGTGACAGCTCTGATCTGCTCCAATAGGAAGAGACCCATCACTGTTTTTCCTTCTTGTTTTTTGGGGATAAGAAGCACCCTCTGGCATGTTCTTGGCGGTTCTCACACAACATACACATGATCCAGCAGTTCACTTGTTTGTTGTTGGTGGCACCGTGTCATCCATTACTTGTTTTTCAAGTTACTATATTATAGGTAGGCAATTCTCTTTTGTGGGAGAGATACTCGTACAACACCTCGATCATACCTGTCTTCCAAGTGGGGTATGTAGGGTGGGCCACGAGTGTTCAAAAATTGTATGGCATGTCATCTTGCGATGAAAATCATTGGACAAGTTTGCATGAATGGGGTCTCCCCATACTTGGACATTTTGAAACTCAGTGTCTTTTCTAGGAATTCTTGCTTGTAGCCAAAGTGGCTATCATCCATAGGAAGATGTACAAAAACTGGGGATCATCATCTCGAGGAAGATTTAACCAAAATCTGACCATAAACCAAATACAATGCACAAATATTTAATCATCCTTCTATATTCATGGCAACACACTAAAAACCACATATAGAAATCTGGTGAATTTCACAAAAAAATTCCTCTCACTTCTGGTGATCAAAAAGCTCCATAATCACTTAATTTTTAAATTTGAGTTTCTCTTTTTTGCCTATATCTTGCTATGGATGATGGCCACTTAGGCTACATAAAGAAATTTCTAAAAAAAAGGCTCTGGGCTGTAACTGTCTTGAAAACTGGATGTGGCCATTTTGCCTTTGGTGTGCAACATGCTTAAGAAGTATGTATGATTCATCATTGGCTTTGCTCAGTTACTGGGTACAAAATAACTGTCTTTAAAATGGATGTGGTCATTTTTGCCTTGGGGCGTTGGGTATGCTCAAGAAGTAGGATTCATGATTGCCTTTGTTCAGTTACCTACTGGGTACAAAACCATGGCCAAGTTTTATTTCATATTTTCCACTTTGCTGGCCACTTCAGCTGATGATATCGCTTGGCTGCCCTGGGGAAAAATCCCAAATAATTACACTCTGCTTTTCAGAAAAGAACTGATTTTGCTGAAAAAGGTTAGTATTGTCAAAAGTTATGTTGTGCATTATTAGTTTGGCACCCAACACTATTGAACCAAATACGACCAAACACAAAAGCTGCTGAATCAAGTATGCACTCAAATCTTTTGCTTTGTTAAAGAAAATAAAATGCATCGCACATCAAATAGGGAGGATCCCACAGTTGGAAGCCAAAAAGAGACACAAAATCATAATATCATATATGCAAACACTCACAAACTTTGGAAACTTTTTTAGAAAAAACATGAACTTCCAATACCTCATCCATAAGATAACTCTAGGAATAAGTAATTTTTGGGAACCTTGTTCACAAGGATTGGATCTTGGATAGACACTAGATGTTTATATGTGCTAATAGGTGAATGCCCAACACTGGTGAAGCTATGGAAATACATTTTGGTTTTAAACAACATGAGATCAACAGGTCAAGGAGCCTCATTATTACTCAGCTAGCTATAATCATTAATTCCAACGAAATGACAATTGTCACCATCAATGATTCCATTTATCTATATATGATAACAATGAGGCCTAACATATAATAGAACTATATTTGTTTAACTCATCTAAGGGACACCCCCTCCTATATATTGGCATTAAATAATAGAGGGTGGTGTCATATGGTCCATATGTCGTACTTGGTTGTAGATAAGACGGTTTGGGGACAAGCACTCAAAAAGGGTAATGAGTTAAATGTGACAAGCCCACACACAACAATGCCAAGCAAGAAAATGATTTTTGACTATACTCAAACTGTTATAATTGCTTTATATAGCTTGCACCACCATTTTAAGAAAAAGATTGAAAGTTGGAGAACCATTCAATAACATGGTTGTCATTAATGTAGGTACCACATTTTCAACCAAAATAAAACAATAAACATGCATGTTTCAATTTTTTAAAATGTTGTTTTCCCTTTTTGGAGTCATGCTTGCCATCTATCCCACAGGTTAATTTCAAAGATGGGAACTTCATTAGCTTTAAGAAATTTACATTTTCCACCACTACTAATGGGTGTGTCACAATTGTTGTCAATGGAGGTAGAAAGTGCAATCCATGAACAAATAAATCCCCAAGTTAAGGTTTGACAATATATAAATGGGCAAGTTAATAGAATTTATTTTTAGTTTCATGTCATTTGCATGAAGTGATGTGATATTACAATTGACCAACAAAGTTGGTCTTGGAAATAGTCATACCACCTTCATGGCTTTGACTCAAGCTTTGCCCTTGGCTAAAGTCCTTAACCTCCTTTTCAACCACATTTGCTTGCACCACTCAATTTAATCAATTTTAATTTATATGGTTATAACTTGAATGTGAAACACAACAACAATTTCTAACATGGCATTTTACCTTTTCTCCCAATGTTGATGGGTTAGATGCCTTTCATTTCAGCATGTTTTCTACATGAAAACTTCCACAAGTCCAACATGTTGCCTCCAAGTTTCAATCAAGAATTAAAGATGGAGAAAGACTATGTTAAGCCCCTTTTGGCCCCTTATGTCCTTCCCACTTTAAGCACATGTTAATTGTTCCTTTTTTGAAGTCTTTTGTGTTATCATTGTCTTGGAAAGGTGAGATAGTAAATTACCCCAAATGAGCTTTGTTCAATGCACTTTTGAGCTTGTCTTTTTTCAACATGCATGGGTTTTCATGTTTTGGGTGTTCTACGAAAAGAACATTATTTAATTTGTTCTACATGTTTTGTTGTTCCAAGCCAAATTCAAACCCAACACCTCCCTCTTGAAGTAGAAAATACCAACTAGTAACACAGATTTCAACTTTGAAAAAGATTAATCATATTCCTTATGTAACATATGCACATGGTCAACATAGTCAAATCTTGTGACATAATAGAAGTTGTTGACCACTTTTTGTGCTAAACAATGCTTATTATAAGGGGTGTTCAACCTCTTCCTTTGGAAAGGTCGTTATCTTTCATGACAAAAGTTTCTTGATCAATTTATTTTTTGCAATGTGGTATGTTTGCCACAATATTGCAATTCAATGTTCATTGTCAATGAATTTGTGTTTTGTTATTTTATAATTTTTCTTATGCATGTATAATTGCACCAAATGTTGCTCTTTGAAAATATCATTGCTTTCCTTGGAAAACTACGTCAATTAGGTGAATGCATGGTTGATTGATAGTGTTTTTGTTTTTTCAATACCCATCTTATTTCAATGTGTCCTAACAAAAAATATAATCTTAAAATTTTCAAGTGGGACTCGGTTCTAAATTCACAACTTGATCACAAAAACATATGTGTAAATATTTTTCGATAAAAGTACACCCACTTTTAACAATGAATTGGAATTGTAAAAAATTGAAAGGTTCATATTGAATTTCATTTCATATTATTTATAGCAACTTAGTATGTGGTGTAACATGAAATAATAAGTTTTTAATGTGAAATCCTTCCTTGAAACACCATAATCAAATTCTAACTAAAGTGGAAACATAGTTTAGGTGGTTGTTTATGTGGCATCATTAACATTAACATTAATTTTTTTGTTAAATTTTTTTAAAACAAACATAAATGTGACTAGAATATTTTTCAAATGAACATATTTTTCTTTAATTTTTCCATTCAAATAAGTTTTCCAAAACCAATGATATCTTATTGACAACTATGACTTGCATTTGTAGTCCAAGGCTCATTTTAGTGTGGTGGTGTTTTTGCAAGGGCTTTTCCATTGTGAAACTTGAACACAACAAGCTTTCACCATAGACCTTTCACACATGTCACAATCTTGAACATTAAAAAGCTTTTGCCATAAAATCTTCATAGAGCTTTTGCAATAGTACTTTCAAAAAGTTTTTGTAGAATTTATGTAAAGTTTTGGCACTTGCAATAATGCAATTGATTCCTAATGTTGAACTCTATTCAATGGACATTGCAATGGAGAACTTTGTTTCTTGAATGGACACTATGAGGGGAAAAGGGAGAGGCAAAGGAATTGAAAATACCTCACACTCGTGCAATTCAAATTAGAATCAAGATGAAGTCTTCATGTTGATTGATCACAAACACAAATAACACAATGCCTTGAAACTTATATTCAATCCAAGAAAAAATATGATTCTTATCACACAAAAATGGACCAATTTTTTTGAAGAATTACAAGTGATTACAAGCTCAAAGACTTCATGCAATGGCAAGATGTGTAAAGACAAATGGAATTTCCTCAATGACAATTACAAGAAACTCTTATATTATCATGAAAGTACAAGTCACAACCCTTCCTATTGGGAAATGAATTTAAAAGAAAAATTCCACTTACTTAGACAATTCAGTGAGGAATGCTACAATGTTATCAAAGTGTTCCAAAGGGAAACAAATGTCAATATACCAATGCATGTGTGGGATTTACAAGGACTAGGTGATAGTATTTATGTGCAATCAAAAGTAGGACATGAAGAAATTGTCCTTGTGAGACCGTTCATGTGTAAGATTTATGCAAGGATGATGATGCCCTAGAAAATAACCAAGAACATCGACAACAATTTTGTCACAACTTCAACTAAGGAAATAATCTAAAGATCATAAACCTCGATGACTATTCATTACAATCCTTTGGAGCCAACCATCTTTGGTGTCCTCCAATCATTTATCTTGGAGAAGGATTTTAGTATTGCACAAAACTTGTGAACAATGGGGAATAGTGAACAACTTTAGTAAAAGAAAATTTTGGGAACATTGGATTGAAAAAGAAACATGCATCTATTTCCATGTTGATCATCAAGGCAACAAACAAAAAATATATATAATCATCAATGCAATGGATTAGATCAATACAGTTCAATTAGACATTGACAAAGGAAAAACAAAATGCTTAGGCCTTTGCTAATTACTCTTTTTGAATCCTCATTTAATGAGGAACCATAGGATGTAGCTAAAAAGTAAAAGTTCCATTGAACAACAATTGTAGTGAACAAAAATTCCAATGAACAAAATTCAAACTCCCAAAAATCTTCCATCAACTCCATCATATCATTGTTGACATGAAAACATGTGCAAATGTTCCTACACAACATTATATATATATATAAGAAGAATTAATTATTTCAAGGATCTCATAACAAAAGAGAGAAGATGATGATGGTTTGCAATTGCAAAGATCAAGAGAAAAAGTTGGTGCCACACAAGAAGCAACAATGGGAAGGAAGTTTTGAAAGAGCTTTGCAAAAAAAGACATATCTTTGGTGTTGAACAAGTACCAACAAGAAGGAAACTTTGAAAGAACTTTGCAAACAAATGACACAAACTTGGCAACATGTAAAAACTAACAATTGAAAGGAAGTTTTGAAAGAACTTCGCAAGCAAATGATAGAAACTTGGCATTGCTAAAGAAACAGCAATTGGAATTGAGAGAAATTTGAGAGCAAAACATGCAAAAGCATGAAAATGCATAAATAAAAAATTGTAAATAGGTGTGTGACAACAAAAAATTGAATAGAGGGTTAAATGTTCATTAAAAAATTCAAATCATGTGCAATAAATTTTATTTGGTACTTAGTTTTAATATTTTGTAATCACTTTTAGTAAAATTTACTCACTTTAAAAATACCTAGCAATTGAAGATGAAATTAAGTCTAGACTTAAAACCATTTAAAAGATAAGTCTAGGTATAAAAAAACTCAATTAACTATTTTTGACATGTCAAATGTATAGTATTCCATATATAATGCAATAGGATTTTTTTATTAGCAAAAGTTTGCCAAAGATTGAAATTAAAAATAAAAATATAAAAATGAAGTGATTTTAGAAGGTTTCAATTGCCATGATTGAGAAAAAAATCACTAGAGATCAACATTTGGTTTTTAATGGGTAGCCATAAATATAGTAGGTTGATTAAAGATTTATATTTCAAGTCTAGTTTATAGCCAAATTTGGCTAAATCTTCCTAGAGATGGTTGCCATTTTTCCTTCATCTTCCTATGGATGATTGCCACTTAGACTACAAAAAACAAATTCCTAACAAATTGTGCAGTGTAGGTTTGGATGTGTGATGCTTATCTACATAAGAATTTGGAAATTACACATTTTTTTCTTTCATTATAGGAAATTTTTTTCCACCAACCAAAAGACAAGTTCAATTTTTTCTTTTTGTATAAGTTAATTTAAAAACTCACATGTTCCTACCTTTCAAATGAACCAAATAGTTTGGATGTTTGTGAACATTGATTTGTGTAAATCCATGATAAATTTTGGAATAAAAATTTGTGAAACATAAATTTAAGTTTACTTTTAAATAAAAGGAAAGTGCTTAGTTGATAGATGATTAATTTTAGGCACACTTACATGGATATTGGTGAACAAGTTCACCCATTACATAACAAGGTGAACAACACATGATTGCCTTTTTGACAATTCACCAATATTGTTTCATAATGAACATTGTTGGTTGGTCACCACTACTAGAATGCATAATCCATTGCATGTTCACCATTATATTTATGAATATTGAATCAATGAAATTTTTTGGTAAAAATTTATTATTATCCAAAGTGTCATGCCTGTATGCATGGCCTCATACATGATGATTGGTTACAAACATGCCAATCACGCTTTTAGGGTTAATGTATGTTTTTAGGTTATTGTACACTATTGGGTGTTTTAGGGTTATGGCTTGTTTAGGGTTTCAGCTTTGTTGACATCTATATAAAAGGCCAATCTCTTCCCTTCTCTTGTTAGTTTTTCTAAAATTCCTTTGGCAAGGAAGGTTTTCTCCATAGTCATATTAGATTTCTAGATGCTCATGGCGACTATTACATGACCACCGCTTACATACACTAAGTTTTCTTTCCTTCTTTTCAATTTAATTTTAGAAAAATTGCTCTCTATTGCTTAATGTTGAAAGCGGTAGATTTTTCCTAGCTTTGAGTTTCTTGGGTTTTTTTTACTTGTTGGTTTATTGTGTTATTGAGTTGTTATTTATTTTATTTTTTTCTACTCTTATACTACAACTACTACTACAACAACAACAACCATAACTAGCAACAACATAAGCGAGAAAGAAGGGACACCGAAAACAAGCTAGCTGTGAAGTTTTAAATTCCTGAGCTTCGGAGGGAGGAAGGAACGAACAACTCCAAAGCTTGTTTTACTACCAACTTTAAGTCTTGGGAACACGTACACACACACAAAAAAGGTTTGATTATAGTATAAGATCTACACTAGGTGATGCAACCCCACATACACTTGTTTTTTTTGTACATGGGTTTTGAGGTTAGCATCTAGGTTGTGCTTTCATGTGTGTTTTTGAACTTACAGTCATGTAATGACTAGCCTTTGTGACAATTTTGGAAGAAGAAGAAGAGGAAAAAAAAAACACAAAGTAGAATATAATAAAATTCTTTTCTCTTTTGCATGCCATCATCATAGAGTTTGTGGATGTGGATCACTTTGTAGAGTTGTTATCGACGTAGTTGCCGTCCGTTCTATCCGATGTCCGTCAACGTCCGTTTGACCAATTCCATCCATCCAGCCCATTCCGTCCATTCGACCCCTTCCGTCCACCAATGTCCGTCCATCGATGTTCATCCATTGTCGTCCATCCTTGTTGACGCACCACATTCTTCAAATTGTATGTACTATATACATACCTATCTGATATTGTATTCTACAAACTGTATCTATTGCTCTATATTGTTACAAGATTTTGAGGCATAGGACAACACCATGTCTTCGGATGATGAGAGCACTACCACTCAGCCAGAACCAAGGTATTAGCTACGAAGTAACACACAATCATTCGAGTTGATTTTTTTGAGCTCATGATCTTCATGACGGTGTTATCAAACGTCTTCATTGCCACCATCATCCGGTACAACTCCTATTAGGAATTCAAGTTCAAGTTACAATACATCAAAAGTACATCAGAGTCCATTTGGAGGGGTTAATCAATGGGGTATGCTTGTTGCTACAAAAGCTTTCACACCATCACCATATATTCCACTGCAAGTCATTACTTTTACACCCATATACACCATAGAGGTCAGGAGTTCTTTTAGGAAAATTAAGAAGTTCAACAGAAGGCTAGGTACCATTTCTTTGAGGGAGTTCAAGGCAACTTTCTCAATTATGGTTTGTGAATTGGAGCTCAAGTATGGTGCTAATTACACTAAGGCGTTCACATTCAAACAATTGGCCTATTATGTGTATTATGAAGCATTGGATGCTTATGACTAACATTCTTCGAGGATTTTGGATGTCACCTAGATCCTCAATCCAACTTATGCCACAACCATCGCCACCGCTTCTCAAGCTACATTGCAAGTTGCCATTGCACATCATGGGACTATGCCCAATAATCCAAATTCGGTACCTACTTCAATGAACCTTTCTCCTCAACAACTCATTGTTGCTACCCATCATTGATGCACCAACTTTTGTTAATTTAGTGGGGGAATCCTTTTGAATTCTTGAGCTAAAATTTTTGGTTAAGAGTTCTGAAAAATTCTATAGTTCGCCACCTTCTTTTAGTAAAAGGATGAAACCCTCAAAATGCTCTACAAGAGGCTTTTCAAGCTCAAAGAGGATACTCAGAGCATCACAGACTTGGAAGCTGCCCATCGGTATCTTCATTTGTTGGAAGGTACTCTGACACTCCATGCATAGGTTTCGCAATAGGTTTTTGCAAAATTTGGAGACTCGTACACTTTGCTAGATGTATATAACATTTCTAAAAAGCTGGAATTGGCTCATGCACACTATGAGGCCTCCATCACGTTCAAGGCCTTAGCCTCCACGAGCTGCACCAACTAGATCATCACATTCTTTTTCAAGGGCTAAAATGTTGCATTCGGTTACACCCATCCTACCTTCTTGCAACTATTGTGGCAATCTTGCCCACAAAGCTAGTGAGTGCAACATTCCTTCCGGGAATATTTTTTGTGATTATTATGGGAAAGAGGGACATTAGGAAACTATTTGTTTTGCCAAGTTCTTGGAACAGAAGCAACTTTGATTACCACAGCAAAATCTGCCAACATCTTCCATTGCCCTTCAACCAAAAACTAAAGGCACCTCAGCCTTCCACTCATGCTTTCCCACCAAAGGTAATTCCAGTAAAAATGTTAAGAAGAAGGAGCACAATGTTGACAAGAAGGATGTGTTTCAAGCCCATGCCGCTCAAGTTCAAACTTTGCGAAATGAACTTGAATCATTGAAGGCCCAACTTGCTAATCTAAAAGGCAAGTCTTCCCAACTAGCTAGTCATGCCCAACATGTACATGGTTCAAGATCAAGGGAGGGACCTCCTAGGTCGTTCTATGGCCTTTCACACAATGCCATGGTTGGGGAGTGTGTTTTTTCCAGTGCACATAATTTTAGTTTCACACCAAAATTTGCCGTTTCTTTTTGCCCTTCTTACTTTGCAACATAAGAAGCTAGTGTGGCACCCAGAGTTTCTACCACTAGGTAGGTAATTCAGACTAATGGACTCACATTTGGTTGAAGGGCTAGAGGAATTTGAGTAGTCATGCCACAATCTTTTCATCCTTTCAACATTAAAGAAGAACACACCTTGTTAGCAAGGGGGGAGGAGACTACTACACCATAAGCTGCTAAGGCATCAAATTCTCATGTCCTAGGAGTCTATGTACATAAAAAAAACACATAATTTTCCATTGATCAACTTATGGAGTGCCAACTTCAAATGCGTGAAGTGGCACAAAAGCTTGTGAGTACACCATTGTTTAGTTTTCAAGATTTGAAGCTAAGCACCAGGGACATAATTGTAGTACTAAAGGATAACATGAACATTACATCAAGTACTTTGCCAATCTTTGATCCACATGCTACATGGGTTGCATCTAACACCTTGAAGAGACACTCGATCAACTCACATGTTGTAAATGGTGTTCATAATTTGGTCACTAATTCTAGCATGGTTAAACTAATGGGTTTTCTTACCTTTGATTCTACATTCACATATAAAAAGGGAGTTAAAAACACCTCACTTGTGGATTTGTTACTCAATAAAGGCGTTGTGGATACTCATTCTCTCCACAAAGTTTTTCACTCATTTCCGAAGGTGGTGCCCAGTGAAAGAACTTCCATCACCATTAGAATTGCCATTGTCAACAATATTCAATTAGCAATCCAAGTGGGAGGACATACACCTAGAGTGGTACTTCTTGATATAGGTGCCCAACCAATGATTCTTAGAGTTCAATTCACCAAAAAGATGGGCATGGTCAACTCCAAACTACGAAAATCTATGTGGCAAATTCGCACTGCTAATGGGAATGTAGAGGAGGTACTTGGGGAGAGCTCAGATTTGATTGCACTTAACTTCAATGAAGGTACAAATTAAGAGCTTTGCTCACAGGTCAAAAGTTTAGTCATTAATGCCACCAATTACAATGTGCTCATTGGGCAAAAGGCCCTATTTCGACTAGGTTTCACAATTAACAACTAGTTCAAACATGCATACTACTGAATGGATTAGGAGATTGATGGCCACTTGGGATACATACCCCTTGATTTACATGGGAACCATAGTCCTATGGCTCACCATTATATGTTCGAGGAAGCACACATTATTTCCTACATCCAACAAGTTAGCCATGAGTGGATAGAAGGAGATGAAGAGGAGACAACTTATGCCCAAGCTACTGAAAGCTTGAGGGCGATTCCTATTGACGTTCAACATGGACCAGAGGTTTTATAGAAGTTTAAAGCAACCCACGAACCTTTGGTCAAAACTTTGTTTAGTTTTGAGAACATGGAGAGCCATGGTGAACCAATTAAGCCAGTACTTTGTCAACTAATCACTTGGACACCGCCTAAAGAAGGGATTACATTACTAGAGTTATTTGGTGGTATTGGTACAGGTCTCAAAACCTTACTAAAATCAAGGATGGTGATCAGAGGTATTTTTAAGTAGACATTGATCCTATTGTAAGGCAAGTGGTGGAATCGAAAATGATGGAGTTCACAACCAGATTTCCACAACAATTTGCAACCATTGCATGGAAGGCCAGTTTTACTTTCTTGCCTTTTGATATACAACTAATTCAAAAAAAACATATGGAATTATTTGGCCATGTGGACCTCATCATTTTAGGTTGGGAGTGTCAAGGATTTTCAACAACTGGATTGGGACAAGGCTTGAATGACACAAGGTTCGGTCTCTTCATGGACATGGTATGATTGATCACTTGGGCTCAATCCAATTCTCCTACATTTGGTTATGTAATTGAGAACACCCCTTTTCAGTTTGACAAGAGGGAAAAAGTCTAGGAGCACTACACATTGGTCAAGCATTACCTTGGAGAGCCATTCTTATTCGATGCGGTATAATGCGATTCCTATGCGCATCGACTACGCAATTGGTGGACTAACCTTGCACCATTTCAATTCTATAGTTGGCTCTAATATACACCATCAAAGACCCCAACCTATTGGTTTTTCACATATTGGATGATTAGAGCTCCTACCAACTAATTACAAGGCAAGAAAAACCTCCTTGGTTTCTTGCAAACATAATAGGAAAACTAAGAGGTGCTTAGCCCACCTTTGTCTCCTTCCTAGGAGCACACACCTTTCAGGGAGATGGACCAAACTTGGTGTATCATCATGTTTTAGCCACTTGGGATGAACCAGGCCCAAAAGAAAGAGAAAGGGCTATGGGCTTCCAAACTAGCATTACTAGTCACACCAAGGTGACTAGATTGGAGTGTAATGCTTTACTGGGGAGAACATGGACCTGGACTCCCTTACATGGTTATTGGTAACTTGTGTATTCTTTCAAATGTACAACAACATCACCACTGATTCAATCAGCTTGCAGTTCTAACTATGCGACTACATGGCACCCCAACTAAATACACTTGCCTATCTTCAACACTCTACACTTCACGCTTAGTGTTAGGGGGGAGGAGGTACCATGTAATTTGACTCAAGTTGTTTCTAATACACTTGGAGGTACATTAGCTTCTAAAGAAACAATTACAACCTTTTATGAATTTGCGTAGTTGGATAGTGAAGAACCCAATACACCAAGTCTTCAAACACACTTTCCAAATCCATTCCATGTGTTTCCAACTACCCTTTCGTTATGGGGAACCAACTCACCAAGAAAGAAAAAGACCAGGTCACAGACTTGCTAATTAAGTATGAGAATGTGTTTGCATTCTCAATGAAAGACTTAGGTAGGTGTAAGACCATGCAATTCTCTATAGATCTTACAGATGAGACACCCATCTATCGAAGGAAGCATAGGTTGAGCAAGCATGAATGGGAACTGGTAGATGAAAGATGCAAAGAACTCCATGAAGCTGGTTTCATTTGACCATCAAATTTTGATTACGCAACCATTACAGTAATGCCAACAAAGAAGGATTCAGCTAGATTATGGATTATGGACTAAGAAAAGGATGTGTGAGGATTATAGGCCTTTGAACTTGGTTACACCTTAGGACATGTACCCCATGCCCATCCCTAAAGAACTGTTTGATAACATTGGAGATTCAAACATTTTCACAATTGTGGATATGAAGCAAGGCTTCAACCAAATTATGTTCATTACAAAGGATCACAAGAAAACGACATTCCATGGAAGCAACAAGTTGTGGGAATGGCTTATGATGTTTTTTGGATTGAAAAATGCACCTGTCTTTTTTCAGCAAGTCATGGACCAGGTTCTCAAAGGGGTAGATTTCCTAAAGTGCTACATAGATGACGTGACGCACCCCTAAGTCCCTTGTTGAACCCACTTGAGGGTCCAACTATGTAGAGTTGCAGAAAGTTGGGACTTGAGGGTTGCTCCCGACTTCCAGCACTAAAAGGGGGTAGAGGGGCGTGCTAGAAGTCTCAGGATTAGACTAGGAAGAGGGACTAGATTATCAAGCTTGAATCTGCATCCAAAACCAACCCCAAGAGGGTTAGTTAGCATTTGGGAACACCTTTGGGTGTTGGGACAAGCCACGGGCACTTTGACACACTTGACTCACCACGGCCCGGACTTGGGGGAAGCCACCACCTTCCCCCATATAGTATTCTCTGCAACTCCCCGCGGGAGTTACATCCGAATGGCACATTTTCCCGGGACTCCCAAGGAGGAGTCCCGAAACTGTCCCGGGTTGGACTCCTGGGACTTTGGACACTCACAACTCCTGGCTCCGACCTCCGATTGGAGTGAGGTCTGAACCAAAGTTGTAGCTCTCCTTGAAAGCTTTCCAATGACCCATCGCACTCCATTTACAGACGTCGGGAAGAGGTTGATTCCTGACTTTTAGTGGTTGAGAGTCAAATTGCTAGTTTGACTCCCGACCTTTCTTTTGCCCCTAACTTGGGCTGTAGATGTCCAAATGGCTCATGCGAGGCCATTTTGGACATCTACACTTCAAGAACTTTCCATTGATATAATCAACACCCCAATGCGAGGTGTTTTGACCCCTGCTGTTGAGCTCTAAAGATTCGGGAGTCCTAGAGGGCTCCAAGTCCCCAACTTTGGGAATGTGAGTTTCATCCTCACACTTGACCAAAGTGGGGTTGCGACATGACGTCTTAGTGCATAGCAAAGGACTCCTGGAGCACTTGGCTCATCTGGAGGAGTTATTCAAAAGGCTCCACGAAGTCAATATGAAGATCCATCCTAAAAAATGTGAGTTTGTTGTCACCTTAATAGTCTACTTTGGACACATAATTTTGCCAAATGGTATTATGGCTCATTGGGCCAAAATAATAGCCATTTTGGAGATGCCCAATCCTATTGATGTTCACACTTTGAGGAGCTTCATCGAACTATGTAATTACTACACAATTTATGTCTAAGACTTTAGTTGTCGCAACCCTAGCTTTGGGTTCGCGACCAAGGCAAAGGGGTTGCAAGGGTGCGGGCCAAGAGAAAGCCCGGGAGTCACATCATAGACTCCCGGGAGTGTAGGAGAGTGTGAGGGAGTGAGCCCTCACACTCCCAAGGCAACTCCCACTTTGGGAGATGGAGTCCAGGTGGATTCCCAAAACTTCAGAGACCGATTTGAGGGGTCAAAATTCAATGGCTTGTGGTGTTCTTTATATCATTGGAAAGATCTTGGAACTTAGATGTCTAAAATGAGCTCGCATTGCTCATTTGGACATCTGAAACACAAGTTATGGCCAAAAGAAGGCCGGGAGTCAAACTGCCAGTTTGACTCCCGACTTTTTCTGGTCAGGAATCGACCCGATTTACTTGGCTGCAGACGACGTGCCACATATCGTTGGAAAGCTCTTGACGAGAGCTACAACTTTCTTCAAACCGCACTTCGATCCGAGGTCTGCTCGCAAAGTTACAGGGCTCCAAAGCCGCGGGAGTCCCAGCTGGCGGGATTTCGGGACTCCCGGGAGAGAAAAACCATTTGGATGTGGGTCCCGTGGAGAGGTCCAGAGTATACTATAAGGGGGAAAGTGATGGCTTCCCCCAAGTTCGGGCCGTGGTGAGTTTTGTGTGTCCGTGTTGCTTGTGGCTCGTCCTAGCACCAAAGGTGCTCCAACTATGCACTAACCACTTTGTGTGGGTTGTGTGCAGGCCCGTGTGAGTGAATAAGCTTGTCAACTCTTCCTAGTCCCATCCCGGAGCTCCAACACGCCCCTCTACCCCTCAAAGTGTTGTGAGCTAGAGAGCGCGTCTTGACTCTTCCCTTTTCCGTTGTCTTTCACTTGGACTCACATTTGAGTCCTTCAAAAAGTTGGGAGTGCATCATATTTACTTACGTGGAATATAAATTAAAAAAATGTATATAAGAAAATTTAGACCTTTGAAAATAGTTTTTAAATTGAAATTTGTATTAGTGCATAGATAGATTATTCAAATTAAAATTTGATACACACCACATACATCATTCACACAACACACACACAAATATGAAAAGTTACATTTGATTCAATAATATTCATTCATGAACTTAAAATTTAAATTTTATATGAGTTGTATTCAAAAGAAAGTAGATCACTATTTGCTTGAAGACTTCACCTTATGATAGTCATTCACCAAAATTTTGATTATACATGCCTTAACAATATTGACACCATATGAGTTTGTTCCATCATATGTTCCTTATGCACAAAAGTGTAATTACAAGCCTTGACGAAAATTGAATACTATGAAAAATGACCTTTTGGAAGTAATATGTGTCAAACCTTGTGAACTCAAAAAATGTTTTAGATTCAAACCCATTAATTTTGCAAGTAAAACTTATCAATTTGGTTGATTATTGTGCTTAAATAAAAAAGAGAGAAAGAAATGTAAATAAGATTAAAACTTCACCAACAATTTCTTAAATAGTTGAAAAAAATATTGAATAAAAAATCCACCCCATTAATATATATATATATTAAACATCATCAACTTCGAGTCGATATCACTATTTCCCAAACCTACCTTTTAGAACTATCACAAAATTATTTAAAATCTATTTTTTAAAGATTTAATCAAGTCCACATAATTTACTTTCACTCATGCTAAACTCAAAATAGTTAACTAAATCATTGATGAGTTGAAATACTTAATCAAAAGATTTTAAAATGTAAAGGATAGTTATTTTGCTCATGAGTCCATCTTTTTATAAAGTTCCCATGAAACCCAATCGGTGCAACTAATCCTATTTACAAATTCCATTTTCATTAATGCATTTTG
>Ga0209208_10002193_pt1 | contig 27918 bp, 22 predicted proteins | sample S1TSphfallax_3_FD_187694 | JGI IMG/M metagenome (GOLD analysis project Ga0209208, IMG submission 187694) | Host-associated microbial communities from peat moss isolated from Minnesota, USA - S1T2_Fd - Sphagnum fallax MG (SPAdes) (version 2) | ecosystem: Host-associated > Plants > Peat moss >...
AGTTAAGTTGCAGGGGTTGAGTGTCTGATTAGGCTCCACTCCTGCTGTGATGGCAGGTTCCTTCTTGTTCTTTGTTCTTTAGTTCTTCACAATGGATTCATTCATTTATGCAAGGAAAAAAAAAGTTAAAAAATGCAAACAATCCCTTGCTTTCGAACTCTCTCCTGCCACCTCCTTTCTCTAACCTCTTTCATGATACCCACCCAATAATCGTAGTAGGTGCAGGTAGTTTCACTAAGTGTTACTATGAATTGTGAGTTCATTTTTTGAGAAATTCATGGAACATATCTTATTTTGGTAAACTCCAACAATTAAGTGTTAATATCACATGACATTTTGGAATTGCCCAAAACTACTTGCAAGTCACAAGTTCCAAATACTGGGGCTATTGGCTTGATGTTAACAAATATCTCCTATAGCAGATGACTCCAAAGCTGTATCAAATAATTGAGAAATTATTATTTTGCAATAGTTTGTATTTTCATTGTTCACTCTTTTTTCTTTCTCCATGGGTCTCTTTACATGCACTTGCAATTGTTTTTTTCCATTTTCACACGTACTCATCAAGGGTGCCCCCATCTTAGTGTTACATGCTCTTGTAATTGTTCCTGATGTTCTCCAAGTGAAGTACTATGGCAATTGGCAGAGACCAACCATTGACACAGGTTGATTTCACGGTCACTGAACAATTTTACCCACCATTTTTTGAACCTTCTAATATCTATTGTCTCTGTCAATATTTTTTTGGAATAGGTCCAACACTCACAAAGTTTCAATGCTCAAAATAATTAAATTAACCAATAATTCAGTTTAAAGATAAATAGAATAACATTTTCAACTTGGTGGACACCAAACAAAATGTTGAAATGAAAAATTTGCATAAGAAATGTTTTTCACCATGAGAATAATTAACATTCATGACAATAAATAAACTTGGTGGCACTAAATATTAATAACTACAAAACCATAAAAAAAAGGTGCAGAATTAAAACATTGCATAACATCATCAAGCAAACAATTCATTGGCAAAACTAAAAAACCAAATCTGAAATATCTACTAAATTTTATGTCTTTGAATTGTGCAAAGTATCAACAAGAGAATTTACAATATCTAAAGGTATTGTATTTTATAAACCATTGGTGGACCATTCAACAAAAAAACTTGTAAGGCACTAAGCAATTGAAAAAAATTATTTATTATAAAAAAAAATCATCTAGTGGCCACTAATGGGTATAATAGTCCTAGGGTTGAAAGCACATTACATTGTCCATAAAATGTTGTCACAAGGAATTTATTATAAGATTTTGAAATTTGTAATTGGCCATGTGATTAAATATAATTGAGTAAAATGAAAAGGGAGTCAACACTACAATGTTATGTATATTACAATCACATTGTATGAATTTCATGGATAGTTTTTGGATAACCATAGCATAATGGACTTTCAAAGGAGCACCCAAAAACCTATAACAATCCATAATCGATGAATATGAACTCGATGCACCTTCCTATAATGTTTTTTAATGAGTAAAAGACTCAATGGTAATATGATGTGATACGATTGATACCAAGGAAAACTTTTTGGAAGGATTTTGATGATCAATTTTTTCTATGTACCTTTAATTGTGATTTTTTCTTATTAGGTCCTTTATTTAATGAAAATAATAGTTTAGAAGCTCATCTTTCAAAGTTAGGTTCTCCATAGTGTAAATTAAGGAATTTTTTTAATAAAAAATTTCTAATGATAAGTTTTAAAACAACTTGTGTGATTCAAAGTATCTTGCCTTCAAACTACCTTCATAATGTTAATTTAGACAATTATGGAATTTCACATGTGCCTAAAAGTGTTACACCTTGATGTGCTTTCACCTTTAACTAAAAACATACTAAGACATATACATTCAACATGTAACCTTGAGTAGGAAAACTTTGCTTATTATGAAATATGAAATATGAATTCCACCCATAGGAGTAAACAACAAAAGTAACCTGAAGTGTATCAATTTATTGATTTCATAAAAATACATTGAGTATCAAAATTATTTCACCATCCATATAAGAATTTGGAATATGAGCTATTGAAATTGAAATTTCATTCTAGAAGCAACCACAAATTGAGGAATTGTCTAACCTTTTAGACCAATAGTCAAATATGCAGTTACATCCTTTGCCGCTCTAAAAAGAAAACCTAGTCGATAGCATGATTTTCTACTGGTTAAAATAGCAAATGCTTATGCACAGTCTACAAATAAATATAAAAATCCACTACAAATAGAAATGAATAATTGAAATTTCCCTTAAACTACAAACATCAAACAAAATGTAAAACTAAAAAAATAACTAAACAAATGTGAAATGAAAGACATGGAAAACATAACTAAAACGAGGACAATTTTAGGGATTACTTTGTCACCTAAAAGAAGTTGTAAGATTGCTAGATCTTCATTCAAACTTCCTTCAAATTGTTTGAACCAAGAATAAGACGAATATCAAAAACTACATAATGATTATGAAATAAGCGTAAGCCAACTTTGCAAGGGGCAAACCTTTCAATGCTGGCCACAACCGAGATGCAAGGTCTAACCATTACACCTTTTTTTGGATAATTCACGTCCTTTGAATGGCTCAAGAAAAAGTTTGTTCCATTTTGGATTTCAAAAGGCCTTGCCAAGCTCATCATCAATAAGCACTATTTGATCCATGTCCCCATAAGGCAAACCTCTACAAGCAAGGTGAATTCAATCCAAATCCCTCAAGTAGTAATAAATTGAACATGTAAGCTAATCCATTGTTGTAATGCATTACTCACATCCTTCAACAAACACAAATTGATTGATGAAAATTTTGGGCATCAACAAAAGTAGAACTTCAAGGGTATTTTTTAACAACATACACAACCAAATAACAATGTCAAAATGTTCAAATGCTTGAGATAGGAAATCCTATATTCCAACATGAATTTGCAACGTGGATACATATAAGTTTTTCCCAATTTTTTCATTGATCCCCTTGATGAAGGGCACACTTTGGAAAGTAACAAAGGACACCATTGACAATGAAAATGAAAAACTTTTTTTTTGTGTTAAATTGAGGTCCAAAACTCCAAATCCACATCTTTGCATTCAAAAGAAAAACATTATGCACCTACCTAAATTAAAGCAAAAAGAAATTATAGAATGAGTAGAGGCCTCCATCCTTGTCATAAGATATGTTAATCCAACATAAAATATACAAGAATGAAGTTGATGTCCAAAACATGGAAGGATAATTTTATCAAAAAATTCAGTAAGAACATGGACTAAAACACACATATCACAACCTAGAAGGAAAACACCTGGTGGCCACCAAATTGATAGGGAAAACAACTAGTGGCCACTAAGATGATGTTGGAAAACACTCAGTGACCACTAGATGGTCGGACGAATGTGTCGTAACCTTAGCTTTGGGCTCATGACCAAGGCAAAGGGGTTACAAGGTTGCGGGGCAAAAGGAAGCCCGGGAGTCACATCACATACTCCCGGGAGTGTAAAAAAGTGTGAGGAGTGAACCCTCACACTCCCAAGGCAACTCTCACTTTAAGAGATGGAGTCCCGGTAGACTCCCAAAATTTCAAAGAGCAATTTTAGGGGTCAAAACTTAATGGCTTGTAGCGTTCTTTATATCATTGGAAAGCTATTGGAACGTAGATATATAAAATGGGCTCGCATTGCTCATTTGGACATTTGAAACACAAGTTATGGCCAAAAGAAGGGCTAGGAGTCAAAATGTCAATTTGACTCCCGACCATAAAAAGTTGGGAATTGACCCGATTTACTTAGCTGCAGATGACGTGCGACATATTGTTAGAAATCTCTCAATGAGAGCTACAACTTTACTTCAGACCGCACCTCGATCCAAAGTCTGTTCATAAAGGTATGGGGCTCCAAAGTTGCGGGAGTCCCAACTGGTGCGATTTTGGGACTCCCACTTGGGAGTCCCGAGAGAGAAAAGCCATTTAGATGTAGGCCCTATGGAGAGGTGCAGAGTATACTATAAGGGGAAGGTGGTGGCTTCCCCCAAGTTCGAGCCGTGGTGAGTCTTGGGTGTCTGTGTTGCCTGTGGCTTATCCTAGCACCAAAGGTGCTCCAACTATGCACTAACCACCTTGAGTGGGTTGTGTGCAGGCTCGTGTGAGTGAGTGAAGCTTGTCAACTTTTCCTAGTCCCATCTCGGGGCTCCAACACGCCCCTCTACCCCTCAAAGTGTTGTGAACTAGGGAACGTGCCCCGACTCCTCCCTCTTCCATTGTCTTCTACTTGGACTCACTTTCAAGTCCTTCAAGGAATTAAGAGTGCGTCAGAATGCGAGGTTCAACTAAGGCCCACCAAACCAAAACCAAATGTAATAAAATTGAATAGTACAAACAAGATTGAAAAATAGAGCTAAAAAATTTAATAAATTTTACCAAAGGAAAGTTTTTAGATATTTAAACAAGAAAAAATTGAAGATAAGCAATTAATAAGGTTTTTTTGTTTCAATTTCACACTATTACAAAAAGTGGGTTAGCAAGTCTGACTACATTTCAAAAATAACATTTTAAAAAGTCTTTGATTATTTCGATCAATACATTTAATCCTACCAAAAGGATTGTGTTCAACAAAGGTGGGAACACCGTATCTGGATGAATGAAGGTTTTCCAAGTAAAGGAAAACCATCCCCAACAAAATACTCATCCTCCCCACAATGATCGTCAAAGGACTCCAAAAAAAAACATTATATTGGCCATTGAACATGTTTTTGTATGGCGTATTGTCTATAAGCAAGGTGTTGTTAGTATGAATATAAGGATAAGCGAAAAAACAAATGTCAAGGTTCTTGTTGAAAATTGGTTTGTTATGTTTATTTAGTAAGAAATGCAAATTTCGCATGCAAAACTCCTAATCAAGCATTTTAGAAGCATGTATAAAGATTTGTGTTTTGTGCCATATTTGATCCATATAATTATAAATATTGTGAAACTGGGTTGCAAACCAAATATACAATTGAGTAAGGCATTTCTCCAAGATTTCCTTCAATCCAAAATAAAGAATGATAGTGTGAAAACCTCTATTGAAGTGTGTTATGATTCAAATCAAAGATCATGTGAAATAAATTCACGTCCGTCGTAAGCAAATGAAGCATTTTAGCATTAACATCCAAAGTCGAAGGAATTTCATCCAAGCCAATTGCAACAACTTCATGTGAATTTGGTGACTCCATATCTTCTGTTTGAGGCATTTGAGAATCAAAATTCAAAGTCGGGGGAATCTCATCCACCCTGGATTCACAACTGAATGTGAATTTAATGACTCCTTATTTGCATCCTTATTTTTCACCTCCTCTAAAATGGGTGCACCAATAATTTGAAAAATTTAAACAATTAGTAGTTGTAAAAGTTCAAAAATAGATTAACCATAAAAATCAATGAGATTGGGCAATCCAAAATAACATTGGAAGAAAAGAACAAAAAATAACATTTTGACTACTTATTATAAATGTTGAGTGATTTCTATAAAAACTGGAGGAAGATGCCATGGTGCAATTTTCGAATAATGTTTAGGATCTGACATCATTTTCTTTTATACATCTAATGGCACCAAAAGGATAGAACTCGACAAAGGTGGGGACACTAAGCCTAAAATAATGAAGGAATTATAAGTATGAAAAAAAAACCTTCATTAGATAATTATCCTCTTTTGGCGCACTTATAGGATTCAACAAAAATGGCATTAGAGTGTGGATTCAGGCAAGTTCTATAAGGCGTATCATCTACCAAAAACATATTCCCTAGGTGAGTATTAAGATACCTAGGGAAAAAAATAGAAAGGTTTTTATGATAAATTAATTTATCATGAAAGATAATCGACATGATAATGGCCTAGCTTGATTGGAAACTATAAAATGTGTTTGCAAATTTTGCACATATCTCAACCCATAATCCTTTGCGGGTCTTTCAATACTTGTCTTTTCTACTATTATTCTCAAATAGACATTCATCTTGGCAAACAAAGTAGATGTCCATATATAAATGGTGAACTATTCTAAACACCTAAGGAGGAATTCCTTTAGAGCTGGCCTAGGTACAACATTCTTGCCTAGTAAAATAGGACCCCAAACCAAGTTAAATGGTGGAAGCAAGAGGTGACTAATTCTAAAATACTCCTTCCCAACAAAGACCCTTTTCAAATCAAAAATCACATGCAAAGGATTCACCTTCGTGTCCTTTATGTCCATAGGAGGAAAAGATTTAAAACCTCCAAGAACGAGCTCTTTCCCTTTATCTTCCTTGGTAGTTTCATGGAGAACTCCACAAACACCATCATCCTTGGGCCCATTGAATCCTGCAAGGGGTGAATGCGGACGTGATAGAACCAATCGCTTGAAATTTGGGAGAGATGGAGGTGGGGACAAAAAACCTTGTTTGGGCAAAGGTTAGACTAGAAATGACATTAGTCTCCTTCGTCTTTCTTGCCTTTTTGCATGCCTTTTCTAATGTAATTCAGTTTCATCAAGTTGTCCAAGTAATTAAATAGCCATCCTTCAAATTCCACTAAGGTCAAAAAAAGACCTAGGCGTATCCCAATCATTTGAGCCCTCAGATGTGTACTCATTAAAGTCATTGGACAAAAAATCACCTTCACCTACAAATAGAAAGTAACAAAAGGTCAAAATTTAACAAACAAGAAAAAGGGCAAAATAAACAAATTGAAAAGTAAAAAAAATTTGATAAACGAATAGCAAAGATGGAATCAGAAGTCACATATTGGAAGGCTTGAAATAAATATATGTAGGAACAACAAAAGCATTTGGTTTTTATCATGTGAGACAATTTTTTTTAATTCTTCAACACCATGCTAATCTCGTGGCCAAAAGATAGGACAATCTAGCAACCACTAGATTGCAATTTCTAGAGGCCATTAAATAAGATGATGGGGTGGCCATAAGATCATAATATCTAGAGGCCACTAGTTAGTTGATGTGGTGGCCAACATATCAACCTATCTAACAACTATATCTTGAGGCCACCAATTGGTCGATTTAGTGGCCACTGCATTGTCCTATTTAGTGGCAACTAATTGACCTATCTAGTGGCCACCAGATCAACCTATTTAATGGTCACTAAATCAACCTATTCAATGGTTGCCAAATTTTTGTATCTGGTGGCCACCAAGTACACCTATTTATTCACCATTATGTAAACACAAATGTGGTCCACTAGATGCAAAATATTTGGCAACCGAAGTAGTAAAAGAAGGATATAAAATTACTTGGTGGCCACTTGATGCATACTATGTTTTAGAATAAAATTGTGAAATATCCTATGTAAATGTATTCATAATTTAAAATATATATACAATGCTTAATGAGGAAAGCTATTAATTGTAATTTAATCTAGCTTTAGGTGGGCTCAACTCCTCCAAAGGAACTTCTGTGTTCATCTCCGTACTAATATCATCATCATTGAAATCGTCAACATCGTCCGCCCTAGCACAATGGCCATTTGTGATGGTTTCACCGAATAGATGTCAAGTCATGCTAATATATCTTGGATGGTATCTCATTGTCTATCATTTTCTTCTTTATAGTTGCATGAGATTAAAAACTCCTTGAGACAACAAATTACTACTACTTGCTCTTGTGCTCATTTTTCTAATAGCAACCTTGCAAGCAACCTTCCTTTTCTTTTTCTTCCTTCTTGTAGGAATGGATGTATCCGCTTCCTGTAATTCTTCCTCTACACCTAACCCTTGTTACTTAGGATCTACAACCAGGTTTGAAGTAGAAATTACAAGGGGCATTGGATTTGTATTATATAGAATTGATAGACTAATCATTGCAATCTCTTCAACCTTGTTGAGTAAGTCCATTGAAACAAGCTCAAGAACCCAAACTTTTTTCTCCTACAAATTGCATCAACATTGGTTTAGAATTTTAATGGACAATAAACCTTGAAACATACACATAGATTTAAGACTTGCAAGAACATACCAAACATAAATTTGTTAACACTCCACTGTCAAAGATATTGAAACACATCATTTCAACATGCAAAGGTGGTTATAAAATTAATTGAATGGAGTTAAGGTTGAGTTTGAACTTATACAACCTCTTTTTTTTTGGAAATGGAAAGTCATAGATGGGGACCCACACTAAAAGACGCCTTGACACCAAAATTTATTCTAGAAACTTTCCTTCATGTGAAGGAAATAGGTCAGCAAGTGGCAAGTTCATCCATGAGCCTGATGACCTCGATAAAAGAACCTCCTACTTGGAAACCTAGTAAAATCCATACTCCATAGAGATGTTATTTGAGATGCCCTCTTCCTAAAGTTAAAAGACTTTTGGTCACAAATACATACAACTACTTTGAAGGTAACCTTCATGGACAATAAGCTTGAGAGTACAATCTTCCAATCTATTTGAGAATAGATGTCTAGGTCCTCTTTTAAAGAATTCATAATTGAGAAAATAACAAATATCCTCCCAAACCTATTGTTTAGGAAATCAACATTCCTTGAAAAGTTGTCCACAATGTCCTTCAAGTTGTAAATTCCAAGAGTGGATTTAACTCTATAATGTGAGTTGAGGTGCATAAGGCCAATTTGTGGGTTTTTGTCAATTGATTTTGAAATTCACTATTCGAGAACCTTGTTAAATTCATTGGAGGGAGGATCTTTGGACGGATTCATGCGGATCTTCCCCTTGAAGAAATCATCACTTAACGTCCTTACTAGTAGCGTAAACAACACCTTGTTGTATTTATATTGCAATTTCATTTTTTGTTTAATGTAAGGTTGTGGATTTTGCACAGTAAGGTTGTGGATGTCTATGGAATACCATGATCTCATTTTTAATCACCTTCTATTTCTTGACGTTGTAGTAGAATTCTATAGTTATCAAAAGGTGCGGGTGGCCTTTCGTTGTAGGCTAATCCCGCAACAAGATTTCATGCGAGTTCAAAGCATGTACAAGCTTCATATGTGAGACTCCTTCAATTCCACAAGGCAATTGAATGCCGATTTTCCCACAAGTTGTGATCTTGAAAGCAGTTTTCCATACCCATCCAAAATCTTCCCCTACTCCCATAGCAACAAAATCTCCTTCCACTTTTAAAGAGAGCAAGTCTGAAAGTAACAAGATTGTCATACATTCCTTCACCAATCAAACTACAAACAAAGTTGTCAAGGAAGCTTCAAAGCTCTACACAAAACTATTAAAGCACATTAGTTCATTTCTAGCAACAAACATTCAACATGGATTTCTTGCAAAAAATATTTTTTGAAAATCCATAGCTTGTAAGCTTGTCTCTTCTTATCTATCCAAGTTTTAGGCTCAATTGATCGAATTCAATCCATACTTTTTGCACGTGTTGGAGATTCTCCCTATTTGAAAGGATTGAATTCTTCAACGTATTTAGATTATTGTGAATAAATGAACATTTATAGAGCTTTATGGAATCAACATTTTAGACAACAACATTACCAAACGCTTAGAATCGTTCACGTATGTCATTGTTGACATCATCCATCATGAGTATCTCCTAAGGAAATAAATAAACAAATTAGCTCAAATGAATTCAATGAAATGACTAAAGTAATGGATGGGGGATTGAAAAAAACACTATAATATGGAAATTACTTTCACGGCCTGGATTGTATGTTATCCACCCACAATAAAGAACATGAAATTGGAAACAATAGACCAATTTCTTGGACAAGTTTCTAAAATATTAGTTTGATATTTCAAATTAGTATGAATAGCAAAAATTAGACACTATATTTGTTTTGTGCCTTTCCAAGTTAACTTTTTCTTGATTATTGCACTTTTCTTCAAAGGGCTCGCAAGACTCACAGTTTATTTGAGAGGTCCCATCAATGGTCATTCTATATGGTATCGTTGTCATTAATTTAGATCTTGGTTTCAGTTTTATGTAACCCATAATCTATAAAAGTTACCCAATTAGGAATTAGGCTTTGACGATGCCATTAGAACAAAAAATTATGGATTTGTTGATCTTAGTTTTTTTTTTTCCTTTTTTTTCCCCAATATTTCAAAGTGGCCATTGTTTCCATTTTTCCAAAAGACTATGGGGAGTAGTGAGTACATCCTTTTCTTTGTTTTTTGTTATTTTGCATGAATCCAAACAATGACAAGGAATGTTTTACCTACTCCTAACAATCAAACAAGTTCCGAGTTCTATCCCCAAGACAAGAATGTAAAATTTGTCCCTTTATTATTGCACCCCTCAACCAAGGATGTCTAATATTGATCATAGATCCATGACGAATCATTAGTACTCAATAAATTAATATTTTAGCATTAGGACCTAACAAATATGGTTTTGATGGGGTGAAATGACACACATCATAAAATCTTCATGGTTCTACTCGGAGTTGTTCACCCCTCGTTTCAATTATAGTGTATGTACCCATTACATAATTTTTTGTGAATGAAAAATAATTACAGATTGAAAAATGATGATTTGACCTTCATAATTGAAATAAAATCTAAGTATCCCTAATTCATTTGATTTTTGTAAAGCTCTTACATACGAACATTGAAATATTCTTGATAAAGGAAGACCCTTTTAGTTTTTAAAGTGATTGTTTTTCTTCACTTTCTTTTGACTTCAAAATCCATTTGATATAAATAGATTTGAACATAGATTCATTTTTTATTTATTCAAATTCCATTCAATAGTTTTGAATGGTCTTTGATTTGGCAACCATATCGCAAACATCCAATCAAAGGTTTTTATTTTGGTTTCATGGATTATTTTTTTTCAATAGAATTTGTTTTTCATTTTATAGGCAACAAAGTTTTACATAGTTGCGCAAACTTAAACACTATAAGACTATAAACTTTTTTGCAAATTGTAAAGTTCAATATGTCCTTGAATTTGTTCACTCAAAGTCAAGCAAAATGTGTTGAATTTTTTTTGTGTAAACACAAAAGATGTATTAATGAATGTCTACCAAATTTGATAAATGTCAAAGGGAAATGAATTTTGTTGCAAAACATGTGCATTGGGAGGAAATCAAGAAGGAGAAATCAAATGATGAACATCCCACTATTGACAGTGTGATGCAACATACAATGTGAGTGGAATGAACCGAATGTCACTTCACTAAAAGAAATTTACATATTTCTAACTTCAATTTGTGATTAATTTTTAGTCACAAATGACATTAATCACAAATGATCATGATCATGTTATCACATAGACAATGGATGAAATATATATATATATATATTTGAGTTAATTGTATCTTTCATTCATTGACCATATAGCACATGTGATTATCATATGACTAATGACCAATGTCATGTTGCCATGTGGCAACAATTACGATTTTGAAATAAGTGGGTAGGTAAGGAAATCTAATTATTAGGATATGTAGGTAGGTAGGTAAGTAGGCTAAGGTATGTAGGTAGGTCATAAGATTTTTTTAAAATTTTATTTTATTTTGGATTTAACCAAGTTAGGGTTGAATTTCTTTAATCAGTTCTACCATTTGGCAAATCTTTTGTATTTTAATGTTTATAGTGCAGCTACTTATATGGTTGACAACTTGAAAGGGAAAACAAACAATATGGGATAAAAACTCTAGTTGCAACTTAATTATAAATAGTTTGCAACCAAATTGCAATTAAATAATTTATCCCATGTTGTTTGGTTTCCCTTTCAAATGTGTCAACTATATAAATAAATATTTCATTAATTAACTAGCTAATTCATTAATTAAGTAACTAATTGACTAACTTCTTAATTATCTACAACCAATTTGTTTATTACCTATTACCTACTTACAATTTACTTACCTACCTATTATTTATCTACATAATAATAATAATAATAATAACAACAATTCATCAATAATTAATCACAATTAATTAATATGAATGATCGATTAATAATTAATAATTAATAAAATATCAATTGATTAATATTTTTCTAATTGATTAACTAGTATTTATTTGAGCAAATAAAATTAATAATAAATATTAATAGGTTAAAATTTTAATTATATTTAATAATATAAAATAATAATTAGTAATGATGAATGATTAGTTATTAATAACTAGTTACTATTAACAAAATAATTATTCAATGTTAATTAATTGCATCATAATTATTGATAAGAAAAAAAATTGAATATAAATTTTTATTCATTGTTTTACACCTTTAATGTATTCTTAATGTACTTTTCACAAAAAATTTACATTAAATTCTACAAATATATTGATAATATTCATTAAAAATATTTATTATATTCTAAATAATTTTTTAAATTATACAACCCCAACTATGTATGTTTATCATGCCTATAATACACATTGGACATTTTAAAAGTTACATTTCAAGTTATTTATGACAAACTTTTGTTTACACATCTAACTAATGGGCCATAGGAGTTTATTTATGGATAAATATAATCCTAGAAACATCCATATAGTAAGATGAAAAAGATAATAGTTGTACATTAATCACAAACCTTCCCCAAATTTGGTTAAGTGGTAAGTAGTTGCAAAAGTAGTTAGAAATGACACATAGTTGCAAATACATTGGTTGCATATCCCCAAATTTCTTTTAATGTTTAATCGTATCCACTACCAAATTTGTCACAAACATCCCCTTTTTTGAATCCTACCAAAAAAATTGCATGACTTTGTGAAAAATCAATAAACTTTAAAGTTTACATAATCAAGCCCAAGAATGCAACTTGGTTTTTTCACACATGATGAAGCAACTATGACTTCAATAATTGAACCTACCCCAATTTTGGTAATGATTTTAAATTCATCTTGGGAATTTTGTGATCACTATGGCCAAACTAACCCTCATTACAAGGAATTTTGTCCATTCCAACCCATTCATTTGTGACTTGTGTCCAAATTGACCATTTTTGTGATTGTCTTTCATGGCACATGATAAAAATGACTTTTAGTCATATATTCGTGTACAATTTAAAGTTGCATATGCAATTACAAATTGTGACTAATATCTATTGAATGAAAATGAAGATTAAAAATGCATTTATATCATCCATTTTTAGTGGTTGGGCAAAAAAATGACAATGTAATTTTTTTGCAACTCATGATGTGGTTCATGGGCCATTAAACACCACATGGCATCTTATTCAATGTGAATTAAGACTATAGATTCTAGTTGCAAATATATTTGTAATTAAATGTGAAAAAAATATGAATTGGCAATTGAAATTGCAAGATTTAGTGGTTTCATTTATTTTTTCCTTAATATTCATCAATGAACTAAGTGTTAAATGTGTAATAAGATTTGATAGATTTGTGAAAATTCCATAGGACCCAATTGAAATGGTAGAAATGGACCATTATTTGCATTTTTTAACATAATAAGGTTTTATGTGAATGTGTTTTTTCTAAGATTGAATGGGATTGTTTGATTAGTGAGGGATTGGTGATTTGATTTTTTAAAATAGTTCTTCTAAGTGAATATAAACAATCAATTTATAATTTCCATCTAAGTTGGACAAGGTTTTTACACATTACTTGAAATTGCATTTTGTTTCAAGTTGTTTATTTTGTGCTCGAGCTAAAATGTCATTGATACACAAAAGGATTTAGCCAAATTTGGTTTTTTTTTAAAAATGAAACTAATTTTCTTAAAATTTTAAAAATATTTTTGGTTACCTATTTGAACCAAGTGCAGTTATGTTAATGTGAGCCAAAAGCAGTCATAACCATTGCTTAATTATGCGTTTTTTACACCAATTTTTTTAAAAATAATTTAAACTTGAAAATAAGTTAAAATTTTTGCACATTATCAAATTAAATATCTTATTCTATGAATGCGCAAAATATGAAGTTATTTCATGAACATTTGGACCTTCAAAAATAATATAAAAAAACTTATAACCATTGCTTATAAACAATAAAAGGACTTATAAATGAACTTCGAAAACTTTGAAAATGACATTTTTTGGAAATGTTTTTAACACAAACCTTAACAAAATAGTACAAAGAAATTTTAAAATATTTTTGAAGATTTTTTTTGAAAATATTTCAAGAATATTCTTAACAACTACCTTAGTGCAATTTTAAATGTTAAACCCTAAACCTAGGTTACACTAAAGTAGTTGCCTACCCTAATTTAACTTAACTTATATAAGGTAGTTTTCATGATTATATTATTCGTTTTTATGAAAATCTACATTATTATTTATTGCCATGTCTACATGATCTAGTGAACAATTTTTATCCAAGTCCAATGGGTAGATTGTTTTCATGGGCACTAGAAGAAAAACATGTATTTTTGACTAGTCTCTACGACTAAATTTTAGTCGTAGGAGACATTTTGCAACTAAAATCCCTTTAGTCGCCTAAGACAAGTCGCATGTGATAAATTAGTCACAATTGATAAAGGGTATTGTATGAAAGAAAAAGTCAACAAATACATTTCATCCTTTGATTCAATTGTATACGTATTATTACATGCGACTAAAATGCAACTATTTTGGTCACAATTCAGGGCAAATGATGTGTTGCCACATGTCTTAACATTTGATTATTTAAAATATTATTATTATTATTTTGAAATAATTTAAGATGTTCAATTCCAATACTTGGATGAAATTATATTATGACACATTGTTTAAGGCACTTTGTTTTATAAAAAAAGATTCAATCCATCTAAATTATGAACTTTGAAACACCACATTTGAGCCACCTAAATGTGCTTCTACTAGCCATAGTTGCCCCTTTTGAGACTTGATGGGGCTAGCAATGAAAAAGTTCTTCTAATTCTCCATGAAATTACTAAGGAAAATAGGGAGTTTAAGCTTGCTTTAGAGGTTTCGAATCCCTTCCGCCCATAGATATAAGGGACGTAGATGTGAATTCTTTGTACGTAATTTTCAATTTGAAAGGTGTCATTGTTAAGAAGGAATATTTTTCAATTAATCACCTATTACCTTTGTTGTATATCATAAGTTGGCTTTTCATTTTACTTGACGCACTCCCAAGTCTCGAGTTGAACCCACTTGAGGGTTCAACTATGTAGAGTTGCGGAAAGTTGGGACTTGGAAGGTGTTCTCGACTTCCAGCACTAGAAAGGGGTAGAGGGGCGTGCTAGAAGTCTTGGGATTAGACTAGGAAGAGGGACTAGAAGATCAAGCTTGAATCTGCATCCAAAACCAACCACAAAGAGGTTAGTTCACATTCGGGAACACCCTTGGGTGTTGGGACAAGCCACGGGCACTTTGACTCACAAGACTCACCACGGCCCGGACTCAGGGGAAGTCACCACCTTCCCCCATATAGTATTCTCTGCGTTACTATGCGAAGACTACATCCAAATGGCTCTTTTTCCCGGGACTCCCAAGTTAGAGTCCCGAAATTGTCCTGAAACTGTCCCGGTTGGAATCTCGGGATTTTGGGAGCTCATGACTCCCGACTGCAGAGTCTGATCGCGACAAGGTCTAAACCAAAGTTGTAGCCCTCGTCGAGATCTTTCCAACGCCATGTCGCACTCTCAATTCGGAGGTCAGGAAGAGGTCGATTCTGGACTTTTAGTGGTCGGGAGTCAAACTCCCGACCTTTCTTTTGCGCATAACTTGGGCTGCAAATGTCCAAATGACCAATGCGAGGTCATTTTTGATATCTAAGCTTCAAGACCTTTCCAATGACACCAAGAACACCCCAATGCGAGGCGTTTTGGCCTCTGCTGTCGAACTCTAAACATTCGGGAGTCTTGAGGACTCCAAATCCCCAACTTTGGGAGTGGGAGTTTCATCCTCCCACTTCACCCAAAGTAGGGTTGTGACACTAAACAAGAGCGTTATTCCAAGGCCAAGTCTCAAGGAATTCCTCTTGAGGTGTTTAAAGCAATTTATTGTTTACATATGGACGTTTGCTTTACTTACCAAAATAAACCCTACCTGAGGAAAATAACAGAAGTAACAAGTATTAAGATTGACTCACAAAGGATTATTGGTCGAAATCTGTGCAAGATTAACAAGCACATAATGTAGTTTCCCTTCAAAGGTTTCAATGAACACCTTGATCGTCCCATTTTTTATTAAAAAACTTCTCATAAGAACCTTTTTGATTTTTTCCCTAAGTATCCTACAACTAACCTTGGAAATACATTGTTGGTAGACGATAGCCTTATAGAACTTGCTAGAATCCATCCTTTAATGCCATTTTTGTTGAGTCCTATGAGGATGCACCAAAAGAGGATAATTATTTCCTAAGGACTTTCTTCCTATACTTAGAGTTGCTTCATTATTTTGGGCTTAGTGTTCTGACCTTTGTGAAACACTATCCTTTTGGCGCCATTAAAAGTTTCAAAAAAGACAACGTCAGATTTCAAACTTCGTTTGAAACATGCACCATGGCTTGTAACGCCACTTTTTATAGAAATTGATTGACATCCATAATAATTAATCCAAATTGTCGATTTTTTTTCTTCAAATTATTTTTTGGATTTTTTTCATTGCCTTACTTTATATGTTTCTTCAATTTGTGGACTTTCCCAATTCATCTCTTTTTATTCTTTTAAGTAATTGGTGTGCCCTTTTTTTAAAGAGGTTGAACATATAGAATCGCAAGATTAGTGGGGCTTAGGTGAATAGAAGGTGGATCAAATGCCATTGATTTTAAGAGTGGACTCCTTAATGTTTCATTTGTTTTCACCAAAGGTGAGTTCGTTCCATGTAATTTTTGATCTTAATGGAGTTCATGTTGCCACACTTCAATAGGGCCAAAAATCAAAGAGCTCCCTTTTGCATCGTCGTTTTCAGGGTTGGATTAAAAAAATTCTTGGAGAGATGTGTAATGCAATTTTATGTGTATATTTGGTCCATAGCCCATTATCATAATATCTATAAATATTTGGATGAAATTTGACGTATAAGTCTTGATCAAACCCTTTAGAATGTTGAATTAAAAATTTTGCATGCAAAATCCACATTTCCAACCAAATAAATTTGACAAGCCAATTTTTCATAAAAATCTTGATTATTTTTTTTCTATGTATTCTTACAGTCATGTTAGCTACACCTTACTACGCACCCCCAAGTTCCTTGATGGATTCAACTACGAGTCCTAAGGTGAAGATAACAACAAGAGTTAGGGCGCATTCTTTGGCTCGCAACACTTCGGGGGTAGAGGGGCGTGTTGGAGCTCTGTGATTGGGACTAGGAAGATTAACAAATAATTTAATTATTCACATGGACCTACACAAACCAAATAACAAATTGGTTAATGCGTAGTTGGAGCACTTTTAGTGCATAGACTCACCACGAGCAAACACGAACTCACAAGACTCACCACGACCTGAACTTGAAGGAAGCCACCACCTTCCCCCTTATAATATTCTCTATGCCTAGCCATAGGGCTAGCACCCAAATGTCATTTTGTCCCGGGATTCCAAAAATTGGGACTCCTGCAACTTTGGACACCCATAGCTTTGTGTGCAAACCTTCGATTGAAGTGAGGTCTACAACAAAATTATAGCCTTCATTGAGAGCTTTCCAACGGTATGTGACACACCACCTTCACACAAGGAAATCATGGTGATTCCTAACTTTTAGTGGTCGAGAATCAAATTGGCAATTTGACTCCCGACCTTTGATTTTTATATAGAAACTCATAAATAGACTTGGATCATGAGCTTACGATTGAAATGAAACTCATTTTATTTAACAAATAGAAAAAAAATTTAATTTGTTTCAACTCATATCACTTGAAATGAATTAAAGATGACTGCATCACCAAGGTTTATGTACAAAGAACGGGGCCATAACGTGTTTTAAGTACCCAAATGGGTCATGTGAGCCCATTCTAGACATTTAAATTCCAATAGCTTTTCAATGATATAAAGAATTCCTCAATCGAATGTGTTGTGACCCCTACGATTGCTCTCTAAAAATTCAAGAGTCCCTCGAGATTCCAATTGCCAAAATGGGAGCTCACTTGGGAATGTGGGGGTTCATTCCCTCACACTCTCCCACACTCCCGGGAGCATGAAATGTGACTCCCGGGCTTCACTTTTGGCCCACACCTTCGCAAGCCTTTGCTTTGGTTGCAAGCCCAAGGCTAGGGTTATAATGCATGTAAATGATACCCCCTTACAAAAAACATGTTTAACAAGTCGTATAACACCATTTTTTTGGAATCTTTTGATGACCTTCATGGGAAGGACAATTAGTTGTCGGAAAATGTCCCATTACTTAAAATCCTTTCATTTTTCTAGATGTAATGTTTGCACATATGTATAACACAATCCATTTGGTCACATTAGAAATATTGATCGAAATGATCTTGGACAATTTAAGATGTTATTTGTGAAATGCAGTTGTGATTATAAACCATCATTTTGTAACAATGTAAAACTCAAATTGAAACAAAAAATACCTTATTAATTATTCATCTTGATGTGCTTGTTTTGATATTTGAAATATTCATTTTCAAATCTAATAAATCTTTAATTTTATTATTACAAATGTTGTGTCTAGCCTTTGTTTTGGAAGCATGTACTTTTGATCTTGTGGCCCTTAAGTTGAACTTCACACTAACTCCCACCTTGTTTTCCTCCATGCAACCATCTGGTGGCCATGTGGTGTTCTTTGTTATATTTTAAACTTTTTATGCTTAAATCTACCTAGTGGCCACTAAGTGGTAGTTTTCAATCCATGTGATTAACCATTTTCTTTAGACTTTTTCTACAGATGTTGAAGGCCAATGTTTAAAATTGTCCTTCCATATTTTGGTGTCAATTGAATTCTTCTAAATTCTCAATTGGACTAACACTTCTTGATTTTTGTAAGTTTTTTATTTCTCTCCATTTTTATCCATCCCATGTCTGCATAAGCGTTTGTAGTCATATCTTCTTGCGCCCAATTGTTTTTTGATTCTTAGTGTTAAAGATGTGAGGGGGAGCAATATATATATTTGTAAATTAAAAACTATGAGATTTGGAATGCAACATTTTCTTTCTCGAGGTCTTAAAAAAAATTATATCGTGATTTGGTCTTGTATGTTGTTGGAAGATGTGATACATGTTTTTTCTTTGTTGGCATTGCAAGCATTTTTTGGTCAATCTGTTATTACTTTTGGACATGAACAATACATGTGGGCCTTGGGTGAACTCACTATAAGGACATATTATTATCCTAAGGATTTGAATCGTGTGTACTTTGCATGTCAAGGGCTACCCAACTAGAGTGAAAACCAAATGATGTTCATGGATGATGAGCCTGATAAGGCCCTTCGACATTTCAAGTGTAGCAATCCCTTCCTTGAGTATTTTAGGGGATAAAAGTTGTCAAAGAATAGAGTCCAATGGTTGGACCTCACATCTTGTTTGTGGCTAACATTCATTGGATTGCCATTGGTAGAGATAATTGGTGTCCATTGTGAAATCATTGTCCAATGTTCAAAGCCCCATTTGATGTCTTCTTCTTCAAATTATTCTTGGTTCATGCAATATATGAAAAGTTATAATGGGGAGAGTGACATTACTCAACTTCCTTTAGGTATGGGGTGCAAACGGGATACAAATGAGCCAACAAAATTATTATAAAAAAAGATTGCAAGTCTTTTTTCCACAAAAAGAGTTTTTTCATATGAATGAATTTTGGAACAATTTTTTTGCAACTTGTTATAATAATGTTTATAGTTGTCCAAGTACATGACATGTTTTTTTTTTTTCATCATTTTTGAATAAATATGAATTTTTGAAAGTGTCCTGATTCCTTATAAATTTAGTGTTTCATATTTTAAAATGATAATAATTTCAAATCATAACCAATTTTTATTTTTCTACATTTTTATGTTTCCTTGTATAATAAACTACAACTTTTTTTAACACATCATGTACATTTTACCCCATTTATGTGTGGCAAAATACTTCTAAAGTTTTATAATTCCACATATTTTAAGGTATGAGTGTTTTTTTAATGTGGTTAATAGGTCTTTATCTTCTTCTTTTTTTCCCATCAATTTTTTTAATTATATAAGTCCTTTTGATAATCATTTAATTTGTCTAATGCATTGATGTTCACTTTTAGAGGTCCTAAATCAAAACTTAAACTTAAAATCTCATCAAATGGATTTTTGGTTTGAATTCCTTAACATTCATATGAATGAAAAAGAAATAATTTGCCATGATTACCATGGCTTTAAATGGCAAAACATAAATATTTATCCTATTTTGATTATTTTTCTTTGTGGTCCGATGCCTTTTTTGTCTCGTTGGATTCTGACTACACCTTATGAATTCTTTTGACACCTTAAGCAAATTGATTTATTATGTTTTCATTGTTCACCCTTCCATTATCTTTACTTATCCAATTATTGAATTTTGCTTGTAGTTGGTTTAGATTATTGTTTGCAAACCGCATGATGATGTTTATAACTTTAGAAGGTAAAATGCAATGTTCTCTAATTGGATTTTTATTTCGAAAGGGTGTTAATGTAGTTGCTTATTTAACTGTTCAAGCATCATAATTATTTTAATTGTGCTAGTAATAATAATATGCTAGCAAATGATGATTTCGTTGGGTTTTATTTATTTAATAAATATTTATTCGAAATGATGGATATTTCATGATGCTTTTTAACTTGGAAATGTTTTAAATCCTTCAAATCCATTTTCACTTTTTATCACCTAATGAACATTAATTCTATTTCATTTTTGCTTTTGTGACTTACACAATATTCATATTATCCTTTCGAACTTGCTTTTATTTTGGGATTTTTTTCCAAAATCCTTTGAATGTTGGTCAGTTTTCCATATTTATTTTTCTTCACTTAGCAACCACTAGGTATTAATTCTATTTCATGTTTGCTATTGTGGCTTGCACAATATTTATATTTTCCTTTTGAACCCTTTTTTATTTTGAAATTATTTCCAAATTCCTTTGAATGTTGTTTAGTCCTCCATATTCACTCTTTGTCACTTGGTGACCACCATGTATTGGTTCTATTTCATATTTTTCTTTTGTGATTTACACAATATTCATATTAACCTTCTCTAATATGATTTTTGTGATCACTACCAATAATGATAATATGCATTGGGCCTGTTGGCCATTAGGTTCAATCTACAATTTTGAAGTTTTAAAAACTATCCCTTTCGTTTTAAATTATTTTTAGACTTTTCCAAAGTTCAAAATTAATTAAATCAAAACATTTAATTGTGCCCTACCTTGTTTCTTAGCAAGTTATTTGCACATCCAACTTCACTATTGGTGTGCCATCATTATTTATTTTCCAAATTTTGAGCAAGTTGTTCTAAAACTCCTTTTAAAAACAATCCTTTCATGTTGTCATCTTCAAGGTTCTCTTCAACTTTTCTAAAGAAGTGTTGTTTCTATTGAAGTTCAACCATTTGCCATTTACTACTCTATGCACATGAATCTTGACATGAAGAAAGCTTGATCACACAAAATGATGTTAGTTTGAAAGACACAAAAAACTTTTATGGTGATGACACTTTTTGGATGGCAATAGTATTTGTTGTCACATTATTGTTGGTGAGCTTTTTGCTTAGACAACTTTTTGCATACACAAGTTGTTAATTGACCTATAAATTTATGTTATAGAAGCCATTTGCAAGGTTTTTGTCAAGAGATGTTTGAGATAAATTGACATAATGTACAACTTCACCTTGGTAATCCATTTTGCAAGAAGTGGGTAAAGCTTTATATGACTAGATAAACAAGAAAATAGGTGAATATTAGGTGAATAGATGGTTCACATATAGGTAAGAGCTACCTTTGCTACCTACTAACAACAAGCTTAGGTAGTAAAAATAACAATTGAAATAACTACCATGGTTAGCTGGGAATTGGAACCAATAAAATATTATTTTTGGATCACTTAATATCCACCCTTGTTTCTTACATCATGCACCCCTGAGTGTTAGTTCACTTTGGCCAAATAATTACACACATAACCCCCTTTTGGAGCAAGCTGAATCGTTTTCTTAAATTTTGAAAAACCTGCTAATAAGGTTACTCTTAATATTGTGACAATGGAGAAGAAATGGCAACCCTCATTTTCCAACTGAAAGCAAAATGAAGACATGTGTTCAAAGTGAAAGCAATCCTTATGTTGATTATTGGCAATGTAAGCCTAGCCATCTATAATATTGAAATCAAAAGAGAAGGCACTAATCTAATAGTGCTATTTGCCAAATTTTTTTGACAAAACTAAAGATTGGCAAGGTGACTAGCAAACCTCCACAACAGTAGTTGGAGCCAGGGTTTTTTTTTCAATATTGTGATGTAGCTAAAATGGTGATCATCCATAAGATGATTTAGCCAGCTTTGGCTCTAGACTAGATATGAAAGTGAAAAAAAAACAGAATCCTTCTATATTCTTGGCTCCCTCCTGAAACTTATCATTGAAATATGGCAATCTGGAAACTTTTTTTTTTCTGAAAATCAGGTGAATTTGAGCCATTTTTTCCATGGAAAATCCTTTGTAGAGGTGGAAATCATATTTTCCAGGTTAAAATTTGACGAGATTTCGCCCAAATACAAAAACCACTGGAACTTGAAGTGGGTCCTTGATTGTGTCATCATTTCATGTACTCAGTTAGATGACCCATTTACTAGCATCACAAAGGTGCTTCTGCAATGTGATAATTTAGACTTATCCATTTGATGAGTGAAAATTTTGAGACAAAACTGTGACTTACAAACCTTCACAACAATAGTTGGAGCAAGTCCCTGATTGTGTCATCATTCCATGAACTCACTTACATGATGCACATTTTGTATTTTGATGAACCAATTACTAGCAATACCCAGTACTTTTGTAATATCATCATTGTTTTAGACTTATGCATTTGGTGGGTTCGACTGGGTTTCAACTTTCAAAGACTATTGTGGTTTGGAGTTTGGAGTGATCTATTTGGTGTCATTCTTTTGAGAACTGTTCTTGGTAAATGTTATTGCTAATAACCATTTGGTGATGAAGTTAGCAAAATCTTTTGACCAGATAGTTGGTGACACCTTTCGATCTGACATAAGTTTTTGTTTTGCATTAGTGTTTTGTTTGTCAAGAGAAGCAAGTTGGAACCAACCTCCTCCGTCGTGAAGTTCACACGAACCTCCAGATTTCGAGTGTCTTTGTTGACTATTAAAGTGGCGGAGTGTTGGAAGGAAGAATGATTGTGTAATCGTTTTGCTTGGAGTAATATATTTACAATGGGCCCTTTCTGTTAAAGCAACCAACCAGCTGTTTGTCATTGGTCGCTATTAGTTTAGGTAACGGTCTGATGATATGCACCATAATTTGGGTAATGCCCTTCCTGGTAGGCTTTCCGTAGTGGACCAAAACCAAAACCAACTCCCAATCCCTTTTGGGATAATGCCAGGAAGGGCAGCAGCAGCGAAAAACTATGCTTGTTCACAGCTGGTTCTTATGGGTTCACAGGCGCTTCAAAGGGTTTAAAGGCAGCATTGTGGGGGGCAGGACTAAACCCTAAACCTGGCTGGGTTTTTCTAAAAAAACATTCCTGTGATGCCCGGCAGGTAAACATGAATTCTTTATAAAAAGTGATCCAGTGGGGCTTTACATAAAGCTTTTCGTAAAGCCTGTAAATATGCTTACAGGAGGGGGGTTTATGCTTATTGTAAAGCCCATCATGGCTATCAGGATTTGGGTTACATGGTATAAAGTTAAAAGCTACCTCAATCTACACTGCACAAATAAACCAGCAGGTTTTGATGAGAGGAATATAGCTTAAATTATTGTATCCAAAAGGAGATAAAAGTGATAGGATTTCACAGGTACTTTGCTTCTTTGTGCTACATTCGTATTATCATTGGTGGAAAATTCGGCTGCATTTCCCAGATTTGGTCCCTCTGCATTCACACTAGTTTTTTTTAATACAAATTTTGTGATATATATATAGGTAAGATGGCGATTGCCCAACAAAAGGTTTAGCCAAATGTGGCTATAAATGAATTGTGAAAGGTAAATAATCAAAATATGCTTCTATATTGTTCGACCACCTACTTGAAAGTGATACAAAAGATATGGAAAATTGTTCTGGAATTCTTTCTTTAAAGGAATAAGGTGATAGAAAGCGGGCAAAACCACTTTTTTTTCAAAAAAAAATTTCAAAAAAGAAATGAAATAAAATAAAATTCAGCCAATGGCAAAATTTCGCCCATGAAAAAAGAAACTGATTCACACTTCAAATTCGTTATCCCATCATTTGAGTTATTCTGTGCCCACTAAGAGACACATCGTTGCGGACACTTTGGTACCTGACGAAGAACGTCGCTTGTGCTTGAGGAAGAGGAGGAAGAGAAGGAAGAGGAAGAGGAAGAGGAACTGCATCCACCAAAGAGCTGATCACCTTGCATCCTTTGTGGTTGGAATCTTGTGCTAGCGCTCTAACTGCACATGGTTGCACTTTACATCATAACTTTATTCATTATGATCATGATATTCGATCACGGAAGAATTATGGGGCGGGGGCAAGGTAGGGGTTAGGTTGAGTGCAGGACGTGGGGCTCCTCCCTTCCGTCAAAACTTGGGATTGGAAGGACATCGCAATCATGAAGCGAGAGCAATGAGTGGAAAAAACTTCAAACCTAAAAAAGTGGTCGATCATATAATGCACGCGTCTCTTCTTTTTTCTTGCGCAAAACAACAAAAATTTGCTCGATGATGGTCATGATCTTTTGATCGTCCTTTGACCTATCCGTTCATGGGAGGGAAGTATGTTGAAGCTGAATAAGGATGCTGCATTTGATGGTATGGTATCACTGTTGCGTGAGAACGCGAAAAAAAAGGCAAAAACAGATCAGGTAACTAGCTACGAAAAGTCTGCCAACCCAAGAGGTTCAGTAAAGACAAAGCTGCTGCACCCAAGGGTCAAAGTTGAGCATCTCGGCGATGAATGAGTGAAGATTGTCAAGTTTACTTCCGAAGGCAGTTTATAAGAAACAGTTCTTCAACAAGGCGAATGGGTGACAGACAATTGCGCTAGGTGACCAATTTCTCACTCTCATCGGATCTTGTGTGCCACCGATGGTGCCACAATATTGATCGCGTCAGCCTAGAAATTCTCACTTCCAATTTGACGTCTCATTTGTTTAATCGTCAAATCCCTCTCATGTTCAAAACATGTGCAAGCGTTTGTCTATGCAGGCGTTTGTGGAATCGATCCGATCCAGTGTGATCACGCCTTTGTCCGATTCAGTGTTATCGAGACGCTGGCGGTTCTTTAGTATCTTGTAGGAATATATCTAGAACTTTATAGAGAGTTCGAACTCTCAATACTGTGCTCCAACAAGTACTCCCTGAATGCTTTACGTTCATGCGCATATTGTACTTGGCCAATATTTGTGCTGATCTAATGCAAATGTGCGCTTGCGTGTTCTCGAGTCACACCCCAGCTGCCTCGTCACAAACGTCGCATACCGAAATTACTTTCTGTGGGCAGCTATGGAGGTGATCAACTGCAAATTGATGGGCGACAGGACTCATGGTCGACATCTAAGATTGCGGTGTTATGCGTCCGTTTTATTAGGATTGCTCCTGGGTGCTGCAGCTGGGGCACTCGAGACAGTAGAGAGCGCACCAAATCCATATAATGTGACGTCGTTCGTGATCTTTGGCGACTCAACCTTGGATGTAGGCAACAACAATTACCTGCTCTCAGTGGTGAAGTCGGATTTTCCCCCTTATGGAAGGGACTTTCCTGGCGGCTTAGCCACGGGCCGGTTCTGCAATGGACAAATAGCCGCCGACTTCATTGGTAAGCATTGCTTCAGTACTGCATGCATGAATTCCATTCCAGAAGCTCAATTCTTGATCTGTTACGATCTTACAAACCATCTGGCAGTAGGAATAAATCACGCATGATGTTATGGACAGCTTTTCTGTAAGTCATAAATGAACGACTTCGAATTTGCTGGAGCTCGTGTTGAATGCAGCTATGTCTCTCGGGCTCCCACCAAGTCTTCCCTACTTGGATCCCAACGCGCAAGGACCTGGGATTCTCACGGGGATCAATTTTGCATCATCTGCTTCCGGGTGGAACGAAGGAACCGCCGAAAACTTTGTGAGTTAACAATTTCTTGATGCTGGTTACATGCAGCGATTCAACGAACTGCGAAAATCTTAAGGGTTTTAATTGGAGGGATTCTCCCTGAATAGCATCGCGGATTTTTCCGCCCGTGGCCAAAGCAGCCGAACACAAGTAATTGGCTTACTTACTCCACCAATACTGCGTATAATTGTTGCTGTTTTTGTCACAGAACGTGAAGGGAATGAACGCGCAGCTAGAATGGTTCAAGGATTACAATCAGCAAGTGCTGTCTCTGGCGGGAGAACAGAACGGTGAAGACATAATCACGAACGCGCTCTACGTGATAGGCACAGGCTCCAATGACTACGTCAACAACTACTTCCTCAACCCTTTTCTGATGGCGAACTACAGCTTAGATCAATATCAAACCTTTCTTCTCGGAAATGCGAAAGGATACATCCAGGTTTGTTCCAGGTTTCTGACATGAACAGTGGTCTAGAGCATTTTCGCGCACTTTGCTCGCGAACTCGCAAGACCACAAATCTCATCGAGTCTCTAGAAGTGATTTCAGACAATGTATCGATTCAAGCCAAAACCAGTGCCTCACAAGGTCTGCTGTGGGACTTGTTATATTGGGAACAGGAGCTTTACAATCTAGGTGGTCGGAAAATAGCCGTCCTGGGTTTGCCGCCATTGGGCTGCTTGCCATCGCAGATTACCGTGCACGGCACATTGGACAGCGACGCATGTGTCACCGAGTTCAACAACGTGGCTCTCACCTTCAACACCGGATTGGAAGCGCTACTCAATGAGATGAAGCCCAGCATGCCAGGATCAAGATTGTTCTATGTCGACATCTATTCCCTTCTCGACACAGTCTACAATAACCCGACAGCATATGGTACTGATCAGGCGCCTTAAATCTGATTTACATTAATTCCAATTGTGGATTTCTTAATCAATACTGCTTCGGATCTTTGGCATCAGTCTGATTTCCAAATTTTTGAGCAGAAGAACGAATGCTGCCAGAATGTCTCAGGACAATTCTATGCGAAGTACGTCTACCAAAATTATCAGACCTCTCAATTCTTATTTCTTGCACCACATTTCTTCTGCTCTGCTGCTGCAGGCTTTACTGAGACGAGAAAAGCCTGCTGCGGAACAGGGTATTTGGAGACAGCAATTCTGTGCAACGAAGCAAGCATTGGCACCTGTGCGGATGCAACCCCCTACCTGTTCTGGGACAGCTTCCATCCCACCACGCGCTTCTACAAGATGCTCGCTGACAGTCTTGTTCAGGCTTCTGATTCCATCCTTCGAGCACCTCCCCAATCTTGATGCCTCATCACCATCACCATCAGCGAATCGGAGCTTATCAGTGACATTTATCACTCCTACCCCAAGGAGAAGAATATCAGTGCCCCGGTACGTAAGCACCTTCAACCTCTCTGCCACTATTTGCACTACTCACCTGCCGTTTAAGTGCAATAAGGGGCGCCCCCTTGATTACGACCCGTGTGGTCACTTTCTGAGTGGCGGTGGTGGTGGTAGTGGTGGTTACGAGCACTAGCCCAATCAGCGTTTTCTAAATGTGTTTTTCAAAAGTTGCCAAAGTGGCTACAATTAAAATGGCTACAATTAAAATGGCAATTAAAATGGCTACAATTAAAAGGAGAGTATGTGTGATTATGGCTATTTGTTTTCTTTTATGGTCAGTTACTACTTGGTTATCACAATTTGTTCAGGTACACAAGAAGTTTGGTGACTTCACTAGTTTTTCTAGTAGCTAATGTGACTACTGAAAGACATTTCACATTTCAAATGTTTAAGTCTAAGTTTCAAACTTTCCAAGGTCAAA